>Ga0315285_10004574_pt1 | contig 14352 bp, 16 predicted proteins | sample YL17G09_36_MG_FD_203698 | JGI IMG/M metagenome (GOLD analysis project Ga0315285, IMG submission 203698) | Sediment microbial communities from Yellowstone Lake, YNP, Wyoming, USA - YL17G09_36 | ecosystem: Environmental > Aquatic > Freshwater > Lake > Sediment | place: USA: Wyoming | collected...
TACCTCAAAATAATCTTGACGTGTAGATAGTGAAGCTGAGATGCAAGCGACAGCGACAATATCGGCCCACTCGAGGGCTAGGACTCTATATATTTCAGGGAAGTAAATATCGTAACAGATTGTCAGTCCGATCTTGAACTACCTGTCTCAAAACAACATATCTCTTGTCCACATAGGAAGTACCGTTTCTCGTCGAAAACTGAGTGCGTGGGTAAGAAGATCTTGTTGTAACTATAGATATCTCCATCCTCATCTATCAGGACTGAAGAATTGTAGATTATGCCCTTTAGGTTTCCTTTTTGTCGGCACTCCGAAAATTATTGCCAAACCATTCTGCTGAGCTGCTCTCTGCAATGACTTGACGGTAGGGCCACTCAGTGGTTCAGCCAGTTGATAGAAGAGATCTCGACAAACATAACCTGTTAGAACTAGCTCAGAGAAGATGAGAAGCTCAATGTTCTTTTTTCTGGCATTCTCCGCCGTTTTTTCCATCGTATTAATGTTCTGACTCTTGTCAGTGACCGTAATTGGAATTTGGGCGAGTGCTACTGTAAGTTGATTCATATCACTCTCTAGATCACTTGGGCAGTGTTGAACTTATCAAGCTAATGTAATAATTCTATTACGACATCTGCATGCACTAGTTTATGTGTAAACATCGTTTTTTCAATTATAGTTTATGCTATGTTTTACTCAATATTAGCTGCAACGATCTATAGGTTGTAGGGCAGTCTGAAGTCATGGCTAACCGTCCTGAAGAGAAGCTTCGGTATAATTGGTGTGCGTCTTTTGTGTTCTGATCCTCTCCATTTCTGATATATGTTCTCAACGAATTCTTTGGGAAGGCCTAAGTCCTTAGCGATGTCATCAGTATTCCACCAATGCTCGATTCCCCAAAGTATTAGATCGATGACGTCATAATCTGCACCCAGTTCTGCTTTTGCTTTCTGATCAGGCCACAGATTAGGAGATGGTGCCTTTGCCAATACCCCATCAGGTACCCCCAAGGCGGTAGCGAGTTGCCTCACTGTCGTCTTGTAGAGATCCGCCAGTGGCTCAAGGTCACACGCCCCATCGCCGAATTTTGTGAAGTCTTCGGGGACAAGTTCAGTTGAACTTATCCTATCCGAGCATCATTTCGCTTTTGTCAGTAGTTCCGACGACTAGGCGATTCAGAACGTTTGCATGGTAAAAGAGGGTTACCGCACGGATTCTAGCCTTGACATTACCATTCGCCACCTTATTTTCCGGATCGACAACCTTCAGACCTTTGAAAACTTTAACCATAGGCGTCACATCAATTCTTCTGAAGTCTATGTCGAAGATCTTCGCCACGCGTTCAGCATCTTGGACATCCTTCGGGTTGTAGGTCTCTTCCTCTGGCATACAAAGACCAAGAACCTTTCTTGAGTCTCTGAAAGCTCTCGAGCAGAGAGCCGCTACGACACTTGAGTCCAAGCCACCTGACATACCGAATACTACACCGTCAGCTGAAGTCCTATTGACATAGTCCCTCAGGAAGCTCTCGATCCGGTCAACAACCCCACTTACATCCTCTAACTTGAGCAGGTCTTGCTCCAGTCGCACATTCATCAGCTCCCTAGGGCTTACCTCTTAATGGTTGAGCGACTTAAGGGTTAGTGGACACTTCTAGCGTCACTTGTTATTGAGCATGTGAGAAGTGGCTCGATAAATTAATAGAAGAGTCAAAACATAGCCCTTAGAACGCCATCGAAAAGGGATTAGGGATTGCTTGACATCTACGAGAAGATAACAGAACTTCTACACAATAATGAAACCTTTGCCGTTCTCACAATAATCGGTGCTGAGGGGTCGACTCCTAGAGGGGTTGGAACTAAGATGATAGTGATGAGTGACCAGACAACCTATGGAACTATAGGTGGGGGATGTGTTGAGTCGGCAGCAATTACGGCAGCTCTTGAAGCACTTAAGGAAGGGGGGCCACGGCTTGTCGATTATGCTTTGGAAGAGGAAGAGAAAGGTGGAGTTGGCATGAGATGTGGGGGTAAAGTACAATTGTCGATTGAGATACTTCAGCCGAAACCGACATTGCTTGTCATTGGCAGTGGTTACATAGCTTCGGCGCTGGTAACTCTTGGGAAACTTGTAGACTTCAATGTTACCGTCCTTGATCCCTTTGCGAAGAAAAATGACTTCTTGGAAGCCGACCTTGTGATAGCTGAGACTGTTGACAAGGGAGTTGCTGGACTGAAGATCACTCCACAAACATACATAGTGATTGTAACCAGGCATCAATATGATGAACCAGCACTTAGAGAGGTAATCAACTCAGAAGCTACCTACATAGGGATGGTAGGTAGCAAGAACAGAGTAGAGATGGCGTTTAATACTCTGAAGAAAGAAGGTATACTTGGAGATAGCCTAAGTCGAGTTTACGCTCCGATCGGCCTCGACATTGGTGCTGAGACGCCCGCGGAAATAGCAACAAGTATAATAGCCGAGATAATAAAACACCGCCGTGGAGGAACTGGAAGAAATCTAGCACTAGGGAGAGTCTGAGCTCTTCCAAGGTCTGGTGGAAATCAAATGGGCAGAAGGAAACGAAGAGTTCTCAAGATAGTGAAGAAGAAATTACCGACAATCTTCACATGCCCGGCATGTGGTGAAGAGTCGGTCAAGGTTATAATGAAAAGCGGGTCTGGGAAAGCGCTGATTCAATGCGGTTCCTGCAAGATCAAAGAAGAGCTTACTGTGCCGCCATCCTCCGGCATGGTAGATGTGTATTGTATATTTACCGACAAGTACTATGGTGCGGCCTCTTCAGTTGAGAATCAGACCACTAACTCATCATCCTCAGCATGAATTACTCTATTGTGTCTATAATGAATCATCGAGTTCATAGAACTTAACTAGTTTCTGTCAATACGCGCGCTAGTCCCCAGAGGTAAGAATATGCTCCTAGGTATAGGAGAAATCATTCTCATTATTGTAGTTATGATGTTAGTGATTCTACCCGAATTCTGGAGCAATAGGAAGAATGATAAGTTTCGGTGGTTGCGTCCATACGCTCTTGTAGCTCTCTTGCTGGTTGTCATTATCATCTTGTCCAAGTTCATGATGAAGATCCTATCATTGTTTTTCATAACAGTGCTGATTGGTGCTGTGATAATTCTCGGTCTCGCCAAATACGCACTGCATAGATGAGGTAATCATGAGTAAGACAAACGCCTTGATTCTGCTCTGCATAATCGTAAGCTTACTTTTGTGGGGACTAGGCTCTCGTCTGGCCCCGCTTCTTTCGTTTAGTACTGCCAATCTTCTATCGTGGAGGATTTGGACTCCGGTCACAACCCTATTCGTCCATGCTAGCCTTTTGCATCTCCTTGGCAATATGTTATTCCTCTATGTCTTTGGTAACACTTTAGAAAACACTGTTGGAAGTCGTAAGTTGCTCACGGCATTCTTCACAGGTGGTGTTGTAGCAGTGATTTTGAGCATCCCGTTCTATCCAGCCGACGTATCTCTAGTTGGTTCCTCTGCGGCGATATTCACGCTGACAGCTATAGTTATGCTTGTCAAGCCACTCAAATTCTCTTGGCTATTCCTTCTTCCACAGGGCTTGGTTTCCGTAGTCTACTTCCTATACAATGCTTTCGCTGTATACTACGGTATATCAGGAGGCGTAGCCTACATCTCTCATGTTATTGGCTTTCTTGTTGGGGTTCCATTCGGCATTGCTTGGAGTCCGCTGTGGCTGAGGAATCTTGCCGTGACCTTCGTTCTGCTTGTAGTGTATGTGACAATACTGTACTACTTGTCTCCATTCCTTCTTGGAGTTGCGAAGAAGACTATCTCAGGCCTTTGAGGTTTCGATAAGATCAAACCATATCATTGATCAATGCTAGGATTCCGCCAAGTAAGACCAACGTCCCCTCTACTGCACCAGCAATAATACCGACAGCGATAAGGACGATTGCCCAAGCGGGACGACGGATTCTATGTGAACCAATGAGTGCAATAACTCCGCAAATCATGTTAATTATGAGATCTCCACCCATACCCCCTATCATGGGAAGTATATACCTTGATGGTATCAACCAGTAGTAGGGTATGATAACATCTGACACTCCTAGCAGTCGCAGTAGGTTTATGATGATCAAGGTGAGTGCGCCTACTATGCTGAGTGCTAGCGCGAACTCAAATAAGCTTACACGGGACATTGCTAACCCGTCTAAGTATCTTGGGTACTTAAGTTAAAGAGGTTGCTGGCGTTCCGAGTTGTGATATCTGCCAGTTGACTAGCTGTCACGTCTTTCATTTCCGCAACGATCTCTAAGACTCTAGCCGTGTCACTTGGCTCGCTCGCCACTCCTCTATATTTTACAGGGGTATCGGTTTCAAGTAAGATTCTCTCTATAGGCGTATTAAGTATAGCTTCTTTGTGTTTTCGGCTGTAATCGACAGCAGGCGTTGCAGAAATGAAATAACCATAATCAAGGATTCTCTGCAGTGTTTCGATTGGACCACTATACCAGTGAAATACTCCCTTCTTTATGCCATGGGCTTGGACAAGGGAAAGGACATCATCCCAAGCTCGCCGTGAGTGTAGTGATACCGGCTTATCATACTTCTTAGCAATATCCAACATTACTTCTAGAACCTCCTTTTGACGAGCCTTGTTGACTGCGTATTGGTAATCCAGTCCGATTTCACCGATTGCAACACAGTGGATCGCGTTACTTTCTATAGCTTTGAACGCCTCTTCCAGATTTGCCTCAGCTTCATGTGGGTGTATGCCAATTGCAGGGTAAACATAGTTGCGATATTGTTCAGCTAAGGCGAGGACTTTCATGTTTGCTAGGAAGCTTGAGCCGACCGCTATTATGGCTACGAGATCTTTCGTCTTAGCCCTTTCTAGACTCTGTTCGATATATGGGAGTTCATCAATATGTGCATGTGTATCAATTAGTCTCATCGTGTTCACTTAGAGAGAATTTCAAGTGCTGCTGAAGCATCCTCATCAAGTTCCTTCACTGAAGCTGCACCAATCATACAACACGAAATGTTTAGGTTAGAATATATGTACTCGAGGGCGTTTTTAGGTGTTATTCTGCCACCAGCGAACGGTTTTATGGCTATTATGGGCTTATTTGAGCTTTTTATGACAGCTTCACTTGATTTTTGTGTCGGGAACATCATTATTCCAAGTCTGTTAGCCGGGGTCACATACCCATGGAACTTGATTCTAGAGGAATCCAGAATAGGTATTGTTGAGCCCGCGTGATGTGAACCTAAAATGCATCTATATCCATACGTGTCATGAATCCAGTTGACTAAATCCTCAAGCAGGTCCAAACGGTTACCCATGGAAAGAAAGTCTGTTTCCGACCCAAGCTCGAGGAAGAGAACGTTTGCTTTTAGATCTGACAGAGCTTTATTTACACTACTGTAATCAACAGATAGTTTTTCCAATTCATGAGAATACGGATAAGAATTCTTCAACCGTTCTAGAAATTTCGATTGCCAACCTTCTCTTGCTTGGAGAATTGGATCACTAAGGTACCTTCTCAGAAGCTCTTCTTCGCCATACTTCTTCTCAATGTGGTAGTAGGTAAGCCAACGCCGGTAATCATCGACTTTATGCCCGTTGATGAGAAGAGGGATCTTCAAGCAGACAACAAGTCCTAATTCTATTCCTGTTTCTTGTGACGCCTGCTGAATAGCCCTTAGAAATCCCCTTGCTAATATGCCTTCGTTTGGAGTAGGGGCACTCACTACCGTCATGCCATAACTCCTTACCGCCCTGACTAAGATGGGCAAAATATTTCCAATATCAGAGAATCTACCCAAGTATTCCGCATTCTTAGCCGATCCTTGATATGATTCTCCGACGAAGGGCAGATGGCCAAGTACAAGACGTGGGACTTTTGTGCCGGCTACATGGATTAGCGGCACTTGGCACACACTATCGTAACCTCTCATTTCTCTCCTTTTCACTGAAGGTTAAACTAGTACATGAAACGATTACATACTTCAGTCAAGGGAGCAAATCCCATTGAGCTCCATTCCAGTTACATATCAAGATTACATGCATCAACTTGAGAATCAGTTCAAAGAAAGTTACTCAGTCGCTCAGAAGGCGCGTTCTTCAGGTTACGATCCTTCAGTCGAACCTGAATCAATTGTAGCAGCCGACTTGGCTGAGCGTGTCGAGAAGTCTGTGGGCCCTAGCGGTGTTGCATCGAGAATAAGAGAGCTAACCAAGAAGATGCCTCGAGACGAAGTGGCCTTCAAGATAGCTGAGGAGATAGCTCAGACTTTCACCAGGGTCGGTGAAGAGTCAGCCGCAGATCAAGCTATTCGAACCGCGCTAGCGATTCTGGGTGAGGGTGTGACGATAGCTCCAATACAGGGTGTCTCTGGTGTCAAAGTGAAGACAAATTCTGATCGTACAAGGTACTTGGCGATCTACTTCGCCGGACCAATACGCTCCGCTGGCGGAACCGAAATGGCTTTGATACTTGTCGTCGCGGACTACATACAGCAGCTTATGGGCTTAAGCAAGTACCGAGCGACGGAGATTGAGGCTAGGAGGTTCGTTGAGGAGCTACGACTTTACGAGAGAGAGGTTTCGAGGTTCCAATACAAGGTATCCGACCGAGAACTATTCAATGCGGTGATGAATCTTCCCGTTGAGGTTAATGGTGTTCAAACAGATCAGGTAGAAGTTGCCTCTTTCAGAAATCTACCAAGAATTGAAACCAACGGTGTTCGGGGCGGAGCCCTTCGTGTCGTCAATGACGGTCTGATAGGTCGAACGCAGAAAGTCGTAAAGATAGTTGAGAAACTTGGCATAAGTGGGTGGGCGTGGCTAAAGGAATTCTCGCCGCGCACTACTGAGGTTGAAGAAGCCAGAGAAGTCATGTACCTCGAGGATGTCGTAGGTGGCAGACCGATATTCTCACTACCAGCAACGTCAGGCGGTTTCAGACTTCGATACGGGAGATCTAGGAACACCGGACTCACAGCACTCGGTATTCACCCGTCAACCATGCACGTACTACGGGACTTCATAGCCGCAGGGACACAACTCCGCATAGAAAAGCCTGGCAAGGCTGGAGTAGTAGGCCCAGTAGATTCCATAGAGCCCTCCATAGTAAAGTTGTCTGACGGCTCAGTTCAAAGGATCGATGATCCTAAACTCGCAAGAAAAATCCTGAGCGATATTGACAGCGTTCTATTTCTAGGGGACATCCTGATTTCCTTCGGCGACTTCGTCGAGAATAACAAACCTCTAGCCCAATCAGGCTTTGTCGAGGAATGGTGGAGTGAGCTTCTACATCAAGCAATAAAAACCAAGAATATCACATCTGTCGCCACGGAATCAGAAACAAACAGTGAAAGGCTCGACTTATTCATTAGATTTCCGCTAACCACCATTCCAACTCCAGACGAAGCGTTAACGATCTCAAAGAATCTTGGCATACCTCTTCATCCCAGATACACATACTTCTGGAACAGCCTCAGTCCAAAAGAAGTAATTCAGTTGCGAGATAGCCTACTGAAATCAAGTGTAATTAACCCACCAGAAAAGTTGGTTATTAGTAACCCAGACAGCGAGGTCAAGAGACTACTTGAAAAAATATGTGTGCCACATCAAGTCGAAGGTAACAAGATAATTATTTCGGAGGGATTAATACTTCAAGAATGCTTAGGCCTTAGTGGAAGATGGGATCCTCCCGAAACGGACGTTTCCAGTGTCGAATACATCTCAAAGGCATCTGGAATAACAATCAAGGACAAAGCTCCAACCTTTATTGGGGCGAGAATGGGAAGGCCTGAGAAGGCCAAGCCAAGAGAGATGAAGCCGCTAGTACATGTACTATTTCCGGTTGGTTTAGCGGGCGGCTCTAGGAGAAATATCACTGAAGCGGCAAGAAATAACACTATTGTATCAATAGATATAGAGAAAAGACTATGCCCAGAATGTGAAGAATTTACATATTTGAATAGATGCCAGAAATGTGGATCCTTGACTGGCATGCAAAGATTCTGTCCCAAGTGTCGTCGAAATTACGAGAGCAAAGAATGTCCAGTATGCAAGGTCTCCACAGTAACTCATGAGAAACTTCCAGTCAATATCAGATCACTTCTGGAGCAGGCTACAAGAAGACTTGGAATGACCGAGCCGCCCGAGGTCATCAAATGCGTTCGGGGGATGGTTAGCGACTCCAAGAAGCCTGAGGCACTCGAGAAGGGTCTGCTACGTGCAAAGCACCGATTATCAGTATATAAAGATGGAACGGTTCGATTTGACGCTACTAATGCACCACTTACGCACTTCAAGCCCACAGAAGTTGGCATATCTCTTGAGAAATTACATGAACTCGGCTATGCCCGTGACGCACATGATGAACCAATCTCGAGACCAGATCAATTGTGTGCGCTGAAAATTCAGGACATCATTGTTCCAGAGTCTTGTGCTGACTATTTCGTCAGAGCTGCTGCGTTCATTGATGATCTGCTCACGAAGTTCTACAACATTCAACCTTGCTACAACTTCAGGAAGAAAGAAGACCTAATAGGTCAACTAGTAGTAGGATTGTCTCCGCACACTTCGGTCGGCGTCTTGGCAAGAATAATCGGATTCACAAAGGCCAGTGTCTGCTTAGCACACCCCTTCTGGCATGCTGCAAAGAGGCGAGACTGCGACGGTGACGAAGACGCAATAATACTATTGATGGATATTCTCCTGAACTTCTCGAGATCCTTTCTTCCAAGCAGGATCGGAGGATTAATGGATGCTCCACTTCTCCTTTCATTGTTCGTCAATCCAAATGAAATAGCGAGACAAGCATTCAATATCGAAGTCGTCGATAGCCTCCCTCTACAATTCTTCGACGAAACGGAGAAGCATTCCGACTCAAAGAGCACAACAAATATTGTCAAGACAGTGGCAAGCCGTCTTGAAACTGAGGAGATCTATGAGGCGATAGGTTTCACACACAATACTGAGAGTATTAATGAAGGAAACTTAGAGAGCTCATATAAACGTCTCCCATCTATGCTTGTCAAGATTGAAGAGCAACTGAAAATCGCGGACTTAGTGAGATCTGTTAGTTCACGTGAAGTGGCAAAGAGGGTTCTTTCAGCCCACCTAATGCGCGACATAATTGGAAACATGAAAGCATTCTCTTCCCAGAAGTTCAGATGCTTAAGGTGTAATACAAAGTTCAGGAGGATACCACTACGAGGTGCCTGCCCAAAATGTGGTGGGAAGATATCTTTGACAGTACATCGAGGATCGATAGAGAAGTATCTCAGCGTTGCTGAGAACCTAGTCAGCAGTTACGGTATAGGACTCTATTATGAACAATGGCTCAGGCTGATATCTGAAGAGATAAACTCTCTATTCAAAGAAAAGGACTCAAAGAAGCAACCTGAGCTTGTAGACTTCATGTAGATTAGGTTATTCTTATGCCGGTCCCCACATTCCATCCTAAAGCCTACTTGATTACTAGAAGGAATGTGACTAGGGGTCTTCGTGCACGCACCAAAATACTAGAGCTCATTGAAAAGAAGTCAGTTCAGACGGGTAGAATAGCTAAGGAGACAGGCTTGTCGTATAGGTCAGTGGGATACCACATCAAGGTACTGAGAAAAGAGAAGATCATGGAGCCTACCAGTGGAAGGAGACCTCTGACTTGGAGATTGACGTCACTAGGTCAACAACGTTTAGCATAAAAACAGACACTTTTGAATAGAATTATATTTAAACGAAAAATATTTTTTCGAAAGACTTTACCTATAATAGCGTCAACTATCCGAACAGAAAACTGCTCATAACTTCAATCTTAAGAATTAATTTTTAACATGAAACAGTTAACCACAAGTTGGCGCCTAAAGTCTCACAGGCACCAGCTTGTATTTTTCTTTGCAAGGGTTGCCCTCAGTCATGTAGAACCTGCCCTCATCTAGCTTCATGACAACAGACGTTATCGTTTCAAATTGGTCATCAGCGTGAAGTCTTGGATCTGGGTGTCTGCATATCGAGTTCGGGTAATCGAAGTGATCGCTTGATGCAGATCGTATGGCATTGAGGCTCAGTCTCTTCTTGTTCATCAATAACCTCCGTAGTCTATTCCACCTTATAGGGGAATCCGTAAAGACAGTCTTGCCAAGATCCTTGAGTTTCAGGCTGTTGGAGAGGAAGTTGTTTGAATGAGTTATGAGCCCATCCTCAGCATGCAGGATGGCAACGTCATTTGGGGAGACCTCAACGTCTATAGCTTCGCCTCCAGAGTGGGCAATCATGTAGTTTATTGAGGCTGATCTCTTCGCTCTTGCTACAGCATGAATTGCGTCTCTAATAGTCTTGGAGTTCAGTATCTTGCGTGCTACAACAGAGACAAGCGGTACGCCTGGGCTAACCCGGTCCTTGTCGGAGAGTAGCGCATTAATGCAAACACCAAGACCGGCAGAGTTGAGGCCTTTATGTGCCACAGTTCCAGCCTCTGAATGCGTTAGAATGTCGGGTTTTCCATCGCTCTGTTTTATATGGAGGAGTACACAGGTCTCCCTGAACTTACTTCTGAAGTCCCAGTTCTCCCCTAGGATCACTCCATTAGATGAAGAAGCATCTGGGGTAGCTGCAAAGGAGGTGCATTCGCGGTCAAGCCTAGCCGAAAGAGGTGTTATGGCTAATTCGTACCTAGAATTTATCGCCACTATTTCCTCAGTCGATCTTTTGGCTCCAGCTGCTATTCCTTCTATTTCCTCCATTATTTCGTTGTCATATTGCTGTATGATTGGGATCCAGTTTAATGCGTCTGTCTTCACTTTGTTCCAGTCAAGGTTTGCGAATCTTTGGAATTGGCTTTGATATGTTTCCACATTCTTCCAGATCAAGTCTTTTGCTAGTGAGCCGTACTGGAAGCCTCTTTCCTTTGGGCTCCCTTCAACTGTAATGATCCTCGTTCTTAGCGTCAACTCTTGGCGCCACCCCTTCTGTCACTGATTTGTTTCAGCTATCCTAGGTCAAGGCTACGTTAAGCTATCGGTTTGGGCATTTGATGATCTAGGTTTAAAAGGCTCCGAAACGCAGCCTGTATTGGAGTGGTTTTGAGTTTGAGCGGGCGCGAAAAGAAGAGGCGCCATGAAGCACCCATGCCTGCTGCTAGTGCAGGTCTGTTACGTTTCTTCGAAGAAGAGACAGCGGGCATAAAGTTGGGGCCGGAAATAATCATAATGTTGGCCATAGGTCTGATAGCTGTAAGTCTAGTAGCCTACGTCTCGTTCAAGTGAAGCTTATTCTAACGGAAATGATGCAGAGTCTTTTGCGCCAGCATCGGTAGAGGGCGACTCTGGATACCAAGCTTCCTTCTGATCTGACTAGCTAGAACGTCAGTATATCCTGTGAAGCCGTATACTGTCTTGGCTTTAGAATCCTTAACGAATTGAAGGAGCTGGCGGTAATCGGCGTGACTGCTCAAAGGGAAAGCGGCAGCTCTTTTGGGACTCATCTTTAGGGCCCAACCAGTTGTAACGGCTTTCACATACTTTCTAGAATCGGATAAGAAATAGGGTCGAGTTGCTATCAAGACAGAGTTACCATTGTTTGGTTCTTCAGCAGCAACCGCTCTGGAACACATCTTAAGGCCATTGTTCGAGTATACCGCATTAACTCCCGCGATCTTTTGATCAGTGATTACGTCTAACTTGGTATAGACGTTGAACAGTTTCACGAGTTCCTGAGCTTTTCCTGCACCATAGGCTTGAAATGTTGGTGCCAGACCCTGCTTGATCTGATCCAAAGCCCAACTGACGATTTTCGCGTATGTCTGCTCTCTCTCTGGGAAGATATAGGATGGTTCACCATATGTTGCCTCTACAACAAGAGTGTCACATTCTGCTCTCTCAGCTCTTGTAGTTGTTAGGGTATCCAAGCAGTTTATGTCTCCGGTGTACAAGATTGTTGTATTCGGTAAAGTCACCAAGAACTGTGTTGATCCTAGCATATGCCCTGCGTTTAGAGGTGTGATTTCAGCATCTCCAAGTCTTATGGGGCAGTGTAACTTTACATCGTGGAAGTTGACTACGACTTTTCCGTGAATGCTCTCGAAGATCTCTCTTGTCTCAATAGTCGAGTATTTCTTCAGTCTACTTCTGAATCCAGCAGAATGATCTGCATGAGCATGAGAAATGAAGACCGAAGAGTCTCGTGCTAGGCCATGCATTGAATCGGGATCAAAGACTAGATTGTTCTCCCGAGTCCTTATTACGAAGCCTGCGCACCAGCCTAGTTCAGCCATGGCCAGCAGCGTCCCAATTAGGTCCCCATCTAATCAGCAGCTTCCATTATCCTCTTTTGGCATTTCTTTACTGACCTATGTTCATGTGCTTGTTGCAGGAAACTTAATCTTGTTAGGTTCTTCCATACTACAGTGCGTTGAAGCTCCGTTGGAGCTACAGCCATGATCTCATACCAGGGTAATATGGTTCGAATAGGCAGGAAGCCAGTAATCAGTTACGTTGTCGCCTGTGTTACCTTGTTCAATTCAGGAAAGGAGGAGGTCATGGTGAGAGCAAGAGGAAGATCGATTCCTAAGGCGGTTGAGACTGTTGGAATGCTCAAGAAATCCTTTTTCAAGGGGCTCAGCATCAGATCGATTAATATCGGGTCTGAAGATATCAAGCGTCTCAATGGTCGCGGGGCGAGCATCTCAACGATTGAGATAACTTTAGCCAGAAAAGAAGTCACAGCTCCAAAAGTGACTCTATAACCCAATCAATTATATTCGTCCCGCACTCTTAAGTAATTATGAGTCACCCCAAGATTGTGGTCACTCCTCCAGGACCTAAAGCTATCAAACTACTGCAAAGTAGCGAGGCACACTTATCTCCTTCACTTCACACAAATTATCCTCTTGTTATAGCTTCGGGTAGAGACTGCATAATCGTGGATATCGACGGCAACGAGTATCTTGACTTCAATTCTGGAATGTCTTGCCTAAACGTTGGGCATTGCCATCCTACGGTTGTGAAATCCGTAAAGGACCAACTGGAAAAATTCACTCATCAATCACAAACAATCTCAAACTATGAGGTTATGGTTGAGCTTGCTCGAGAGATCTGCAATATTACTCCTGGAGAATTCGAGAAGAAAGTATTCTTCAGTAATTCTGGAACTGAGGCTGTAGAAGCTGCGATCAAAGTTGTCCGCTGGCATTTCAGAAGGACGGGTCTCTTGGCCTACACAAATGCTTCACATGGCGAAACCTTTGGGTCTATGAGTCTATCAGCTAATCAACTGGTTCAGAAAAGGCATCTTGCACCCTTCATGCCCAGTGTAGTTCACGTTCCTTATCCCTATTGCTACAGATGTCCATTCAGTCTTTCTCTGCCTACTTGTAGCTACGCATGTGTTGACTTTATTCGTGAGTATGTTCTGAGGAGGGTTATCGCGCCAGACGATGTTGCCGCAATATTCTTTGAGCCTATACAAACAGAGGGATGCATAATTCCACCACCAGAGTATTTCGGTAGACTCAAACGAATCATGGATGACTTTGAAATTGCAGTGGTAGATGATGAGGCTGAGACTGGAATAGGGCGCACTGGAAGATGGTTCGGCATAGAGCACTGGCAAGTGACCCCTGATGTTGTTTGTGCTGCAGGCGGAATCGCTGCGGGTCTGCCACTTGGAGTAACCTTATGCAGAAGTGAAGTCATGGACTGGGAGCCAGGGACTCATAACAGTATTTTCGGCGGTAATCCGCTGAGTTGTGCAGCTGCCTTAGCTGTCCTCAAGGTAATCTCTGGCGGCAATCTTGTTGAAAACGCTGCCAGACAGGGCAACTACATCTTGAAGAGACTCAAGGAGATGATGGAGGAGTTTGAACTGATCGGAGACGTAAGAGGTCGAGGATTGATGGTTGGTATAGAATTGGTTAAGGATCAAAAAACTAAGACTCCAGCTACAAAAGAGGCAAAGGACATAGTGCTGAAAGCCTTCAAACGTGGAGTTGCTCTGAGGATGTCTGAATCCACAATTATGCTGACTCCTCCTCTGACGATAACTCGTGATTTCATTGATTCAGGATTAGATATTCTTGAGGGAGCGATGAAGGAATTCAGCAGTGAGTCCAGATAGCATTGATCAGAGTTTTAAGTCGAAGTAATCTAGACTATCTTGGTGATTTGGCCAGATGAAGGATTGTCTTGCCAAGGACATTATGATAAAGGATGTCTACACGATAAAGGTTGGCAGTAAAGTCGCTTTGGCCAGATTGAATATGATGAGGCATGGTGTAGGAGGATTACCCGTCCTCGACGAAAAGGGCACTGTGCTGGGAATGATCACTCAAAGAG
>Ga0315285_10004575_pt1 | contig 14351 bp, 9 predicted proteins | sample YL17G09_36_MG_FD_203698 | JGI IMG/M metagenome (GOLD analysis project Ga0315285, IMG submission 203698) | Sediment microbial communities from Yellowstone Lake, YNP, Wyoming, USA - YL17G09_36 | ecosystem: Environmental > Aquatic > Freshwater > Lake > Sediment | place: USA: Wyoming | collected...
AGGGTGCTCGTCCCGAGGTCGAGGCGCGTCACCGCGAGCTGGCTCGCCGCCTCCGTCGCCGCGGGGAGGCCGCTGCCCGTCCCGCCGCCGCCCTCCGCCCTCTCGGCGGCGCGCTCCGCCAGCCCCGCCGCCGCGGCGAGCGCCCTCTGCTCGCTCGCGTTCGCGCCCCTGCCGCACGTGCTGCCCCTGCGGGACTTCCTCGGCGGCGGCGGCTGCGGCGGGGGGGACGGAACGACGAAGCAAGTCAAGCTCTGCGCCTCGGGGCTGCCGACGGCGGCGAGGCACGCGGCGGCGCGGCTGGGGGAGGCCCTGGGGGCGCGGTACTCGGACTGTATGCGGGCGTCGACGACGCATTTGCTGGTGCCGACGCGGAGCGGGGAGAAGTTTGAGAGGGCCGCGGAGTTTGGGGTGGTGAGCTCTTCTCCCTCTTTGAGTTTTTGCGGTTTTGCGCTTTTTCGGGTCGGGGGGACTGGCAACAGAGAAGGCCGAGACGAAGAAAAAAAATCACTCACTCTTTTCCACGTTTCCGTTAAAAAAAAACCCAAAAACCGACAACAGAAAGCCGTCACGCCCGCGTGGCTCGCCGCCTGCGCCTCCGAGGGCCGCAGGGTCGAGGAGGCGAGGTTCTTCCCCCCGCTGCCTCCCGCCGCTGCTGCTCCCGCTGCTCCCGCTCCTCCTGCTGCTGCTGCTGCTGCAGGAAAGCCCGAGGCAGCGGCGGAAGTAGCGGCGACCGTCGCCCCCGCGCGGTCCGCCGGAGACGCCGGCCCGACCCCCGGCCCCCCCGCCGCCGCTCCTCCCGCCTACTCCCACTCCCAGGGACAGCAGCAGCAGCAGCAGAAGAGCCAGCGGGTCCCGGGTTCGGAAAGGAGGGCCTCGGCCTCGTTCGTGCCGCCGAGGAGGAGGCTCTCGTCGGAGAAGGCCGCGCTGACCTTCTCGCCGGCGGCCGGCGGCGCTGGCGCTGGAGCCGGCGGTGCTTCTGATGCTGGTGTTGCTGTTGCGGCGGCGACGACGCCGCGCGTCCCTCTGGCGCTCGGCAAGACCCCCGCTGCTGCTGCTGCTGCCGCGGCCGCGGCTGCGACTGGGGCGGACGCAGGCGCAGGCGGCAGCGCACCCTCGGACGCCGCGGCCCTCTCTTCCGGGAGAGCCAAGCGCCCCCGCGCCGCTGCCGCCGCCGCTGCCGCCGCCGCTGCCGCTGCCGCTGCCGCTGCGGCCCCCGTCGCTGCGACAGTCGTCGGGAACGACGGCGCCGGCGTCTCCGCGGCGTTCGACGTCCTCAACGCGGCCCTGGGACGCGCCCACGACAGCCGGGACGGCGGCGGCGGCGGCGGCGGAGGGGGAAACCCGGGGGCCCGCGCCGCGGCGGCGGCCGCGTCGGCCGCGGCAGCGGCAGCCGCTCCCTCCTTCCTCGACGGCTCGGCGCTGCTCTCTCCGCTGCTCCACCGCGGAGGCGACACCGTCTCTGCTCCTTTCCCCGCCCATGCGAACGCTGCGGCGACGGCGGCTCCCCCCTCGGGGACGGCGGAGGCGGGGCGCGGGCCGAGGTCGCGCCTTGGGCCCCAGCAGCAGCTGCAGCAGCAGCAGCAGCAAGACGCCGCCGCGGTGCCCGTTCCTCTCACGTCTCGCCCCGCCGCCGCCGCCGCCGCTCTCTCTCTCCCTCCTTCCACGGGAAAGAGGCGCTCCAGGTCCTCAGCAGGCCTCGCCGCCGCCGCAAACGCGGTCGCGGGGTCCCAAAACTCCGACCCCGCCGCCGCGGCCGAAGGGGGGGATGCCGGCGCCGACAGACGGAGGGGCGACGGCAAGCGGGCGAGGAAGCTCCTCCCCCCGCCGCCGCCGAAGCTGCTGCTCCAGCGAGGGGGAGGAACAGGGAGAGGAGAGACAGGGGACGAGGAGTCGCCCTCCGACTTTGATCTCGCTGCCTTCGCGCCGCCGCAGTCGCAGCTCGTCGGGTACGGCGGCGGCGGGGGCGGCGGAGGAGCTGCTGCCTCGGCCGCAGTCGCTGCGGCGGTCGCCGCCGCCGCGCCTGCCGCCGCGGCGTTGGGCAACGGGAACGGCGACGCCGACGCCGACGAAGACCATCCCGCGGCGGCAGAGGCGAGGCGCAGGCTCGCGAGCGCCGTGGCCTCGCTCGGGAGGCGCGGCAGCGGGGGCGGTGGCAAGAGAGGCGGAGAAGCTGCTGCTGCTGCTGCTGCTGCCGCTGCTGCTTCTGCCGCCGCGGCCGTCGCCGCTGCGGGCGGCGATGGGAAGGGAAGCGGCGTCAGCGCCGGCGGCGGCAAGGCGGCGGCGGCGAAGCAGGAGGGACGAAAGGACGTCCTCACAGAGATGGGCCTCATGTGAACTTGTTTTCTTCTCTTTGTAATGAACGAATGATCCCCACCCGGAGAGCACTGAAACCCTTTAAACAGAAAACGAATCAAAATCCGGGGAGAGCGAAAAAGGAAATATTTTTGTTTTTATTTTGGGAAATAATTTCCCCGCGCCTGCGGCGGGTAAAAAGAGGACACTGTCTCTCTCACATTCACAAAAGATCGGACCCAACGACAAGACAACATAGAAAAGAATCGACGGAAAGCGCGCGCGGAAGGGGGAAAAAATTGTTGATGTTGTTGTGTTTGGTTTCGTTCTCTCTACTCTCTCTCTTTCAAAAGACAAAACAAAAAAGGAATTTCTCTCTGTTTCTTTTCCCTTTCTTTCTCTCCCTCTCTCTCTCTCTCTCACATGTGCTCGTCAATCAGCTTCTCGAGGTCGTCCGGCTTCGCGCCCGTCATCGTCGCCACTTTAACGCCTCCCTTGTACAGCTGGAAGGTCGGCACAGACCGCACCTCGAGCTCTTTCCCCAGGTCTTTGTTCTTCGCGTTGCACTCGAACTTGGCACCGACCATCTTTCCTCCGCGCGCAGCGGAGAATTCCACGAGTTTGGGCATCATGAGCTTGCAAGGGCCGCACCAGGTGGTGTAGAAGTCGACAACGACGAGGGCGGGTCCAGCGTCCTCCTTGATAAACTTCCAAAAGTTCGCCGAGTCGAGCTCGGTGAGGCCCGAGGCTTCCGTCGTGGCCGTGGCGGCGTCGGACGAGGCAGCTGCCGACGCGGCCCGCACGGAGTTCTTGAGGTCCTCCTCGTGCTTGGCGAGGGCGGCGGAGGCGCCGGACTTGAGGGAGCGGAGGGACTTGAGGGCGGCTTCCTTGTCGGCCGACTGGATTTTTGTTTTTTGCGTTGTGCGTTTGTTTTTTTCCCGGTCGGCGTTGAGGTTGAGGAAGGAATAAGGGGGGCAAGGGGAGCACACGGGCTGCTTCTGCTGCTGTCAAGGCCCGCTGCGTCTCGGGCTGAAAGGGCACGGCATTTTAAAGGTCGCGCGCGGAGGGAGCAGCAGCAGCGGCGAGGGCGGGACGGGGCAACCCTGCAGGATGAACCCAGCAACGGGCCTCGAGGAGTCGGAGGTCGAGGAAAAAAAGATGTCGCCTTTTTGTTTTTTGCTTGGTTCGCGACGCTCTGTTTTTTTTCCTTTTGACTTGGTCCCGACGATTCCAAATGTACCGCTCCTGAATAGAAAATCGATGCGGAGCCCGACGCTGAGCATGCTCAGCGTCTGGAGAACACTCCCTCTGTCTGTCCGAGAAGGGAAAAAACCGATCGTACCTGGGCGCGGACGGAGACGACGGGGGCGCGGCGAGGGGCAGCGGTCGCCGATTTCTTCGCCGACGGAGCGAGCCTGCGAAAAGAGGGAAGTCGAATTGATTGATTAGACAAGTAAGCTCTTGCTCCCCGTTTTTTTGCTCCGAGTCGCCAAGCGGATCGAAACGCACGCGGGCGCTGTCGGCGTGAGCGCAGCGGGTTTCGCGAGAAAAGCGAGCGCCTCGGTGGGGAGAGGCGGCGCGAAAGATGACGAAAAAAAGGCGACGAGACAAAGAGGCGAGGACGACGTCGACGACGTCGAAAGACTTGTTTCCTCTGTCACGGCCCTCGTCGGGGTTCTCCAAGCCCTCGTACCGTGTCGCGGGCACGCGGAGCATCATGGAGGACATCGTGGCGGATTCAACAAAGGAAGAAGTCTTGTTCTTTCGACAGAAGGGGAAGAAAGAAAAGAGACGAAGAACGAGAGAAAGGAGAGTGGAATGGAGCAGAAACTAGGAGCCAAGAAATGTTTTCCCCCTCTTCTTCGACCTCCTCCTGGAGCCGAGGAATTCCTCGCTTCTTCTGCTCTCTCTTTCTCTTTTGCGCTCTCTCTCGTACACTCTCTCTTCTCCACTCCAAAGGCACAACGAACTGCCGAGGCTCCTCCGGCTCGCGAGCGACATCACCGACCAGATCCCGCACCGCCCCTCTGGCGTCGTCGAGGGCTACAGTTACACGTTTTCCATCTCGTTTCCCGTCCTCTTCCCTCTCTCCCCCCCCTTCAGAGCAAGTCCAGCTCCGCGCGCTCGACCACGCTCACCAAGACGTCGACGCCCGTCTCGAGCCCCTCCCGCCGCACCCTGGCCCTGGTCTCCTCGCTCGCCCTCCACCAGTACGGGGTCATCCGCAGCAGGTCGAAGGCCGCGGGGCCGTCCAGCGAGAGCCGGTACTGGATCCGAGCCTGGGACGAAAACGGCGGCAGGGCGCCGCCGGCGGGGGGGGGGCCCTCCCCTCCCTCGAGCGGCGGCGGCAGCTCGTCCCTCTTCTCGGCCCTCTCTCGGCCGCCGTAGACCTCTCTCTTCAGGCCCAGGAAATGCTCCGGTCCGGGGCCCACAACGACGACAGCAGCAGGAGCAGCAGCAGCAGCGGATCCGGGCTCGCCGCCGGTTTCATTCTTCAACACTCGCCGCAGCTCGGCGGAGGGCAGAGGCGCGAAGGCCACGAGGGCGCAGGAGACGGAGGCGTCGGGGAGCGGCAGCGCAAACGCCGACGCGACTGCAAAGTGAGCTTTGACTTTCCTCTTCGGGCTCGGACGAGGGGGAGCCTCTTCCTGCTCCCTCTGCGCCCGCGAGGCCGCGGAGCGCACTGCGGCCTTGGCGACGTCGACGCCAAGCAGGTTTATCGACGAGGAGGACGAAGGAGACGACGAGGTCGCGGAAGAGGCGAGGCGGCGGGCGAGGCGGCGGAGGTAGGCGCCCTCGCCGCACCCGGCGTCGAGAACTATCATCGCCGCCGCCTCCTCGCCTCCTCCTCCTCCTCCTCTCCTCTGGAGGACCCCCAGGACCGCGTCCGCTGCGGCGTCCATCACCCTGTCAAAGTGCCCCGCGGCGAAGAAGCGGCCGCGCGCGGCCAGCGCCTCGGGCGCGTCGCCCGCGGGCGCGGCGCCGGACCTCTTGGCCTTCCGCCCGGCTCGCGCGAGGTTGACGTATCCCTCTTTGGAGACGTCGAAGCAGTGGTTCTGCGGGCAGGTGAGCGTTTTGGCGTCTGCAGAGGGCGAGAGAGGGGAGGAGCACGCGGGGCAGAGCCACGGGGAGGGAGGCGAGGAGGGAGCGGAGGAGGAGGAAGAAGAGGAGGAGGAGGAGGAAGAGGAAGAGGAGGAGGAGGACGAGGAGGAGGAGGAAGACGAGGAGGAGGTCGAGGCGGCGGCAACGACAGCCGTCGCCAAAGGATTGAGTCTCTCCGAGCGTCGTGGTGTCAAGGCAGCAGCTCTCGGTACGCTGCGATATTGCGGGTAGGAGGCCTCATTTCGTGGCTGGCCACCAGATATCGAAAACCGGCAGCTTGGCGCCAGACTGAGCATTCGAAGGATTCGGAAAGGAAATGAAGAAAATGAATTTTGAAAAAAAGCGACTAGTTTTTGAAGAGAAGGAAAAAACACTTGTTCGATTGCTCTCTCATTCCCTCTTCTAAAACCGGCGCTTCACGCGCCAATAGGTGGACGGAGGCTCCTCTGGCCAGCGCTTTTTGATGCGTGTGGCGTCCCTGATCGCTCCAGAGGCCCGGCAGCACCAGCAGGAGACCGGAGCTCGACGACGATGGCGGCCTCTGCTGCCAGATCGACGCTGCTGTCGTCTGTCGCCGCCACTCCAAGCTTCTTCTTCTTCCTTTCCTCTAACCCGCCGCCGCAGCCACGTCACGCACGCCAAGGGCCTCCGCCTGGGCATTGGTAACACCTCGAGCTCCCCTCACAAGAGGATGTCCGACTACCTTCTCGAAGAAGGGCTCGCCTCGGGGGACCCCACGCTCATCGAGGCGGCCTCGGCGCCGCCGACGCCGTCGGCGCTCCTGCCTTGCCCTCTGCCCCCGGCTCCGCGCAAGGCGTCCGTCGCGGCCGTGCTGCGGTTCCTGGGAAAGCTGGCAATGGAGGACGGCTCGCTGCGGTGGCGGCTAGCGGTAGCGGCGGCGCTGGTCGTGGCCTCCAAGGCCACGGGCATCCTGGCGCCGCTCCAGCTCAAGGACGCCGTCGACGCCCTCGCGGCCGAGGCCGTCGTCGCTTCCTCTTCGAGCTCTCCGAGCGCTGCCGCGACTGCCTCGCTCGCTCTGCTCCCTTCCTCGTTCTCCGGCGCCCTCGCTGCCAGGCCTGCGACCCTGAGGGCCCTGGCCCTGTTCACGGGCTCGCGCCTGCTCTCGGCGCTCACGCGCGAGCTGAAAGGACCGTTGTTCGCGCCCGTCGCGGCGGCGGCCGCGCGCCGCGTCGCCCACGGGACCTACGCCCGCGTCCTGGCGCTGGAATTGGACTACCACGTCAAGAGGAGATCCGGGGCGACAGCGAGGGTGTTAGAGAGGGGGTCGAGGGCCGTGGCGATGGTGTTCCGGGCCGTGGCGGTGAGGCTTTTTTTTTGCTTTTGCTTTCGGGGCCCAGAGAGGCCGTCGGGGCGAGAAACGAGGAAGAGTGTTTTTCACCCACCTTTCTTTTCTCTCTCTCTCTCTCTCTCTCTCTCTCTTTCTTTTCCAAACCAATAACTCCATAAACCGGAAAAAAAAAGTGGACCTTCATCCCTACGGCGGTCGAGCTCACGGCCGTCTGCTTCCTCCTCGCCCGCAAGTTCAGCCCCGGACTGGCCGCGCTCGTCGCGGGGACGTTTGCGCTCTACTCGCTCTGGACTGTCCGGATCACCTCCCGCGCCGCGGGCGTGCGCGCCCGCGCCAACGCGCTCGACGCCGCGGCGAGGGGCAGGGCCGTCGACGCCCTGATAAACGTCGAGACGGTCAAGGCCAACGGCTGCGAGGCGTACGAGGCCGCGACGCACGACGCGCTGCTCTCGCGGTTCCAGGCCTCGAGCGTCGAGACGGAGAAGCTCGCTGCGATCCTGAACGCCGGCCAGGCCGCGATCCTGACCGTGGGCCTCGGCGCGGCGCTGGCCTGCGTCGCCGCCCGGCCCGGCGCGACCCCGGGCGACCTCGTGATGGCGCAGGGCCTGCTGCTGCAGGTCGCGGCGCCGCTGTCCTTCCTGGGGTGGTTCTATCGCGAGCTGCGGCAGGCCCTGGTCGACCTGTCGCAGTTCTTTGACGTCCTGGGCACGGAGCCCGCGCTGAAGCCTGGGACTCGAGGGCTGGGGGGAGGCGACGACGGCGGAGGAGGACGAGAGGGTGGCGGAGGAGGAGGACAAAACAAGGCTCTGGGCCTCTCGGTCGAGCTGCGGGACGTCGTCTTCGGCTACGACAAGAGCAGGCCGGTGCTCAAGGGCGTCTCCCTCTTTCTGCCCGCCGGCTCGTCGGCCGCCGTCGTCGGTCCGAGCGGCTCGGGCAAGTCCACGCTGCTCAGGCTGCTGCTGCGGGCCTACGACGTCGACACGGGGAGCATCCTGCTGAACGGCGTCGACGTGCGCGACCTCCGCGCCGAGGCGCTGCGCGGCGCCGTCGCCGCCGTGCCGCAGGACACGGCTCTGATGAGCGACACGCTGGCCGCGAACATTGCCTACGGAAGGATGAGGACGAGAAGCGAAACGGCGGCGGCGGAGAGCTCGAGCGGCGCTTCGTCGAAAGAGATCGAGGCGGCAGCGCGCGCGGCCGGGCTCGGTGCCGTCGTCGCCGCGATGCCGCTTGGGCTCTCCACGCTCGTGGGAGAGCGCGGCCTGCGGCTCAGCGGAGGCGAGAGGCAGCGCGTGGCCGTCGCACGCGCGCTGCTGCGCAGGCCGAGGCTGCTGGTGGCTGACGAGCCGACGAGCGCGCTCGACTCGGAGACCGAGGCGGGAGTGCTGCGGGCGCTGGCGAGCTCCGTCGATGAAACTTTGACGTCTTATTCGACTCCGACGTCTGCCTCCCCTGCCTCGACGTCTGTTTCGCCAAACGACAGCAAGCGAGACAACGTCCGGACCAGTGTCTACGTCGCGCACCGCCTGTCGACGATAGCGGGCGTCGACGCCATCTTCGTGCTCAAGGGAGGGATCGTCGTCGAGAGGGGCACGCACGAGGAGCTCCTCAGAGACGAAAAGGGAGTTTATTCTTCGATGTGGCGGGCGCAGCAGAGGCGGCAGCACAGTAGGAGCTTGCAGAAACACGAAGAGGAGCGAGAAGAGGAGGAGGACGGGCTCGCTGCCGCCGCGGCCCTGGCTGCTGCTGCGGCAGAGGGCTGAGGGCGATTTCCGTTTCGGCAGCACTCGAGAGTTGAAAGAAAAAAAACTCTAAAAACTCTTTCGTTCGCTTTTTTGAGTTGGTTTTCCCGAAAAACTCGTTCGCTTTTTACTTCTCTCTTTCTCCTTTTACTCGGAAATCGGCGGCAGCAGCAGCAGCAGCAGCCTCTGCAGCAGCAGCAGCAGTAGCAGAAGCACAGAGAAGCGGCTTTTTTTTGTCTTTCCAGGCCCCGTTTCACACTGAAATCGACTGGAAAAATTCATGCGTTTTTGTTTTCTTTCCTTTCCTTTTTCACTCGGCAACAACGTCACCTCCATCTCCACCTCCGTCGCCGCCGCCTCCCTCCTGATCCAAGTCCTCCCACTCGATCGTAAAGTACTGCCCGCTGAGCGCGATGTAGCCCAGGACCAGGGCGGTGACGGAGACGACCCAGAGAGCATTTCCTCGGCGGTGGGACAGGTCCCGCTTGGCCGCCGCACCGCCGCCGTCAGAGTCAGTTTTCCTCCCAAACGGCCACCAACCGCTGCCCTCTCCTCCTCCTCCTCTCTTGCCGCCGCCTGCTCGCCGACCACCGGCGGGGATCGCCCCCAGCCTCCCCCCCAGGAAGTCGTTCGGAGAGGCGGCCCTCGCCGCCCTCGCCGCCGCCGCCGCCGACGCCTCCCAGCCAGAGCCGGGGATGTATGGCAGCGGCGGCGCTGCCGCGGCCGCCGCCTGCTCCGGCCCGAGCCCCGCGGCCTCCGCGACCGCGGCCAGGTACCGTGCGATCTCCGGGCGGCAGCGCACGGACTCGCGGAGCTCCGGCGGCGAGACCGGGGCGCGGGCGTGGAAGGAGAGGTGCGCGAACAGCAGCGCATCGACGGACGAGGGCGCCTTCCCGAAGAAGAAGGGCCCCACGGCGGCGGAGCCCCTGGAGGAGGCCGAGGACGACGACGACAGCCTCGCCGCGACGGCCGCGTGCGCCGCAACGGCGTCGGAGAGCACCCGCTCCCGCACGGCAGTCGCCGCGGCGCCGCCCGAGCCCGGCCCGAAGAACCGCGCGGAGACGCCCCGCCGCGTCGAGCGCGGGATCAGCGCCGACAGCGGGAACGGCAGCCCGGCGCCGTACTCCTTCTTCGTGAACTCGTCGTAGGCCGACTGGTCGCACCAGGCCGCGAAGGCCGAGGCCGGCTCGAGCGCCGCCGCGGCCAGCGCGCGCCAGGCGGCCGCCTCGGCCGCGTCGGCCGCGGAGAGCCCGGCGTCGAGGTCGAATGTGGCGGAGGCGTCGGCGCGGCGGGCGTGGGCTATGATCAGGGAGGCCGCCTCTGTCGGGGCGGCGGCGGACCCGGCGGGGGCGTCGACGAGCTCGCCGCGGTGCTCGAGGGCGGGGCAGGTGCCTGGCGGAGGGAGAGAGCGAGAGAGAGAGGGAGAGAGCGAGAGAGAGAGGGAGAGAGCGAGAGAGAGAGGGAGAGAGCGGAGGAGGAGAGGGAGAGGGAGCGGAGGAGGAGAGGGAGAGGGAGCGGAGGAGGAGAGGGGGAGAGGGAGCGGAGGAGGAGAGGGAGAGAGAGGAGGAGGAGAGGGAGAGGGAGCGGAGGAGGAGAGGGAGAGGGAGCGGAGGAGGTGAGCGTTAGGCCATCGATCGGCCAATCGACTGGCCTCACAAATCCGCGTCAGCCCTCTTTCGCCTCTCATTCCCTCACCTGTGGGTCCCGAGCGGGCGCTGTTGCACTCCTGGATGGTCAGGGGCACTCGTGCGAGGCGGAGATAGACCTGGAGAACAGGGTCAAAAAGGAAAGAGAAGAGAAAAAGGGTGAGAAAGAAGAGGAAAAAAAACTCGATCGGCGGTTTTCCGATGCCATTGAAAAATGCAACGCTTCTCTCTCGTTCCTCTTTTCTCAGGCGCACACCTCTGCCTGCGTCGAGGCAGGGTCTATGCTCGGGAGGCCCCAGCCAGCCTGCCACTTGTAGAGCAGAAAGTCTTCGTCCTCGACGACGGACATTGCTTTCTTTTTTTTGAAAAGCGTGAGGGAGAGGAAGAGAGTGTTGGTTTTTCTTCTTCGACCTTGTTCTTTCTCTCTCTCTGCCCGCCGTCTTCGCCTCCTCCGTTTCTCTCGCTCTCTCGCTCTCTCGCTCTCTCGCTCTCTTCCGAGCAGTCATGCTCCCGGCGGCAGAGCCTCCAGTGCCCCTCGCCCCTCTCTCTTGCTTCTTTCTTCTTCTCTTCTTTGCTCTGAACGGTTGAGACCTCGTTTTCAACTCTCTCCTTTCTTCGACCCTGTTCTACCTCTTCCCCCCCCACACCCCGCCTTTCTCGCCTCCGTTTCTCTCTCTTTGCCCTTTGTTTTTCAGTTTTTCTTCTTCTTTTTACAATGGTGCGACCCTAGCACACCCGTATCAAACCACAGAGCAAACCACCGCGGCAAAGAGCGCGACCCCGGCTGCGGCGGCGGCGGCCCCGGCCGGCGTCGCCTGGTAGCGGCCGTCGAGGCTGCCCTCGGCCGCCGAGGGCACCTCTTCCAGCCAGGCGCGGTACCTCCCGTCGAGCCCCGCGGCCCGCGCGCCGCTGCGCATCTTGTCCAGGTACCTCTCGCGCGGGGGCAGCGGGAGGCGGAGGCGGAGCCCGGGGGAAGAGACGAACGCAAAGGCCTCGAGGAGGAGAGCGCGTTGGCCGCCGCCGCCGCCGCCGCCGCCGCCGCCGCCGTCGTCGTCGTCGTCACCGAGAGAAACGACTCTCACCTCGACTCTGCGCAGGCAATAGCCGCCCTCCCTCTCGGCGAGAGCCTCGAGCTCGGACTCGGAGGACAGAGAGTAGAGAACGCCGTGAGCCGGGGAGGAGAAGCAGGAGCCGCCGATGAAAGAGGCGCCGTTTCCGGTGTCGTCGCTCTTGTTCTCTTCCCTCTCCAAGGCGATGGCGCTCGAGCTCGAGCTCGAGGCCGAGCTCGAAGCCGTCGAGGCCAGGGCGGCGGCGGCCGTGGGGCCCTCGCGCGCGCGCGCGCGGGCGCCCCAGCCTCCTCCCCCGTCCTCCCCTCCTCGCTGCGAGCCCGGGACCAGCCGCCACAGCGGCGACGCCGCGGAGGCCCGCGCTTCCCGCAGGTCGACGAGCGTGGCCCACCCGCCGCGGTGGGCGAACGCGACGGCGACGGCGACGGAGGAGGAGGCGGCGGCGGCGGAGGAGGCTTCCACTCGCTCGTCCCTCTGTTGCTGCCGCCGCCGTCCTCGTCCTTTTCTTTCCGCAAACGCGACCGCGACGGCGGCGCGTGAGGAGGAGGAGTGAGAGGAGGAGGAGGAGGAGGAGGAGCGCGCGAGGAGCCCTGAATGTCTCCCCTGGAGCCTGCGCTGCATCGTGGTCGGGTCCATGAGGGCGCCGTAGGCGAAGAAGAGCACGCCCTCGGGGTCGCCGCTGTCCTCCGCGGAGGTCGTGGAGGTCGAGGTTGCCAGAGGCACCGCCGTCGCCGACGCCGACATTGGGGCCTCTGCGTCGTCAGCCTGCCGCGGCGTTCGCGCGCATCTGCGCCCTTGGGGGGACGGTTGAAGCCGCTTCGGGTGTCGACGAGTGATCGAGGCTGCTGCTGATGCAAGGCGCGAGGCAGAGGCGGCAGCGACGGCGGCCATGCGGCGCGCAATAGCTGGAATAGAACGAGGGAGTTGCAAGACTGCAATGAAAAGAAAAATGGAAAGGTCGAGCGAAATTTGGAGGATTTTTTCTTTGACCCCTCCCTCACCCTTAAAAGAAAAATTGCTCTCCGGTGTCCCCCGCTTTCCTTTCACATCCTCTGGAAGAAAAAGAAAAAAAAACATTGTGGACGCGCTGGGCATTGATCCCAGTACCTATCGCATGCTAAGCGATCGCTCTACCATTTGAGCTACGCACCCTGGGTGTGGCGGACGAGGTGGAAGCGAGGGCCCTCGAGCCTTCGCTTCACCTCTTCCCCCTTCTTGCCGCTTTCTATATTATTAGGGCTATATATAATTGCTCAAAACGCTCTCATCCACGCAAAATCGCAAAAACCCGGGAGGGGAAAAAGACGAAAAGCCAAAGGTGAAAAGCTGAAAAGCTAGTACGGCGGCTTCAACGTCTCATTTTCGAGACATCGAGCACCACCCCGCGCCCTCTTCCAGCCCCTTTTTGAAGAAAAGGCAACTGCTGAAAAAGAAAACGGGCACGCACTCCCACTCTCCCTTCCCTCCTGCCGTCCCTTGCACGCCTTCGATCTTGCCCTCGATGGTTTCGACGACGACGGCGCAGCAGCAGCAGCAGCAGGGGAGGAAACGCAGCGACGACGGAGGAGGAAAGATGGCTCTCAAGTCTCCAAATTCCAATGCTCCTCCCGCCGTCAAAGCCTCCAAGTCCCTCCCCCCGCCGGCCACGCCCGACGCCGCTTTCCCCCGAGGAGGGCAGGCCGTCCACCGCCGGCCCGGCAGCGACATGAACGCGAGGTCATCGCAGCCGATGGAGGTTGACGGCGACGCTCTCGACTTTGTCAAGCCATCATCATCTGCGGCGGCGAATTCGTCGTCGGCGGCGGCCAGCCGTCGCGGCATGTCAGCTCCTTCCTTCTCGGCCTCTCCTTCCTCTGCGGCCTTTGTCCCGCCGCTGCGCCGCTCGCACCTGGTGCCTGGCGCGCGGCTGCTGGGAGTCGTCACCTCCGTGTCGGCGCAGAAGGTCGAGGTCGCGCTCCCCACGGGCCTGCGGGGCAGCAGCGCGAGCCGCGAATCCGCGGCGGCGCTGCCGGCAATGTCGTCTGCGGCGGCAAAGGCGCCGATGCCGTCTCTTACCTCTCTCTACCGCGTCGGGCAGGTCGTCCGGTGCGCAGTGGCGGGCAGGAAGGAGAAGACAAGTGCGCTGGAAGGGGACACAAGCAGCGACGACGAGGACGAGGAGGACGGCGACGATGAAGACGAGAGCGGTGCCCGAAAGGGCGGCGCCGGCGGCGGCGCTGCCTCGAAATCGCCGGCCTCGAAGAAGAAGAAGAAGCGCGCCGTGCTCCTCACCATGGCGCCCGCCGCGGTCGCGGGACCCCTCCCGCGCTCGGCGCTCTTCTCAGGAAACCCGGTCCTCGGCTGGATCGCCTCGGAGGAGGACCACGGCTTCGTCGTCGACCTGGGCTGCCCCGGGGTCACGGGCTTCCTGCCGCGCGCCGACGCCCCCAGTCTTGATGCTTCGCCCGCCTCCTCCTCGTTCCCTTGCTCGACCCTGCCCCCCACGCTCTCCCGCGGGGCGCAGCTCGACCTCGTCGTCGCCTCCGACGGGCCCTCGGCGGGGACGAGCGTCGTCGCGCTCCGGGCCGCGCCGCGGGCAGGGGCGGGGCCCCCCTCCAAGGAGCCTCCGGCCGCCGCCGCCGCCGCGCTCTCGTGCCTGCCGCTCGGCGCGCTCGTCTCGGCGACGGTCGTCTCCTCGTCGCCGCCCTCGTCCGCGTCCGCGACCGCAGGAGGAGCGGGGGGGCCCGGCGCGGGGGTCCGCCTGAGGTTCTGGACGTACCTGGCCGGCGCGGCGGACGCGTTCTCGCTGCCGGCGCTCGCCGACGGGCGCGCCTTTGCGGCGCGGTTCGCCGCGGGCACCAAGCACCGCGCGAGGGTCGTCTTCGTCGACGCCGGGGCGGCCAAGGCGGTCAGGCTGTCGCTGCTGCCGCACGTCGTGGCGAGGGCCAGCCCGAGCCCGGCGCTCCCCGCCGTGGGGGCGCTGCTCCGGGGGGGCACGGTGCGGCGCGTCGACGAGGGGCTGGGCGTGCTGGTCGAGTTTCCCGGGTACGAGGGACCCGGAGCAGCAGGGGGGGGAGGAGCGGGAGAGGCCGCCGCTGCGGCTCCTCCCGCCTCCCCTGCTCCCTCCGGCGGCGGCCACCCGGCGACGCAGTCCCTGCTGGGCTACGCCCACGTCTCCAACGCCGCCGACGGCCGGGTCGCCTCCCTGGCCAAG
>Ga0315285_10004576_pt1 | contig 14347 bp, 10 predicted proteins | sample YL17G09_36_MG_FD_203698 | JGI IMG/M metagenome (GOLD analysis project Ga0315285, IMG submission 203698) | Sediment microbial communities from Yellowstone Lake, YNP, Wyoming, USA - YL17G09_36 | ecosystem: Environmental > Aquatic > Freshwater > Lake > Sediment | place: USA: Wyoming | collected...
GACGGCCAGATGACGGGGCCCTTCGGCATCGCCGTAAGCGGCAAAGGCAGCGTCTTCGTCGTCGAGAGAGAGAACCAGCGCTTCCAGGAATTCCGGATTCCTGAGAAATAGGCGCTGCCGAACGATCACCAGAGGAACTCCGTTGCAATTACGCCGTCGTCTTCGCCCCGTTTCTGGTCAAGCCGACCCAGGCCGGGCTGCTCGATTTCTTACGGCGCGTGGCTGACGCCAGCAAGATCCCGGTCATCCTCCACAACGTCCCGGAGTGGGCCGAGCAGCGGATGGAATAATTTTTATGATGGGTGATGTCGAGATAGGCGGGAAGTCTATCGTTTTTAAGAGGATTCCATAGTCGTTCGGAACGATGATACGGCCGAAGGGCCTGCTTCGCGGCAGTTTCCTTGTTGTGACATCGATCCGCGACTGGATTTATCATTTTTTCGTGATGGGAGATGTCGTTGCCAAGCTCAACGGGACATGATTCGAGACAACATGGAAAAAGAAATTACTATCACCCAATTACTATCACCCTGAACATTTGACAAAGCGCCTTCAAAAACGCATATTTAAAAGGAAGGAAATATTTTCCGGGCAAGGCCGCCGGAGGCGCCAGCCTGAACTCAGTCAGTTATTGAACGGCTTGATTGTCCTTCAGGAGGGGGCAGCTATGAAATCGAAAGCATTGGCATTATTCCTGAGCTTGGTTTTTCTTTTGTCCTGTGCGACATCCGACAGCGCCAAGCAGGTGAAAATCTATCAAGATAACTTGGCGTTGCTGGTTGGCAAGGATGCGGAGGAAGTGACCAAAACGATTGCCTATTCCTGGAAATTTGGGCTCCTTAACCGATGGGAAGCCGTCGACCCCGGCCTCGAGACGGTCACTAAAAATAATTTCCGGAAGCACGGTTTTTCCAAGCAGGAAGCCCTGGAAATCTTCGCGCCTAAAGGAGCCTATATAGTGATGTTTTTTCAAAAACTCTTAGGCCAGGCGGAAGCGAGTACGGAAGTCCAGTTGGACATGGGGCTGCACGGCATGGACCAAAAAAGTATCTCTCAAGAGCTCGCCTACATTCGGGTGGTCTTCAAGGATAACAAGCTCGTCCATCAACGGGTATGGTAAAAGGCATCCCGTTTTGACCTGGGCGAATGGTTTCTCTCTCCCTAGCTTTAGCGAGGGGTAACGCGCAAATAAAGTAAAGGGGGATGGCGCCGACCGGGGCGCGTTCTTTTTTAGCAAGGCGAGGGGTATGCCGCCTAAAAGCGTATCCGCTTTTTATAAGGTTGGAAAGAAGAATTAAGATTTAAACATCATTAATCCCCCTACCCCCTTAGCCAATTAAGGGGGATTAAAAGGTCGAAGAGTGCTAGGGGCACGTCCGTGACCCGCTCCCCCCGTTTCTTTCTTTCTTCTGGTCGCCTTGATGGCGGCCTGGAGAAGAGCGGAATATTTTTCTGATCTGAGATTTCAAATGGGGGAGGCGGTGGTGCTGGGTATTATGCCTTAAGACAAGAAGCTGCGGTTGCCGACTTTACCTTCGGATTCATGAAAAACAGCTCTTCAGCGCGGCAGCCAGGAGCGGATTTGTCTGGCGACGCGCTGGGCGCTCGGAGGATCGAAGTTGGACAGGACGACGATCGTGTACGCGCTTTTTTGATCCCAGTCAAGCGCTGCATTGAGTCCTGGAGCGCCGCCGGCAATACCGAATCCGCCCCGCATGTCCTCGCCGGTTCCACCGAACTTTCCGTCGTTGAGGGCGATCGTGTATTTGAGAAGATCGCCCGTCGTGGAGTATCCTCCGCCCGCGGAACTTCCTCTGCCGGGCAAACTCGGATAGTTCGATTTCAGGGTCGGACCGTCTCGCGTGTAGCCGAGCGCCCGATTCGGAACGTTGGAATCTTTATCATACCAGTCCGAATCGAGCATTCCGGCGGGCTTATAAATATGTTCGCGGACGTAGGCGTAATAGTCCTCGCCCGAGGCTTTTTCGATGATCAAGCCGAGAACAATATAGCCGCCGTTCGAATACAGGTTTCTTGTGCCGGGCTCGAACTCGAGCGGTTTATCGGCGAAGAGGGGGAGGTAATCCGCGAGCAACCGGATCTTCTCCTTCGGTGTCGATTCGTAGCGGTTGCCGAAGAAATCGCCGATACCCGAGGTCATTTCGAGAAGATTCCGGACCGTGACCTTTGCCGCGGCGTCGCTGTTCGGATAGTTCGGCAGGTACTTTTTGATCGGGTCGCTCAAAGCGATCTTTTTCTGCTCGATCAACTGACGAATGGCGAGGCTCGTGAAGGATTTGTTTATGGAGCCGATATTGAATTTTGTGTCGACCCGATTCGGAATCTTCTTTTCCCGGTCGGCATAACCGTATGCTTCCGTGAAGAGGGGCTTTCCGTTTTGGGCGACGAGGATCACGCCTGAAAACTCGTCCGTCCCGCAGATCTTTTGGGCATAATCCTTGATTGCCGCGACGAACTCTCTGTTGTCGTTCTTGGGGTTAGCGGGCGGGAGGTCTTCTCCGACATCCATGACCCTGATGCCGATGAGACCGAACGGCTCCGTCGGCTCAAAATCAAACTCCATCTGGACGAGCGGGCCATTGCTTCCGCGGGCGACGATGCTTGCATAATCGTTGCGCGTCTCGACGACCTTTCGGATCTCGAGGAAGCCCAACCGCTCGCGCATCTGACGGTACCGAGCAAGCCGGGTCTCCAAGGGAGTTTTTTGAAGTGCGTCTTTCGCGGTATGCGCGGCGAAGAATTCTCGGATCGCCGCTTCACCGGCGTTGAAAGCTTTTATATAGGCTTCAACTTTCTTTTCGGCCTGTGTTTGGGGAAAAGAGATTCCGGATTGTTGAGTATAGCCGGCCGGGAACAAACCCACACTGAGAAGAAAAAGAGACATCAGTTTCGTCTTCATTCAAAAAACCTCCATATTTTATATACTTCATGCTGTCCATTTTCTCAAGTCGGAATCCGGGATATCGGTTTATTAAAAGCCGCGCGCTGCAAAAAAGGAATTTCCTATCCCTTTTGCCAGCCTCTCAGGAATTCTTTAAGCCTAAAGTAGAGAATCTTAGGCATAGAGATGGGGAGTCAAATGCGGAGGGCAGACCTCCTCCAGTGCCAGCCGTGTGAAAGAACCTATTAAAAATCGCTGGTAGTGGGTCAATTCGAAAAATATTGTTATTGACCGGGGGAAAGAAAAGTTCCGCAACCTGGGCGAGACGGACTTCATCCTGGCCAAGCCTATGGCCAAGAAGACGGCTAGCGTCAACTCTTCGCCGCTTCAGGCGGCGCCGCATCGGCCTCTTTCTTTTTGACCGAGCGGAACATCATGACCGACGTATAGAGGATCACGAACACAACCACCCACTTCAGAATTGTCAGGGGGAGAGACTTGACAATATAGGCCGCAATCAGCACGCCCAAAATGCCCAGGGATGTCAGTCCTACGGCAGCCTTGGGATCATAAGCGGCTTCCTTGATGAATTTCAGGCTGCACCAGGGCATGAGCAGGGCGCAGGCTCCCATCATAATCGGGAAAGCCGCCCGCTGGTTCATACCCAAGGAATAAACCAGGGCCATGCAGGGCGCATAAAGTCCGATACCGATGGTCTGAAGCGCTCCGAAGATGAAGATGACTACGAGGGCGACAATAAGCTTCCAGCCCGTAAGGCCGAAGGAATTCCCCTCGCTCGGGAAGAGCTTTAAAATCCCAGCCAGCATGGCGAAGGCCACGATGAGAAGCGCGCCGCCGAGGCCCAGTCGGATTTTATTGACCGGCATCTTTGCCACAACGCCCGCGCCGAGGACCGCTCCCAGGGTGGCCGCGAACATCATGGAGATAAGGGTCACGGGCGCGACTTCGACGACTGCGATGAAAATCAGGGCCTGAGCAACGACCGGCAGGCAGTGGCCGATGTTGAGAGTGCCCGGGATGACCCGGTCGTCCACCAGCTTGGTGAACTTGTAGAAAGATGTCGTCGGGGCGAAGCTCCCGATGCCCAGAGTATCGAAGAAGTTGGTGACAAAGCCGATTCCAGCAAGCGGCACCCATGAGGTCTTGGAAAAGGTTTTACGCCGATTATAAACATCCCTGAGGAAATAAACGGCGAAAATCAGAGCCGAGACACTGAGGAGGACCAACAAAAAGGACTTCATGTTCATGGTTCACACTCGTTGGAGAAATATTTTGAGGAAGAGAGAGAGAGGAAAAAATTCTTCTTCATGGAGCTTATTTGATATCAAATATCTTATCGCCCGTCAATGGATTTGAGTTTTTCTTCTCTATGTGTCCTTTGATGAATCGGGCATCCAAGATCCAGGCGGTCGTGATGGCCCATGCAGGGCCGTATAAAAATGCCCAGGCGATCTCCTCCAGGGGAATGTGCCAAAACTGAAGTTCCCATAAGTTCTTGAGATTCCAGAGCGAAGGCAGGCCGGGCCAGAGGAGTTCAATGGTCTTGAACATTAGGATGTAGATAAGAGCGAAGGTTGCGGAACCCGTGACCGCGAGGGGCAGAAACCGCTTGTGAAAAAAAAGCAGAGCGGCTCCCCAGGTGAACATAATCGCGAGGGGAATGGCATATCCGCGGACGCCAACGAGATAGAGTGCTCCGCTGGCTACGATCCCGAAGATCGAGCAAAGCAAGAAGCGCTTGATCATCAAGGCCGGTCGGATATTGAAAAGAATCCTTTTGCGAACCATCCAGGCCGATGCGATCCAGGCCAGGCCTCCCGCCAAAAAGCAAAAAATGAAGTCTTCAATCCCGATGGGAGCGCGGATGATATATTTCGGATTCCAATTGAAAGGGACCAGGAGGAATGCATAAACAGCTTGAGGGGTCGCGCCCAGGCTGGCGGCCAGCATGGACCGGCGCTGGCTGGGAAAGACGATATAGCCGGCGGCATGCATCGACATCCATACGAGCAGGCTTCCAAAATATATGTAGCGGCCTAAGAAATGGATCATCGAGGTTTCCGCCGTCAAAGCTTGATTTTATAGTTCAGATCCAAAAGGCTTAGATAAAGCGTTTGAAGCAGGATCTTGGATTCGGAAGGAGGGAGCATCTTTGCCAGCTCCCTCCAGCCCGAGTGCGCGAGACGCTCGGCTTCCCTCTGGCATAATTCTAAAGCTCCGGATTCTTGAATGAGATCTATCCCTTCCCGGTGCACGGAGGGATCCTGGCGGAGCGATTGGGAGGCCAATATTTCCAGCAGCTTTTTTCTGCCGGCCGGTCGAAGATTCTCTATGGCCCGAAAAAGGACATAGGTGAGCTTGCCTTTGGAGAGGTCTTCACCAGGCACTTTTTTCTTGTCCGCTCCGTCCGTGAAATTCCGGACATCATCCAGGATCTGGAAAGCTACGCCCAGGCCGGAAGCGAAGTGCCATGCCGCCCGGCGGGTGGTTGACGGCGCTTCGGCGACGATCGCCGCAGTTTCGGCGCAGGCCTCGATCGGAGCGGCGGTCTTGAATTCATACATCTGAAGGATCTTGTCCGCCAGGGAGTTGCGCATCCAGCCGCGCAGGTTCTTCTCGTTCATTTGCCTCGACCAGAAGAGGTCCAGGGCCTGCCCGAAATGAGCACGGACATATTGACGGGTCATGACCTCATGGATAGCCAGCCGCTGTCGTTCCGAAAGATGGGGATGATTGAAGATCAGCAGAGAGGGCAGATAATAGAGCGTATTAGCGGCGTTGATGGAGAGGTCCAGACCGTAGCGAAGATGGATGCAGGTATCGCCCCGGCGGAGCCGTGAGGAATCCTCGATGTCGTCGATGATCAGCGCTCCGGTATGGCAGAGCTCGGCCAGGACACAGATCATCGATTCAAAAGGCGCTGGATCCCGGCCCATGGCCTCGAGGAGGAGGAGGGCGAGGATTGGCCGCCACCGTTTTCCCCCACGGGAAACCAAATCCCAGACCGGCTTCGAAAGCATATCCGTATAGGCCGAAGGCTCATACTTCCAAAAAGGAGGACCGACGTAGGTCCGCAATTTTTTCTCCGTTATTTTCCGGGGGAGAAAGTCCTTGATATGCCGATCGATGCGTTTCGATATGGCCTTTAAATAGGCGCGAAAATCATAAATATATCCGTAGCCGTGAAGCTCGCACCGGGCGTTCCCTTCCACGGCCCGGGCTGCGATTTTTCCAGCGACCTTTCCCGCGCCTTCCCAAACAGCGCGGACCAGTCCCAGGACCGGGATCTCCTGGTCATCGGCCAGGGGCGTGAACACGAGAGACGCTTCGAGATCGGGGATCGAGATGTCCCATTCGATCGGGTAGGAAACGGCTGTTCTGGGGCTTTGCCATATTCTCCGCGGCGAAAGGGTGAAGTCTTTATAGGTCGTGACGATCCCTCGCCGGTCTCGCCGGGTGACATACCGGCCGAAGATTTTTTTTGTTTGCGGGTCGCGGTGGGTCATGACGGTCATGTCGGAGCCGTCGTCTAGGTTGATGCCGAACCAATCCCAGCCCATCGCCTTTCTTGAATTCGCATTCTCCGCCAGCCAGCCGTATCCGCCCCACTGGTGATCGAGCCACGCTTTTCCTGAGACAGGATGTCCGCCGGCCGTTCCGGTCAGAACAAGGCGGGGATAGGAAAAGTAAGACATGGAGCCGAGGGAGCTTTTCATCTGCCGCGCCGCTTCTATATCCAGGCGGGGGCCTTGCGGGCAGAGTCGGAAGGCGGAGGGGCGACGGGCATGGGGTTCCTTGAACACTAGAACGAACCCTTCCTCCCGTTGCTTAAGGGAAAAATCCTTCCATTGGAGATGAAGCGGATCCGCTTTGATCCTCGGTTTGGAGCTTAGAAACTCGACGTTACGGAAAGACCGATGCTGTCGGAGCTCCTGAAGATAAAGGTCCCGGAAGCGGCGGTCCAGGTTGATCTGGAGGGTCTCTTCCGGCGCGTGGATAAGAGAATTCACAAGAGTTGGATCGACCCAATGGGCGGTTTCGTGCCGGCCCGATCGGCCGTAGAGCACGGACAAAAGAAGGGAATAGGTCGGTTCGGAGGCACGGCTTTTCCGGGGGACATCATGCCGGAAAAGGCTGATCATGAAATATCGTTTTTCCACATGAGATCCTTCAAAACAGCCGTGGACAAACCACCATTCGAGGGGGCTTTCGGGGTGAAGGGACTCGGGGAGAAACCGGGTCTCCGTGTCGGGAAGGAGGCGCGTTGTATTCTTCTTAAAATGACCTGCCACTAAATCACTCGTCTCCTGGGCCTCAATTATGAGCCAGGAATTATTAACACAGCGAATAAAGACTGTCAATTGGGAAACGGTTTTTTGACCGTCCCTTAATCCTGGGAGAGAGGTCTGTTTTTCAATATTTGACATCAATTTTGGCATAATGTAATAGTTGTAGTTAAAAGAAAGAGAAGCCGCAGCTTGATCAACCGGATATGTTCTTCCAGGACAAAAAAACGCATTCTCCCATTTCAGAAAGGAGAGCTTTGCATGAAATCCCGATTTCGGTATTTTACGGCAAACGTTTCCTCGCCTTCGGTAATTGTCTTGTCTTTTATGATTCTTTTCTTTTCGGCCTGCAACAACGGCCGGAATAAAACAGACATTTTCGCCTCGGGAACTATTGAAGTCATTCAAGTGGATGTCTCTTCTAAAGCGAGCGGCCAGGTTCAAAAGCTCATGGTTGAAGAAGGAAGCCGGATTAAAGAAGGCGATGCGCTGGCCGTGATAGACTCTTCCCTCCTTGATATTCAGCTCCGGCAGGCCGAGGCCGGTGTGGAAATAGCCGAGGCCCAGGTCCGGCTTCTTCAGAAAGGGGCGCGTCCTGAGGATATCCATCAGGCCGAGGAGGCCTTGAAACAGGTTGAGGCCACTTTGAAAGTGGCCCAGGAGGATGTCCTGCGGGCGCGCGACCTGTTTTCCAAAGGAAGCGCTACCCAGAAACAGAGAGAAGATGCCGAAGCCAGGCTGGCTGTCGTCCAGGCCCAGGAGAATTCGACCAAGGAACTTCTGAACAGGGTCCGTCAGCTCTTCCAGCCGGAGGAAATCAAAATGGCTCAAGCGCGGTTGAATCAGGCGAGGGCGGCCGTCGACCTTTTGAGAAAGACCATTGCCGACTGTACGATCGTAGCGCCCGTGAGCGGCGTTGTGACGCACAAACTGGTTGAAGCCGGAGAGGTCGTCGGCCCGGGGGCAAAGGTCCTTACCATTTCCAAGCTCGATCAGGTCTATGTGATGATTTATGTCACGGAAAAAGAGCTCGGCCGGATTAAGCTCGGTCAGCCGGCTGAGGTCAGAATCGATGCATATCCCGGGCGAGCGTTCAGCGGCAGGGTCACCTTTATTTCTCCGGAAGCCGAATTTACGCCGAAGAATATCCAGACCAAAGAGGACCGTGTCAAACTTGTATTCAGCCTGAAGATTGAAATTGAAAACCCGGAGGGAATTCTGAAGCCGGGATTGCCGGCTGATGCGACGATCAAGCCGGACGCCTCCGGGTCCAAATGAAAAAAAGCGGGTGAATGCGATGGCCGAGCCAGTCATAGAAACGAGCCGCTTGACGAAGCACTATGACCATGTTGAAGCCGTCAGGGCTCTCAACCTGAAAATTTTTCCCGGCGAGATGTTCGGCCTGGTCGGCCCGGACGGCGCAGGAAAGACGACGACCATCCGCATGCTCTGCGGCTTGATCAAACCCACTTCCGGGGGCGCTAAAATATTGGGCTATGACCCGAACCGACAGGGAGAGGAAATCAAGAAGAATATCGGCTATCTTTCCCAGAAGTTCAGCCTCTATGGAGATTTGACGATTGACGAAAATATCGAATTTTTTGCCGAGATTCACCGGATTAAAGATTACAAAAAGCGCCGGGATGAGCTTCTCGAATTCACTCGACTCGCTCCCTTTCGCCGCCGGCTCGCCGAAAAGCTTTCCGGCGGGATGAAGCAGAAGCTGGCCTTGGCCTGCACTCTCATCCATACCCCGCGCATTCTTTTTCTCGACGAGCCGACCACAGGCGTCGACCCTGTTTCCCGGCGGGATTTCTGGAAAATCCTTTCGAATATTTACAAAGCCGGGATCACGATTGTCATGACCACTCCCTACCTGGATGAAGCGGAGCGGTGCTCGCGCGTGGGCTTGATGAACAGAGGAAGCCTCATGGCTTGTGATGCGCCGCCCAACATCAAGGCCCTGATGAGGGGGATTATTATCGAGATTGTCTGCGAAAAAATCCGCCAGGCTTTTCGCGTTCTAAAGCCCTTGGCCGAGGTCCTGGAAGTTCAGCTCTTCGGAGACCGGCTCAATATCGTTGTCGAGGATGAGAAAAAAGATTTTCCGCGCATCCGGTCTGTGCTCCAGCAGCAAGATATCGAGATCATGGCCTGGCGGGTCATTCCGCCTTCTTTAGAAAATGTTTTCATATCCATGATGACATCCCAATGAACGGAGGTGAACCTTGAGGTCGATGAAATATTTTAGCCTATCCGCGGCCTTCTTCCTTGTCGCCGGTACGCTTGCCGCCCAGATTAAACAGCCCCTGACTATCAGGGAATGCGTAGAGCTGGGACTGGCCAAAAGCCGCGGTCTCCATGCGTCTGGGATGAACGTCGAGACGGCCAGTGCTAAATTCCAAGAGGTCAGCGCCATGCGCATGCCAACGCTGAAGTTCAGCGGCGCGTATACGCGGCTGAGCGAAGTGCCTCCCTTTGCTATTGATTTTTCGTCGGTCAGTCAGTTCATTCCCGTTCCCAATTCCTTTCCCACAACATTTGTTGTCTCGCCCTCGTTCGTCAACAGCTACAATTTGCGGCTGATGTTCCAGGAGCCTCTTTTTACGGGATTCCGTCTCCAGAGCAGCGTCGAAATGGCCCAACTCAATGTCCGGGCGGCTGAAGAGGATTACGACAAAGACAGGAACGAGCTCGTTCTCGGCATCCAGACCGCTTACTGGAATCTTTTCCGGGCGCTGGAACTAAAAAAAATGATGGGGAGAAGTGTCGAAATCAGCAAAGCCCACTTGACGGATGTCGAAAATTATTATGCCCAGGGATTGCTGACAAAAAATGAAGTTTTCAAAGTTCAGGCCCAGCTTTCCCAGCTCGAGTTCCTTAAGCTCGAGGCCAAAAATGCGGTCGAGCTGGCGACTGTTTTTCTCAACAACCTCATCGGACTTCCTCTGGATGCGGAAATTGAACCCATTTCTCGGGTGGGAGAAACGCTCCGGGACGAATCCAAAGAAGGCCTTGGCGACGTTCAAAAATTGATGGACAAAGCTCTGTCCAGCCGGCCAGAACTCAAGGCTATGGATTTCAGAGTTAAAGCCAGTGAGAGAGGAATAACCTTAGCCAAGTCCAGCTGGTACCCTCAGATTTTGCTGGCCGGCAATTATTATTATTCACGGCCGAATCCGAGAATCCTTCCGACGAAAGATAAATTTATCCGCACCTGGGATATCGGCATTGTTTTCTTCCTGGACATCTGGAACTGGGGGACAACAATCCAGCAGACCAGACAGGCCAAAGCCCAGCTGAGCCAGGCCCAGGATGCCTTGAGCCTGATGCGGGACAGCGTCACGGTGGAAGTCATGCAGAGTTATCTGAGCTTCAAGCAGGCCAAAGAAAAGATCGAAGTGGCCGAGCAGGGAGTGAAGCAGGCCGAAGAAAATTACCGGGTCACTTCGGACACGTTTAAACAGGGCCTCGCCCTTAATTCGGAAGTCATGGATGCCGAGTTCCTTTTACTCCAGGCAAAGACCAACTCCACCCAGGCGCTCATTGATTTTGAGCTCGCTCGAGCAAGGCTTCAAAAAGTCGTGGGAGGGCCTTTCTAGAGAGGAGCTGGGATGCCCGAATACACCGTTGAAGTAAAAAACCTGACGAAAAGATTCGGGGATTTCACCGCCGTAGACAGCATCAATTTTGCCGTCAGGAAGGGCGATATTTTCGGGTTTCTCGGGGCCAACGGCGCAGGAAAATCCACGACCATCCGCATGCTCTGTGCGCTTCTCAACCCGACATCCGGCACAGCGCGGGTAGGAGGCCATGACATTCTTTTTGAGTCGGAAAAGGTCAAGGAAAATATCGGGTATATGTCCCAAAAGTTTTCTCTGTATGAAGACCTGACGGTCGAGGAAAACATCCACTTTTTTGGTGGAGTATACGGGTTGCCGAGGGCCAAAGTGAGAGAGAGAATGCGCTGGATTCTGGAAATGGCAGGCCTTCGGGGAAGGGAGAAAAGTCTGACCCGACAGCTCCCCGTGGGATGGAAACAGCGCCTGGCTTTAGGCTGTGCCATCCTTCATGAGCCGAAGATAGTTTTTCTCGACGAGCCGACCGCCGGCGTGGACCCCGCCTCTCGCCGCAATTTCTGGGAGCTGATCAATCAGCTTTCCGAAAAAGGCGTGACGGTCTTTGTGACAACCCATTACCTGAATGAGGCCGAGTACTGCAACGACATCCGGCTCATCCATGCCGGGAAAATCGTTATCGGCGGGAGTCCGGAGCAGCTCAAAAAAGGGAACATCAAGAACCCGATCCTGGAAGTGGAATGCGACCGGGTTGTGGATGCCCTGGAAATTCTCCAGAAGGAGCCCTGGGTGCTGGAGACATCCATCTTCGGGACTTATGTCCATGTCAGCGTCGAGGACGAGGAAAAAGGCAGAAGCCGGGTCCGTCAACGCCTGTCCGAAAACAATATAGCGGTGAAACGCATGGAGCGGATCAGGCCCTCTTTGGAGGATGTGTTTATCCATAAAATCGAGGAAAAGTCCAAAGAATTTCAGGAGAGATAGGGGAGAGCGCAAATGTCGGGCCAACTGAACATCAGACCGATCATTAAAAAGGAAATCCGGCAGATCCTGGGGGATGAACGGAGCCTCATCTTATTGCTCTTCATCCCCGCTTTCCTCCTGACCATGTACGGCTATGCTTTGAATTTCGATGTGAAGCATATCCCCCTGGCTGTTTATGATGAGGACAGAAGTCCAATGAGCCGGGATTTTTTAGGCAATTTTTATCGGACGGAATATTTTGACTTGAAGTACAACCTCCGCACCGCCGCCGAAGTGGACCGGATTATAGACGGCGGAAAGGCCCGGGTGGGGGTGATCATTCCGGAAAATTTTTCGAGGAACGTCCAGGCCAACCGTGAGGCTTCTCTTCAGGTCATCGTCGACGGCACGAACGCCAGCTCAACCAATGTGGCTCTCGGTTACATCCAGGCCATTATCCAGAGTTATTCGGCGAAGGTTTTGGTGAATCTGTTGAAGCCTCTCGGCTCTTCCGGTGTGGCAATCCCTGTCGAGCCACAGCCTCGCATCTGGTACAATCCCGAACTTCGGAGCGCCAAATTTCTGGTTCCCGGGCTCATCGGCTTTATCCTCATGGTGACCCTGGTCGTTTCCACGGCATTCTCGGTGGTCAAGGAAAAAGAACGGGGGACGATGGAACAAATCATCCTCTCTCCCATCAGGCCGGTGGAGCTCATCATCGGAAAGACGATTCCCTATGTTTTTATTTCCCTCTTTTCCGCCCACGTGGTCTTGCTTCTCGGCTATCTTTTGTTCGGCGTGGTTGTCAAGGGGAATTATCTGTGGCTCTTGCTGGCCATGTTCTTGTTCTTGACCGGAGGTCTGGGTTTGGGACTTCTGATTTCAACGATTGCCCACACGCAACAGCTGGCCTTTATGATGGCCATCGTCCTCACTTTTTTGCCGACATTCATCCTGTCTGGTTTTGTCTTTCCCATCCGGAACATGCCCGTGTTGATCCAGGCCGTCACATACACCATTCCGGCCCGGTATTTTCTGGTGACTTTGAGGAGCATCATTCTCAAGGGGGCAGGCGTCCGGGCCTTCTGGGAACAGCTCCTTTTTCTTCTCGGCTATGGGATTCTGATGATCGGCGCAGCGACGCTGAGGATGAAAAGAACGAAAGAATGGGGAAACAGGTAAGAGAGAGGAGAGAGAGTCACATGAGGACGATTTTGCTCATCATCAGAAAGGAGTTCTCACAGCTTCGGAGGGATCCACGGATGCTCCCGATCATTTTTCTCTCTCCCATCTTACAGCTCATCATTCTTGGCTATGCCGCCAACCTAGACGTCCGGGATATTCCGACGGTTGTCTGCGATCTCGACCGGACAGCATCAAGCCGTGATTTCTTATCCAATTTCTTTAACACGGGGCTTTTCACCCTAAAGGCCAATGTCGATACTCCCGGAGACGTGGACGCCTACATCGAAAAGGTCAGCGGCTCGCTGGCGTTCATCATCCCCCGGGGATTCGGCGAAAAGGTCAAATCCGGGAAGACGGCTCAGGTTCAGATGATCGTGGATGGGTCGGAAAGTCCGTCGGCCACCGTCGGCCTCAACTCCGCCGTCATGATCGTGGCCAAATATTCCCGGAACATTCTTATCGAAAAGTTTGAACGATTCAAATTTCTGGGATTCAGGCCCGCCGCCATAAACTCCGAAGTCCGGGTGTGGTACAATCCGGAACTCCTCAGCAGCAAGTTCATGGTGCCGGGAATCCTGGGCATGCTCCTCATGGTGATGACCATGATGCTGACCTCCATGGGGATCGTCAAAGAGAAGGAAGCCGGGACTATGGAGCAGTTGATCGTCACGCCGATCAAGCCTTACCAGCTCGTCCTCGGGAAGCTCCTGCCGTTTGTCTTTATCGGCCTTATGGATGTCATGTTGACGATTGTTGTTGCCACCTTCTGGTTCCGGATTCCCGTGAAGGGAAGCGTGGCGTTGCTTTTTGGATTGAGCCTTGTGTTCATGATCTCCACGCTCGGCTTGGGCTTGTTCATCTCGACCATTTCCAGAAACCAACAACAAGCGATGATGACGGCCGTTTTTTTCATGATGCCGATGGTCATTCTTTCCGGGTTTGTATTTCCGATTGAAAATATGCCGAAATTGGTCCAGTTCGTCACGTACATCGTCCCCCTGAGGTACTTCTTTGTGATCATTCGGGGGCTGTTCCTCAAAGGCGTGGGCATCGGAGTCCTTTGGGATGAAGCCGTGGTGCTTCTTGTTTTCGGTTTTGTGATTCTGACGCTGAGCGTCCGCAGGTTCCGGAAGATGCTCGCGTGAGCAGCAGAATGTCTTTCAAGCCACGACAATGGCGAAGTCAATTTGGAGGGGGAACCCGCTTCGCGTTTCCCCCTTCCAACGGGCACCGGGAAGACCCAGTCGCCCTGCCTTCCTTTCTCGGGCGGAGTGTCGTCCCACCCCGCCCTGCATGCCACACCAGAGACGCATACATTTTTCGGGGCTCCCCTTGATTCGTCAAGGGGAGTTGAGGGGATTAATACATATAATTGAAAATCTGAAATGCGTCTCTGATAGCCTTTGGGGGCG
>Ga0315285_10004577_pt1 | contig 14344 bp, 24 predicted proteins | sample YL17G09_36_MG_FD_203698 | JGI IMG/M metagenome (GOLD analysis project Ga0315285, IMG submission 203698) | Sediment microbial communities from Yellowstone Lake, YNP, Wyoming, USA - YL17G09_36 | ecosystem: Environmental > Aquatic > Freshwater > Lake > Sediment | place: USA: Wyoming | collected...
CGTTCGTCCAGGCAGACGGCAACGTGTTCTACAAGGACGGCGGCGCAGCAGACCGTACCTTCAATCCTAATGCGGCTTTTCAGACAGGGACGATTATTTTTCTGAACAACTACGGCGCAACGAACAAAATCACTTTCGATTCTGGGGTGCTTGCCCAGGACGTTCTCCCCGGTGAGTCAGCGATATTCTTTTACACAGGGGCAATTTGGCGGTTGTTCATACTGATATAGAGGTGCAATATGCTGAAACGATTTTTCATCACAATTATAGTAGTTTTGGCATTTACCTGCCAAATCTGCTATGGTATCACGCCACTCACAAGGTTCAACGTGCAGGACTTCGGCGCTGTCGGCAGCGGGGCAGTAGATGACTCAACTTCCATAATTAACTGCATAACCTCTGCCGCTGGCGGCAGTGTTTTCTTCCCGAAAGGGACTTATAAGCTATCTGCAAACGTGACCGTCCCCGCCGGTATTAGTGCCGTATTCTCTCATGGTGCGACGCTCTCCATTGACAACACGAAGGTGTTTACCGTCAACGGCAAGCTCGATGCGGGGCTATTCCAAATCTTCTCAGGGCTGGGTACTGCGGCTTTAAGCGCGGGGTGCTCAAGCTGGTTGTATCCTCAGTGGTGGGGTGCGACCGGGGACGGGGCTACCGATGACCTGGCGGCGTTTACAGCGTGTATAACAGCGGCGGGCACTAAGTCAATTTTAATCATTCCGGGCAATTATGCGATTACCGATAACGTTACCTTCGGGGCAACGTCGAACGTGAGGCTCATATCCCCTGTGACTTTCACAGTATCAAACACAAAGACCGTCACGTTCTCAGGGCGGATGCTCGGCGATATACCGACGCTTGCGGGGGCAGGGGCGATTAGCTACGTTAATTCGACAACGGAGTACAGGGCAGTCAAGGCCTTGATCTTTGCCGATCCACTCGCCGTCAACATGAATGATGGAAACGTGTTCACCGTTACGGCGACAGCGGACTCCACGTTCAATGCCTCTGGCGGCGTAGCGGGGATGGAGGCAACTTTCATCATCACCAATGACGCAGGCGGGGTAAGGACGATAACTTTTGGTGCGAACTTCAAGCCCAGCGGCACAGTTGTCGGGATAGCAAATAAAACGTCAACGATCAAGTTTGCCTACGACGGTGCGAACTGGTGGGAAGTGTGCAGGACCGTAGGAACGCTGTAAGGATGAAGGATGGGGGATGAAATGCAATACCTGATGATACCGATTTTAATACTGTCAGTTTATACAGCAATCAGGAGCCTGTTGAGTTTATCTTCTGAGCTTCATAATTTTGGTATAGCTAAAAATAAGAGTTAGTTCGAATTAGCTCGAACCATATTTTTTGGTGTAGGTAAAAATGGGCTATGAAGTACTAAAATGCGGGTTTCTCCCGGAACAGGACTGCCTGATGGCGGACTGCCCTCTCAGTGCATGGGTTGAGGACGAAAGCTCAGAGGACGAAGGCAGAAAAAAGAGTTTCTATTTTAAATATTTTCTTGATAAGCTCACAAACCCTGAATTCGTTGACTACCGTGCGCTTTTCCACAGACTGGACAGCGAATACCGTGCGGGCAGTGACTACAAGGCAGGTCTGAAAAGGATATACAAGGAATATGAGGACTTCAAGCTGATCATAGAGCTGAGGGGTGCAAAAAAGAAACTTGAATCAGAAGAACCTGTGAGGAAGTACGTCTGGAATCCGATTATAAAGAAAATGGAATCCGAAGTGGAATCCACAAAGGAAGCCGGATAATATCAATGTGGTTTGTTTCCATCCCTTTGCTTATATTAGTAATATGTCTTTTCGTCAAAAGCTGGATAGAACTCTGCCGGGAGCTTTTCTGGTAATTGTGGTGTAGATAAAATTAGAAGTTCGAGCGAACAATATTTACCATATTTTTTTGGTGTAACAATAATTGGTACAAAAATGGGCATAGGACTAAAATGCGGGTTTCTCCCGGAACAGGATTGCCTGAAGGCTAATTGTCCTTTTAAGGCATGGGTCGAGGACGATCTCGTTTCGCCGAGCAACGAGGACGAAACGAGAGGCATGTGCATCTTCGACATCGCAGCGATCACCATTAAAAGGGTCGTGTCCGGCACTGAGAAACTCGCATACGCAGTAAAGGGTATGAGCAGGGAACAGCTTATACAGAAGGGCGTTGAAATATGGAAAAGGCTAAACTTGAGCTGATTGTCGTAATCAGCTTTTTTTTATTGGTATCAGCAAAGGCTTACGGAATAACAGATTCATCATCAGCAGAGACAAAAAACGATGATGTCATTCTTGAGAAACTAAATACTATACAGATTCGAGTCACCGACCTCAAGACCTCTTTTGATAATATGATAATTAAAAAGGATTCAGAGATCAAGGAAATTAATAGCAGTATAGTAGAGCTTAGACTAGCGCAGGGATCTCAAGAGACAAAGATTAGTATTATATGGGGAATATTTGTAGCCATTACTGGGGGCGGTGGGATTGCAGGAGGGGTAGCTATCCAGAAAAAAAGAAATAATAATGGGAAAGCCAATGTGAACAAAAATGGAAGCGAATAAAAAGTTATTATGGTTTTTAATCATAGGCGGCGCTTTGCTGTTTTTGGCAGAACCGAAGACAAAAGAGCTTTCTGGCATCAGAAAAAAAAGAAGCAGAGCGAAGAGATATAATTTCTCAGGAATTGAGCCCTGGCAGATGACGCTTGACGAGTTCAGCAATGTCGGTGAGAGCCAAAGGGCTAAAACGTGGGGAGTCAGGATGGCTATCCGTGACAGGGGGACAGGAAAAATATATCCCGGCGGTGAGAAGGATCGCCTCCACCTGGACGTTCTAAGCAAAATGAAACCCATGAAAATAAAGGACATAGAGGCGGGTTTCATACTCCCTGACGGCACCTATTTTACGAAATGGTCTAGAGATACAATGCAGACACCGGAGGGCTTCAGATATATTGACGAGGGCTACAAGGCTGATTTGCACAGATTGATTGTCCAGAAGGCACAAAGAGAAGGAAAAAAGGTTCCAAAGGAAGTACTTAGCCAATACAACCTGGAGGGTTTCATAAGCCAGCTACCGATGATGTTCATAATCAAAAAGATAGTCAAATCATTGAGGAAGTGAACTACTATGCAAAGAGGAATAGCCCAGATACTTAAGGGAAGTCTAAATATTCTTTTTCGAGGTGCGGATAAAAATAAGACATCTATGTTCTCCGAGATAAGCGATTTGATAATAAGCTTGATTAGAGCTATATCTGATAGAGCAGTCACTCTTGATGAATTAGAGCAGATTGCGAAAGAACTAGCTGACGTGATACGAAAAATCAGCGAAATCGGAAGAAAATGAAAACATGCTCTGTAAACATCATAGTCAGGGATGTTGAGGGAGAGATCGGGCAGTGCCTGGACTCTATCATCAGGGCGGGATGCTTCAGCGAGGTCGTTATAGCTGTTGACACACGCACTAAGGATAGGACTGTACAAATCATAGACTCATACAGAAACCATATACCTATAAAAGCCTTCTGGTACGATCATCACGGCGTGTGGGATGAATTGGGCGCAAGAAATGCTACGCTCAAGGAATCAAAGGATGAATACATCCTTTGGATAGACGCTGACGAGATTATCAGCTTCGCCGGGACCGATAAAGGATTCTGCAATCTACTTCAGAATCCAGGCAAAAAAGCTTTCTATCTACATCAGGTATCTATTCTTCCAGATGGCACTTACGCCGATATTCCACAGGTAAGGCTATTCCCGAATGTCAAGGGCGTCAAATGGGAGCTTCCAATACACAGCCAGACATTCTTCTCTCTCGAAAGGCTTGGAATACCGATGAAGGACACGGGGTACAGAATATTTCACACAGGGTACGACAGCCCTGAGAAGATCAGGGATAAGCACGTGAGGAACTATCCTGTGCTGCTCGGATACCTGAGCGAACACAGGACAAATAACAGGAAACGACAATACATCATGGACCGCTATAATGAATCATATAATTATCTTAAATCAAACAACCTGCTTGGTGAGCTGGGGTGGGTGCAAATAGTCGCTGTAATACTTTCTTTCGCTGTACCCTATATAGTGAAGGGCGTATCATATAAATTGGCACTGGATCAGGCTATGAGGGATGCAAGGCTGCAAAGGGAGTTGGCAGATGATGAGCTTTGGGAGTTAGCCGGCGCATTACAGTCAAGATTCCCTCAAGCAAGCCTCAACGATTGGTACTTATTGGTTAGGATGTCTGCGGAGACGGCGCCTATCAGCCAGGGCAATGGGGGTGCCGTCGTTCCGGAAAAAGAACCAAATTATTTTTTATATGCTGCCATATTCCTGGCATTGATGTGGGTGATGAGATGAACTGCACATACAAAGCGATAAGGCCGGCTTCACGCGGTTTGAGCGACCATACGGTTGTTCTGGTTACAAATAACGATAATGGTTTAGAGCTGATAATGCCAACTTGGGGCAGTGGACACGATGATTTTGAGAGGATAAGGTTTCATGTCAAGCAGGGGGACCATCTTCAGGTTGCATACAGTAAAGAGCCTGATATGTGGCGCATATATCCAGAAGAGCAGTATGTCTCCTGCATAAAGGATATATATTTAGCGAGGGTATATAATGCTCAGAGACAGCTTGTTGAGCGCCCTGTTGGTGACTGGATTTATGACGAAGCCTGCAAGTGCCTTGCTGAGGAAACAACAGCGGGAAGGATAGATATTGGCGACGGGTTCATAGTGCCAAGCCCTGAAGAACAGGTGAGGATTGTAGACTACGTGACCCAGGGCACCGGGCTGTTATTGGCGCTCAAGTATGTCGACCCGGCGCTTGTTCCGCCGCTTTCTGCGATTTCATACATAGAAGAGGGGCTAAGAACGACAAACTGGAGATGGGCTGATATTTATCGTGCTGCTCGTGCAGACTGGATCGCTAGTCAGTCAGTAAACGGAACCACTACGCCCGGGGTATCACCAACGCCGAAAAAGAATAATACGCTGCTCTACGTTGCGGGCGGGATTGTCATTTTTTTAATCTTAATCTCCCGCAGTTCCCGTTGATTTTGTTATATTCGGTAGGGCAGGAATTGCCCGAACCTAACGCTTGTGGAGAGGGGAGTTCCTCAGTGTCGCTGAGTAGCCCTTCGTTGAAGCAAGAAGCCCACGATCTTTAGTCGTGGGTAATTCTTCCTTTTTAGGTGTCTTAGATTACCTCTTAAAAGGCACGACGATCTCACCAGTTCAAACAAGACGAACCAAGTTGACCCCCCCCGCTATCCTTACACCTAAGAAAATTTTTAAAATTCCTGGGTCAATTACGGCTGGCCGAATATGCCAATTGTGTTATTTTATTTGTGTTAATTTAAACATCAATATTAAAGTCATTTTTAAGATACTCAATAAAATTGATTAGCCTCATAAGCTCATCAGCGAATATACCATTTGTCGAAACAATACAAAACAAAAATTCCTATGAGAATAAGAAGCCCTCTCATAAAAACAGCAAAAAAAGGAATAGAAACTCTAGGGGTGCTGAAAGAAATCCCAAGTCCAAACATCATTATAGCCAAAAATAAAATTCCAATTATTGCTAATACTCTTGATAAAATTAGCATAACTAACCTCAATTTCATTTTCTTGTCACTCCTTCAAATCTGATACTACATCCAGCAAAAGATTAGCCAATTTCATTGTCAGGCTCTCTTTTGCCATATCAAACATATTTTTCGTTAGATTTTTACAAACTGCTATATGGGCAAAATCAATAAGTAGGAGATGGCAAGCCTCGTGGCAGGCTATAAACCTTATCCTTTCGTTTATGCCCTGCTCATCGCTGTCTATATCTGATGAAAGTTCGAGATAAGCTGTCCTGCCTTCCGGATCCATTGAAATACTAGCCTCCGATTTTATCTCTTTGCTTATGACGTATTTTATGTCCCAATCTATTATGCCGAATTCTTTGCAATAAGCCTTAAAGCAATCGCAAAAATACTTCAAATGTTCGTTAGTAATTTCCATTTTTTTATTCCTTACAAGTCGCTATTCTTAATAGCATTTTTCATTTTTTTTATAGAAATAACTTTGTAACACCAATACCGAACATGATTATAGAGAAAAAAAACAACCCAAAAATAGCAAGTATCTTTGATATGATATACATTTTCTTGTCACTCCTTCAAAACAAACGCCACATAATGGCTGATATGCAGAGCATAACATAAAACTTAAAAACTGCACCAAACATAGTTGGGATTGAGTTTGTACGACTTTAGATATGCTCTGCAAAAATTATGCTTTCCCTCCATGCCATGTTTTTACGGTTTTTAATGTTTTTTCGGCATAAAAACATGCTCAGGGAAACTATAATTTTATTCTTTTTGGCATGGATCCGCAGATTTCTTTATCTCTTTTTGATATATTGAAATCGAGAATTGGCAAACGGAAAAACACATATACTTATACGATTTTCCAGCTTAATCGTATTTCCTATTTTGAATAACCCACCGACTGTATAATCACAAGGGCTTGTTTTGTGGTCCTTCTTGTTTGGACCAAAGGCACGGTATGGATCATCCTGATAACGCCCTATACATTCCTGATACGCCGAACCGGGTATTGAACCTTTGTCTTTGTATTGTCTGAAATCCTCAGCAGTTTGGATATTATCGCATATCGGACATTGAAATTTCCATTTAAACTGATCATCCCCAAATAATTCAATACCCTTAGCTTTGAATTCTGCTTCTGTCATTGTCTGATATTCTTTTTCCACGAAAACCACCGCTTTCATTTTATCAACCTTTCTTCAAATTCAACCTTAAATCCTCAAGACTCCGAGCTGACATAAGTTTCTCAACAGCACCAAGGAAGCTTTTATTTCATATATCTCCAAACATTCTCAACAGCACCAAGGAAGCTTTTATTTTGTACCTCTCCGATGTCAACGCTGCACAAACGAACATCCCATGGCAACGTTAGATCATGGTGTTTGTATACGTGAACCACGTCCCCTCTCCTTTGAATCAAAAGGTCGCACCCATCGGTGAACTCCAGGTGTTCTGCTATCCAGAGAAACACACTACCGGATTTGAATCTTTCGGAAGTGAGATGTGAAAGCCTTTCCATCTTTAGACCTTGTACAACTGGCATGTAAACAATAGGGACGATTTTTTGTTTCTTCTCTTTATTGCCCCCTATTTCCTTTTGACGCTCCTGAAGTTCCCTAAATACCGGGTCAACCTTGCCCTTTTCGTCCATCTTTTCAACAAGGTCTTTTTTGGTGGGATCACTCTCTGCGGCTTTCACAATCTGAGAAGCCTTTTTCAGTGTATCGTGGCTGTAACCCACTGCTTTTGCTACGATGTCACGGGTTTTTTTACCGGCTTCGGGGTCTTGTGCAGAATCTGCACCTGTTTGCGAAGCGTTGTACTGCCTTAGTTTCGCCCTGTTCGCTATTGCTGTCTTTATTTTCTCCGCCAATGCGACAGCTTCCGAGGGTGTAAAGCTCTTCCGGACCATGTTTGCGTCATACTCACCCTCTAGTGACATGTTATCAAAGTCATATATTATCGCCGGTATAGTATTATGCCCAAGCTCTTTGTATGCCATAATTCTTCTTTGACCGTCCACAAGATGATATTCGCTGCCAACTTTGTTCACGCATATTGCCTGCAACAGCCCCAGCTTCTTGATGCTCTGGCACAACCCGTCTATGTCACCAAGTTCCTTCCTTGCCCTTTCAAGCATCATGATCCTGTCTATCTCAATATGTTGTATGCCAAGAAAAAAAGACATATTATCACTCCTCCGAATTCTGCGATTTTATTTGATGTTCAGTGGTTTTTGGCTTCTCTCTGAATTCAGCTATTGCTTCATCTGTGGTTGGGAAACAGCTGATTTTTGCATAATGATATTTTGCCAATTCCCTTATATCCTTTAGCGTCCCCTTCAAAAGACACGCTCTATCAACCATATAGAAATTATATCTATTTCCTTCATCAGTCATTACAATAATATCGTGTTTAGCTTCTTTGTTTTGCATTAATATCACCTCCTTTTTATCTTATCAATCTTTTTATCAATTCAAATCCCGCACCGAAGGAAAAACCCATCATGAACAGGATTATCGCAACAATGAAAATCAATGATGTAATGAAAACCAATTTGTGAAACCCCTTTATTTTAATCATACCAATCTACTCTTGTGTTTATCTCCCTTTCAATCTGAATACCCCTAGCTTCAGCTATGGGGATGAAAGATTGCTGTGTTGTTCTAAACACAGCTATTCCTTGACAAATATATAAAACTTGTGCTATAATTAGTTATGTAGTCTTATAGACTACATTTTGTTCTTTGACAATTGGTTGACGGTTTTGACAGGTCAAAGGCTGTCATGAAAAACCAGTTCCTAAAATAGTCAGGATGTATTTTGGTAGACGTTTTGTAGCGATATATAAATTCGTTACTGTTGGAAACCTGACCTAAAGAAACTAAAACGTAACGTAGTAGGGCTGGGATAGCCCGAATTGACGCTCGTGGAGAGGGGAGTTCCTCAGTGTCGCTGAGTAGCCCTTCGTTGAAGCAAGAAGCCCCTGCCTTTAGGCATGGGGTAATTCACTTTTCTGAGAATCTGAGAACCTCATTCTTTAATGCCTCTATGCCGCTTTGAAGCTTCTTGAGTTCGTTAATATGTATAAGTGACTGTTCATAAGCTTTGGCTAAAATGAAAGCCTTATCCTTCCAATATTTCCAGCAGTGGTGCCTTAATTCACAATCTTCGCAAGGCTGAAATTCAAGATTGATCTTCATGATCTATCACCCCGCTTTCCATCAAAATTTCATTCTCTAATGCTTCAATAGCATTTTCAGTAAGAAACTCCCTCATCATCTTTCTTTTTTCCGCAAGAGCAAAAGCATTTTGTCTAAGTACTTCTCTATCCTCCGGCGTCATCTTTTCCTTGACCGAACGAATATAATCCGCCCGCTCGATAGATTTACGGTTCTCTTCTTCCTTCCGGGATTCCTCCGCTTGATTTTCTGCTTCCTTTTCTGCTTGCCTTCGCTCTTTTCCCTCGTATTCCTTCTTGTATGCAAGAGCTTCTCCTATCATGTGTTCTATTATGGAGAAGTCATCTGGCTTCTTCTTCTTTATTTCCAGTGCATACTTTATTGCGAAGGCAATCTCATTTTCTGTGTAACCCTGTTTTTCTAATTCTTTTATTTTTTTTAAAGTGTGTGTTTTTTTTAAATTTGAAATTTTCTGATCACCATAAAATAAAGAAATTAGATCTACTAATGTACACACACTCTTTAAATCTTTAAATCTTATATAATGATCAAAAGTCTCATTTTGAGACTTTTGAGTCTCATTTTGAGACTTTTGAGTCTCATTTTGAGACTTTTTAGTTTCTGAATTACTACCATTTTTAGTCTCATTTTGAGACTTTTCGATTTCTAATTTACTCTCATTTTGAGAGTTTTCTTCTATATCGTTTTTAGTTACAAAAGGAAGCTCAAGAGGAAGCTGATCATCTTTCTCTTTCCTTTTGTATTTTAGAAGGAGTATTGACCCCTTCTCCTCCTTAACAAGCCCATATTCTATGAGTTTAGCCCATGCTTCCCTAAAGAATGTTGCCTTTGATAATGAGCTTTTCTCTATAATCTCCTTCTTTCTTGCTTTTATTGTTCCTATTACCCAGTCCGGATCTGATTTCCAGTCCTCCTCTATCTTGTGGAAAATCAATAGAAAATCATATAATGCCACTGATGAGAATGGTAATTTCAAAAGAATCTCACCAAACTCTTTCTCTTTAGGTAATATAGCGAATTCGCCGCCGATCCTCTTTTGCTTCTGCATAACTATTCCTAATTCTATTTTAACGGTTTGGTTTATGTAGAAGTTTTTATATTTTCTTCTATTTCTGTTAATTGTAAAAAATTATTTATTCTTAATAGCTTTGTAAGTGTTATCGTCCAGTCCTTGTTATTGACGACAAGACCTGAATTTAATAAATCAGTCCATGCGTTATCAAAAGCTAATGTACATGTTTTAACATTTGTTTTTTTCATGATCTTGGACCTACCTTGTTTGATAGTTACTGTCATCCAATCTATATTACAATCTGTTTTAATATCAACTTTATAATCATAAAAAGAATCAACATCTAGCTGTAGCAGTTCTATGTATAAAGCAAATGATTCTATTGGCAGTGTTTTAAGAATTTCAATAACTTCTACCGGTATGGTTATATAGTATTTTCCCATTATCATATTAATCACCCCCTTTGACCGACCGGCTCTTTGCCCTTTCAATTAGCCCGCTTTTAATGTATTCCATGTAATCTTTTTGCCTTTGATTTGTTTCAGCCGAGTCAATCCCTACAAGTTCAAGGAAGTCAATTATCTTACGGTCAAGAGGTATAAGCCCCTTCTCAACATCAGATATGTGTCCCTGGCTCTCACCAGCAGCGGCAGCCAGCTCACGCTGAGTATACTCTAAGTTTTTTCTAAGTTCCTTAATCGGTGATTCCATCCTTTTCCCTCCTATAAAAAAATTACCCGGCTACCCCCTCCTTACTCTGTGATGATAATTATTATTATTATTTGCTTGACATTAAAGGTGATGTGGTGTATGTTATATAACGAAAAGGGCATATTATCATCACAAAAAAACGGCGATGGTAACACCTTTCAAAATCCATGACTTTGCTGGGAGGCTGATCATGGGTTGGAGATTCATTAACAAAATGGCGGGGTAGAATACTACTCCGCCATTTTGTTATTATTTTCTTTGTAGTTAAGAAATGTTAGTAAATTTTTTTTTGGTATTCTAACAATTCCCGTTTCAGATCGCTGGACTTTTAAATTGTATTTGTAAATCCAAATATATACTGTTCCGGGCTTTACCTTTGCAATCTCTGCTGCTTCTTTAACTGTAAGTAATTCTAATTCATTTTCCATTTTGGAATCCTCTGTTTTTTTATGTTTATTTATTATTTATTAATATTACCACAACTGAATTCAAATGTCAAGAAAAAAATTAAGGGGGTCATCTATTTGAAAAATCTTATTATTGTGTTTATATTAGCCTTTGTTTTTGCTTCATGCAGTGAGAACGAACCTCCTTCTATACCCAGCAATCCATACCCGCCAGACAACAGTACAGTACCCACTCATGTTAATTTCTCATGGAAATGTGATGATCCTGAAGGGGATAAATTAACATACAATCTCTTCATTAACGATTTCCCTGTCCCAGGAAACCTTACACAGCCTTTTTATACAGAGGACCTGGCGCCGGGTAATACTTACCTTTGGTATGTAATAGTAAGAGACAGCGATCATTCATTGCAGGGTCCTATATGGATTTTTACTACGGAGAGCAAAAAGCAAGAGGAAGAAAAGAAAGGTATAGAGCCTAAAGTTATTGCAGATGAAACAGTCAAGATCGGCGCCGGCTCGTTCAAAGAATGGACGATTTACGGTAAGACAGGCGAGAAAATACACTTTGAAGTCAAGTCGGATTTGAGCGTTAATGTGTTGTTCCTGCCCGGAGATGAGGAGATGGCGAACTATGCTGAGGATAAGCCATACATTCATTATGCAGAATACTCAGGGCAGCAGGTTTATACTCTTACAAAAGATTTTCCTATACCTCAGACGGGATATTTTTATCTCGTTGTTGATAACAAGTTCTCATGGTTTACTTCAAAGACTGTATACGTGAAAATAACCATTGGATAAGAAATGTCAGAATGGATAACTGTCAAGGAAGCGGCGGAAGCCTTGAAATGTTCCGCTAGGTACGTTAGGAGCAGGGCGGAAGCCGGGAAGCTGAGGGCAAAGAAGGAAGGCAATATCTGGCTTATCCACTCCAGCCTTACAAAGCCTTTGGAATCCGACAAAGAAGCCGTAGGTATTCCTACGGAATCCATATCGGAATCTGAGAGGATCACCGGGCTTTTAGAGGAAATTCGCTGGCTCAAGGAGAGAATAGAGAATCAAGAGAAGGAGTTGTCCGAGTTAAGGCGTGAGCTTGCGGAATCAAGCACGAGGCATGACACAATTATTCTGCAGATGACCAGACAGCTTGAACTGCCAAAATCATCATTCTTTAAGCGGCTTTTTGGAAGGTCTAAAAATCAACACACAAATAATACCAATTATTAATCCGCCTATAAAGGGGATCACCGGAGGGGCAGGAATATCGGGTGCAAGTATCTTCCTGCACCTATCGGGGTCCGTGACCATCAGGCAGGCATCGTAAGATTGGAGAAAAACGGAGACAGCGTTCGGGGCAGCGTCCATAGCCTTCTGTCTGCAAAGCTCAGGAGACATGGTATTCTTGCAAATATCGTATCCTACCAGAAAAGTTGTACCAATGTTCATTTTTAAGATTACCTTTGTTCTATTAGGCAAGAAGAAGAAACGCAGCAAAAACCAGAATCCAAATCTTACTAGACGCGCTCGCAACAGCAACAGGATAAGGACTCACAGAATATGCAGGCGTATATGGCTGTAGACTTGCAGGATATACGGGCTCATACGGATATTGTTGCGGAACCACAGGCAAAATTGGTTCAATGATAGGTTCCAACGGCGGCACTTCAACTAAATACTCCGGCACGGCGGGAACAACCAGTGTTCCCATATCTGCTACAGGTACATCTCGGTCCTCGACGCGAACTTCATACCGATAACTTGGAATAACTGCTGCAAATATCATTTAACCAGACCTCAAGACTTGTAAATCTCATTATAGTTGCCGTTTGGATACACAGCAATCTCAATTGTTGAATGATAGAGTTCCCAACCCACATAGCCGCCCATATCCAAATTTATCCAGTATTTGTTATTAGGATCCCTATGCAAGTATATTGGAAGCACATCAACGCTCCATTCTTTATAAAATTTGCTTAAAAAGTCCGCAATTGCATCTATTTTTCCTCTATCACCTATGAAAACTTCAGGGTATACATGACCGGAATCACTAGAAAGGGCGCAGATGAGACGAACCGAACCGCCGATAGCCCTCACCAAAGCACATACAAGGACAGCATAGTCCTCACAATCACCGTTAAAACCATTCAAAACCTGCTCTCTAGCAGATCTGACGCCCTCGATTGCAACTGCTCCAGTGTAAACAAATTCTTTAGAAACCCTGTCATGGATAAGGCAAACCTGACCGATATTATAGGGTTCCGGAAAGGCTGAAATCGTCTCCTGAGCATAGCCCCTAACTGCGCTATCTCGGTAATCCATAGCATCCACCAGCATACGAGAAAAACCAGACATGACCGCTGTTATATAAGTTGTCCGAATGAAATAAGGGGCACTTACAAGTAGATTCAAAGTACCCATACCTATACGCTCAAAAAACTTAGACAAAATAAACACAACCTTCATTTAACCGGTAACAAAATGAGTATAAGAACACCGATAGGTAATAAAAGCCATTTTGCGCTTTTTCTTCCGTTACTCGTCGGGGGTTTTATTATCCTCGTGGACATCGCACGGCTGAACTCGTCAACGAGGGTGTTGAAGTCAGCGAAATCCGGGTAATAGGAGGATATAATGACAGAGGAGTCGTATATGTCCTGCTTTGTTACGGTTACATTTAGTGGTAAGGTCCCCTGTATCTCATTAGCGATATTCCAGACTGGCGGATATTTCGGCACAGAGGGGTCTTTTACTGCCAGCCAATTGTTTAAGGAAGCTACCGCTATGTTTACAATGTCATTCGCAGTCTGGCTCAGTTTCTCGGTCCGCCACGTCATTATTTCTTCAACTGTCATGGATTAATCCTCTTAACTAATATTCACTTCATCTTTTACTATTATAAACCTACCGATATGCAAAGTCAAGAACTTTTATGCCCGTGTGATGATAATAATAATAATTATAATATAGTGAATTTGATTATGTGATTAAGCGAGAAGTGAGCATTTATAACCTACCAACCCGATAAAATACCCGTCAATATACTATTATAATTATTATTATAATTATTATTATCATCACGGTTAGAAAAAATATTACTTGACTTTAAATTCAAAATGCCTTATTGTAGTAGATAATTGATTTTTCTATTGAGAAGAGGGAGAAACTCATCTACCTCTGTTTCTCCCCCATATAGCATTGGTTGTCTGTGAATATTTTAATATTTTATCTTTGCAACAATTTGATCCAGTTTGATCCAGTTTGATCCAATATGATCAATTAAATTACATGAAATATAAACTGAACCAAAATATACCTATAACTGAGTTAATCTGGGGCGCCGATGTAGCCAGGATTTTTGGTGTGTCGAGAGGTGA
>Ga0315285_10004579_pt1 | contig 14343 bp, 11 predicted proteins | sample YL17G09_36_MG_FD_203698 | JGI IMG/M metagenome (GOLD analysis project Ga0315285, IMG submission 203698) | Sediment microbial communities from Yellowstone Lake, YNP, Wyoming, USA - YL17G09_36 | ecosystem: Environmental > Aquatic > Freshwater > Lake > Sediment | place: USA: Wyoming | collected...
AAACCTGGTTCGGATCAAATCCAGCCGAAACGAGTCCAGCGGCGAGTTGAATCGCGAGAATCACGCCCATCACACTCGTGCCAATCGCACCACCAATGCTCCGGCTGAATTGCACTGTTGACGTGGCAGTGCCAAGTAATTGACGCGGCACTGTTGATTGCACCGCGATCAGGAACAGCGGGATAGATAAACCCATACCTATGCCCGTCAACGCCATGCTGAGGGCCAAAACCCACCCCGGGGTACTCGCCGTCACCTGCGTCATCATCAGGACTCCTGCTACCAGCACGGTCACGCCGATCAACGCGAGTCTGCGGAAATGAAAACGCAGAAGCAGGCGCGTGCCAATGACGCTGGCCATCGTCCAACTCAGCAGTTGCGGCGTCAACGCTGCCCCAGCCATTGTCGCGCTCGTACCGAGGACGGCTTGGACGAACAGCGGAACGAACGCCGCGCTCCCAAACAAGGCAAACCCCGCGAAGAAACCATGCCCGATTGCAGTCGTAAACAATCGTTCACGAAAGAGCGACAACGGTAAGATCGGATTGGCGGCGCGGTGCTCGACGAAAACGAGCGCGATCAGCAAGGCGAACGCGATAACCAACGACAGATCGAAGACAAACCAATTCAATTGCGCGCCCGTCCGCAACTCAAAGAGCGCGAACATCAACGCGACGATGCCGCCGCACAGCAATGCCGCGCCAAGATAGTCCACACTCCCACCGGTACGCGGGTTTACATCGCGCCACGCGACGAGCATCAACGCCATCCCGAACAATCCAAACGGAACGTTCAAATAGAAAACCCAATGCCACGAAACATAGTCCACCAAAAATCCGCCGACGAGGGGACCGATGAGACTCGATAAACCCCAAACGCCGGAGAACAAACCTTGGACTTTGGCGCGCTGCTCAAATGTAAAAATATCGCCGATGATCGTGAACGCGAGCGGTTGGATGCCGCCCGCGCCGAAACCTTGCAGCGCGCGAAAGAGGACGAGTTGCGGCATACTTTGCGCTTGCCCGCACAGCGCGGAACCGATCATGAAAACGACGACCGCGAAGAAATAGATGCGGCGGCGTCCGTAAATGTCGGAAAGTTTTCCGAAAATCGGAATCATCGTTGTGGACGTGAGCAGGTACGCGGAAAAGACCCACGCGTAAATATCGAGTCCGCCGAGTTGCGCGACAATCGTCGGCATCGCCGTCGCGACAACGGTTGATTCGATGGATGCGAGGAACAGACTGAGCATCATCGCGAAGGTGATGACGTAGAGGCGGCGACCGGTCATCGTAATCCTTGATTCATTTCTTCTTATTGGCCTTTCGTTCGCTTGGCGGTTTGAGTTCGCCCTTGAAGGTCATTTGCGCGATCAAATCGTTCACCCAGGGCTCGACAGGCGGCACGATTTATTTGCGGTGGTTGACCGCGCTCCATTATCCGATCCCACAAAGAACGCGCGGGGGTTGTACGCTGTTTTTTCAATCCCAAATCAATCTGAACGTCCTCCCAATCACCCGCAACCGATTCATCTACGCGTTTTGAAGCGAAGGCGCGTTCGATTACAGGAACAGACTCGACAGCGTTCAGATCAAGCAAGGAAGCAATCAACATTCCATTCAAGGTAGGATCATTTTCCGAAAAGCGCTCCAGTTGTTTTGCAATCGCAGAAACACACTCTGCGCGTGAATCGGTATGGCACGTACCGATTTCCTCCAACGCTCTCTGGGTGCCCACACGCGCCCACAAACCTTGTGAAGAATCAGCCAAGGATCTCGCCAGTGCAGGAATAGCTGTGGGACCGATCATCCCGTACACTTTGGGTAATTCTTCCGCAGTCCAATCGTCATCGTACCCATCAATCCGATGGAGCAATTCGAGCAAAGGTTCAATCGCCGAATGCGCGCGCAATTGTCCCAAGGTGCGCCACGCGTGGAGGTTCGCCCACACTTCTTTGCTCTCCGAATCTGCCCGGTGCAAATCTTTGTCCAGCGCCATGCGAATCAAATCAGGCACATGTTCCGCTTTGAACCCGAGTTTCCAGTAGTCGCGCCATTCGCGTTCCCCGCGTGGACTTGGGAATCAACGCCGCGAGCTGACCGCGCGCGGTGACAAGTTTGTGCTTCCAGATCCAGACGGTTTTGCGATTGACCCCAAAGTATTTCTTCGTTTTGGTTTCGCCGGGCTCATCGTAGAACTGGATGATCTTCAAACGCTCTTGAGCGACTTCGCGATCATTGAACTTCACAGACTCGGCAGCATTTGACTCCACCTCCGGTAGCCTGGAATTCTACCCAAAATGGAGGTGGCTTGCATCGGGACGCCAGTCTTAACCCATCCGTAGACACCCATGACGGAGCATGAATGTCTAAAATGTATCGTAACTTTTTCACCGGGCGGGTGCCATTCGTGCTTGCAATGACACGGTAGCCGCGCGGAAGCAGCAAATGCTAGAACGGTCCTGTTCACTGTTCACTGTTTGCTGCTGACTGTCCACTGAGCGACCTCCGGTGCGTGATACGTGATGATCAAATCCGCGCCCGCGCGCTTGATCGCCGTCAGAATTTCTAGCACGATGCGTTGTTCGTCAATCCAGCCGTTGGCGGCGGCGGCTTTCACCATCGAGTACTCGCCGGAGACGTTGTAGGCGACGAGCGGCAGATCGAAACGCGCGCGCGCTCTCGTGATGATGTCGAGATACGCCAGCGCGGGTTTCACCATAATCAGATCCGCGCCTTCCGCGATGTCGAGTTCGATCTCGCGCAGTGCTTCGTGCGCGTTCGCAGGGTCCATTTGATACGCACGGCGGTCGCCAAATTGCGGTGTGGACGCGGCGGCTTCGCGGAAGGGTCCGTAGAATCCACTCGCGAATTTCGCCGCGTACGCGAGAATTGGCGTATCGGCAAATCCGTCGCGATCCAGTGCCGCGCGAATCGTGGCGACACGTCCGTCCATCATATCGCTTGGCGCGACGATGTCCGCGCCCGCGCGCGCATGGCTCACCGCCTGGCGCGCGAGCAGTTCGAGTGTCGGATCGTTCAGCACGCGTCCGTCTTTGACGACGCCACAATGTCCGTGCGAAGTGTACTCGCACAGGCAAACGTCGGTGATGACGACGAGTTCGGGCGCGGCGCGTTTGATCGTGCGAATCGCTTCCTGCACGATGCCGTGATCGTCCCAGGACGCGCTGCCGATTTCGTCTTTGCTCGACGGTTCAAGCACGCCGAAGAGCAAGACGGCGGGAATGTCGAACGCGCCAATCTTTTCGATTTCCCACGGCAACAGATCAACCGACCAACGATACTGCCCCGGCATCGCGCCGATTTCTTGTTGGACGTGATTGCCTTCGACAATGAAGAGTGGATAGATCAAGTCGCGGACATTGATTTCAGTTTCGCGAACCAGGTCGCGCAGTGCTGCACTGCCGCGCAGCCGGCGCAGGCGCGTTGTTGGAAAGGGAGGAGTGGTCATGCAATCACCTCATCGAGAGAAATCAGGGTTCGGTGTTACCAAGTCAGGGTCATTGACGCTGAAAATTCAGTATGGTATATTGGCGAGCGAGGGAAAACCTCGCGGCCAGGCGTGTCGAGTATAGCATACTCGATTACATCGGTCAAAATCATTCTCATCAAGGAGGGGCAATGTTAGAGGAATTCAAAAAATTCGCGATGCGCGGCAACGTGATTGACCTAGCGGTTGGTTTCATCATGGGCGGCGCGTTCGGCGCGATTGTCTCGTCGCTGGTCAACGACGTGATTATGCCGCCGGTCGGTCTGGTGCTCGGCAAGGTGGACTTTAAAGCGTTGTTTATTGATTTGTCGGGCAAGGGATTTGCATCGCTGGAAGACGCGAAGAAGGCGGGCGCGGCAACCATCAACTATGGCGCGTTCATCAACACCGTGATCAACTTTGTGATTGTCGCATTCGCTCTCTTTTTATTGATTCGCGCGGTCAACCAGATGACAGCAAAACCCGAAGTGCCCAAAGCGCCGACGGACAAAGATTGCCCGTACTGCTTTTCCAAAGTTCCGATCAAGGCGACGCGCTGCCCGCACTGCACGTCGCAGTTGTGAGCGCAGACGAGACCAGTCAGGTTTTGAGCAACCCGACAGGTCTTCATTTTATGGTCGCGGCGTCACCGTTGGTGTCGGTGTGCGTTCCGGTGTGTGGATGGGCAGCGGCACGGATTTTGAACTTGGAACGCTCGTCATGCCGATCAGATAGTCCTGCTACAGGTAGAAGTACTCCTGCGCCGCTATGCCAAAGCGTGTCTCGAGGCGAGCATCGAGATAGCGCGGCGAGATCAAGACCGCGATGTGTTTGTTGCCTGCCAAAGCCGCGATTTTGCCTTCGTCCATTTGCGTCAATATGCTGTACCGCGTCCGCTGTACGCGGCTGCCGGGTCGGGAGCAAGTTCGATGGCCCGCTGGTGCTGGACAATCGCCTGCTCTAACACGAAACAGGTGGAGCATCAAGCAGTTCGCCACAGTCCGACACTAATTCTGAATTGTATTATCCCGCAATTTGGGTTATAATGGCGACAACCCTCAGGAGAGAAAACGCAAATGAGTTTCAAGGTCGGGGACACAATCGGTCCCTACAAGATTATTTCTCATGTCGGTCAAGGCGGTATGGCGACGATTTACAAAGCGTACCAAATGACGCTCGACCGCTATGTCGCGCTCAAGATCATTCACCCCGCGCTGAAAGAGGATCGTTCGTTCGTATTGCGCTTGCAGCGCGAAGCCACCGTGATCGCGAAACTCAGCCACCCCAACATCGTCGCGGTATATGATTTCCGCGAGCACGAGGGCGCCCCGTTCTTGGTTCTGCAATTCATCGAAGGCAAGACCCTGAAAGAAGTGCTGAAGGCGCAGAAACTCAACAAGCAGCAAATCCTCAACATCATCTGCCCGGTCGCGGACGCGCTGACCTACGCGCACTCGCGCGGCGTCTTGCACCGCGACGTCAAGCCCTCGAACATTCTGATTGACAATGAGGGACATGTGTATTTGACCGATTTCGGTCTCGCGCGGATCGCGCAGAGCAGCGAATCCACCGCGTCGCAGGAAATGATGATCGGCTCGCCGCATTATCTTTCACCGGAACAGGCCAAGAGCGAACCGGTCGACGTGCGTACCGATGTCTATTCGCTCGGTGTGATCTTGTTCGAAATGTTCACTGGGCGCGTGCCGTTTTCCGCCGAAACGACGTACGCGACGATCCTCGCGCAAATCAACGACCTGCCGCCCGCGCCGCGTTCGCTCAATCCCAAAGTCCCCCTCGCGGTCGAACAAGTGCTGCTCAAGTCGCTCGCCAAGAATCCAAAAGATCGGTATGCTAGCATACGCGAGATGATGCGCGCAATCGAGAACGCGGTGCGCGGTCCCCGCGAAGAAGACGAGCCCGCCGCGCCGATTCCGCTGATCGAATACAAGCCCGCGCCGGGAATAGGCTTGCCGCGAGTGCTGGCGCGGGGCGGTGACAAAACGAAACAGCCGAACTCAGGCGCGCCTGCCGCGTCGAAGGGCAGACCCTGGTTGCCGCTCGCGGCGGCTTTGGTCGCGATCATCGCGCTGTTGGTGTGCATCGCAATGGTCCTGCTGGCGATCCTTTTCCCCCCCGCGTTACCCGGCGTCCCCACGCCGTTTCTCGTTACGCTCACGACTCCGACACGGGGGGCAGTCGCAGTCCCTTCGACGACTCTGGCGGGTGCGGCTGTGCCGACCGCGTTGTCCACGCCCGCGCAGTCGCCGACGCGTGCGCCAGCGACGTTGACCGCGCCCGCGCCGCCTGCGGCGACTGGCTTGCGCGGTAAGATCGCGTACAGCGTCGTAACGGGGGACGCGCCTGAGCAACGCACGATCTATATCGCCGACGTAGATGGCACCGAGGCGCATCCGGTCGTCGAATTTGCCCTGTGGCCCGCGATTTCGCCGGAGGGCGCGCGCATCGCGTACTATCGGATGAAAGACGAAGGATTGTACGTCGCGAATATTGACGGCGGGAGTCCGCGCAAAATCGTCCCCGGCGAAGTGTGTTGCGCGCAATGGTCACCGGATGGTAAGCGCGTGATGTATCTGCAGGGGAAACTCAAAGCCGGTGACACAAAAATCGTCATCGTCAACCCGGATGGAACCGGGAAAACGGAGATTACACCCGGTTTCAACCCCTCCTGGGCACCGGATGGGAATCGCCTGGTATATCCCGCCTGCCAGCCGAACACGACGCAATGCGGTTTGTACATCTACGATCTGCGCTCGGGCAAGGCGACGATGATTACGCGCGACGACGGCAAGACGCCGCAGTGGTCAGCGCGCAGCGACAAGATCGTCTATCAAGCCGACAGTGGACAGGGATACACGAACGTATTCGTCGTCAATCCCGATGGCACTGGTCGTACCCAGTTGACTTTTCGAAGAGGCAATACGGGACAACCGGTCTGGTCGCTGGATGGCAATTCCGTTTTCTTTCGCTCTGACCAGGACGGCAAAGTGTGGGGGATCTTTGTGATGCGCGCGGACGGCTCCGGGCAGCGCTTGCTCATCAACAATGTCCCTCCCGATGGCGATTACTGGGCGCGCGAATCGTTGAGTGTCGGACCGTGATCGTCAGGTAGTTTGGAGAGGTTTCGATGCCGATCTCACCCGGCGACAATGTGGGTCCCTATCGCATCATCGAATCGCTTGGCCAAGGCGGTATGGCAACCGTCTTCAAAGCGTACCCTCCCGCGCTCGACCGCTACGTGGCGATCAAGGTTTTGCATGCCGCGTTCAAAGAAGACTCCAACTTCAACGCGCGCTTTGCGCGGGAAGCGCGCATCGTCGCCAAACTCGATCATCCGAACATTGTCCCGATCTACGATTTTGCGGAACACCAAGGCACGCCGTACCTCGTCATGCGTTTTATCGAAGGCAAGACGCTCAAAGCCGTTTTGCGCGATGGAATGTTGCCGGTGCCGCGCGTCCTCGCGGTCATTCGCCCGGTGACCGAAGCGCTCGCGTACGCGCACGCGCAGGGTGTTGTCCATCGCGACAGCAAGCCGTCGAATGTTATTTACGCGAACGATGGACACATCTTCCTCGCCGATTTCGGACTCGCGCGCATCGCGCAAGCCGGCGAGACGACGATGTCGCAGGATATGTTGATCGGCACGCCGCAGTACATTTCACCGGAGCAAGCACGCGGCGCTCAGGCAAGCGAACGCAGCGACATTTACTCGCTCGGCGTCGTCCTGTTCGAATTGTTCACCGGGCGTGTCCCCTTCAGCGCGGATACGCCGTACGCGATCATCCACGATCACATTTATACGCCCTTGCCATTGCCTACCTCGATCAATCCGAATCTTTCCAAGGAAATCGAGCGGGTCCTGCTCAAAGTGTTGACGAAGGAGCCGGGCGCGCGGTGCGCCACCACGTCCGAATTGATGACCGCGCTCGAGCAGGCAGCCGGCATCCACGCGGCAAGTGCTGCCCCAGTCTCGCCGCCGCCGATTCCGATTGCTCAACCACTTCCTCTACCGCCGACCGTGCCGGAACCACTCGCGGCGCCGTCTCCTCTGCCGGTCACATCATCCCCCAGGTTGGTCGCCCAGTCAGCGTCTGCGGCAGTCCAATCGTCGCCCAAGTTGGTCGCCAAGCCCGCGCCCGCGCCGGACAAGACAGCATTGCCCGAGCAACCCGCGCGTTCGTCGCGTTGGAAAACGTTCGCCGCGATGGGTGCGCTGGTGCTAGCGCTGATTTTGTGTGTGGGGATTTCCTTCGCGCTGGGGGAACGATTTGCTATCGCCAAGATATTGAGTGGAGCGTCACCCGGCGCACCGACACCGGATGCGGTGAGCGCGGCGAAAACCAAAGTGATGCTCAGTCCTCAGGACGCGACGGTGCACGTTCAACTTGCCGATGAATTGGCGCGCCAAAAAGAAAACGACGCCGCGTTGGCTGAGTACGACCGCGCGATCAGACTGGCGCCGAAAAATGCCCACGCATACACGCAAGCCGGGGAATTGGCGACGATGGTCGGCGATTTCGAACGCGCCAATAAATATTTCACGCAGGGGCGCAATGTCGCGCCGGACGATCTGGAACTCTTGCTGGGACAAGGCGATCTGACCTGAATATGCCAGACGTAACTCTCTCCACCATCGAGCGCGCGCGCGCCGACATTGCCGATCTGCGGCGTGGTTTGAACGACCTTGCCCAGTGGCTTGAAGACCATCAAGCCAAAATTCCGGACGCGACGGAAACTCGCCAACGCGTCTCCCAACTCGCGCATTTCCTCGAACGCTTGAAGACTGGACTGGAACAGCAAGACAAAGAACGTGCGCAACTGATCGGCTTGTTCCAGGTGAGCCGCGCCGTCAATTCGACGCTGGAACTGGAGGTCGTGTTGAATCGCGCGATGGATACGATCATTCAGGTCACGCGCGCCGAGCGCGGCTTTTTAATGCTCGCCGGCGAAGAGAACCGCCTCGTTTTCCAAGTCGCGCGCAATATGGGTCGCGAGACGATCACCGGCCCCATGTTCGAGGTCAGCCGCAGTATCATCGAACGCGTCGCACAGACCGCGCAGCCGATTCTCACGACGGACGCGCAGCGCGATCCGCGTTTTTCTACGCAGGACAGCATCATCAGTCTCAATCTCCGGTCAATTCTTTGCACGCCGCTGATCGCGCGCGATCGCGTGATCGGCGTCGTGTACGTGGACAATCGCCTGCACGCGGGGGCGTTCCAGCCGGTCGATCTCGATGTGCTGCGCGCGTTCGCCGATCAAACCGCGATCGCGATTGAAAACGCGCGTTTGTTCGAAAGTGTGCGGCAAAAGGTGAACGAGATCAGCGCGCTCAAAACATTTCAGGACAACATCTTTGCGAGTATCGCCTCCGGCGTTGTCGTGACCGATCTGGAAGATCGCGTCACCGCGTTCAATCGCGCCGCCGAAACGATTTTTGCGACGCCTGCCGCGCAGTCGCTCGGACGGCACTATCGCGAAACGTTCGCGGCGCTTGCCGAGACAAACCTGCCGCATCTCGTGGAAGAGGTCAAGCGCGCCGGGACGCAGTACGTCGGCGCGGAAATCAAATCGAACGTGCCGAACCGCGGGACCACCCATTTGAGTTTCAGTATTTCCTCGTTGAAAGACACCGCAGGCAGCCCGCAGGGTGTCACCATCGTCGTGGACGATCTGACCGAAAAGCGGCGTCTTCAGGCAACGCGCGAGATGTTTCGGCGATACGTCGCGCCAGCGGTCGTTGATCGGTTGGAAAGTCACCCCGATCATTTGAAACTCGGCGGGCAGCGCCAAGAGATTACCATTTTGTTCGCAGACATTCGCGGGTTCACAACTCTGAGCGAACAACTGCCGCCCGAGGAACTCGTGGACATTTTGAACGCGTACCTCTCTATCACCGCCGACGCGATTCTGCAGGAAGAAGGGACGCTGGACAAATTCATGGGCGATGCGGTGATGGGCATTTTCAACGCGCCGCTGGCGCAAAGCGATCATCCACTGCGCGCCGTGCGCGCCGCGCTCGCGATGCGCGCCGCCGTCGTGCGGCTGCATCACCGGCTGCCTAAGGAATTGCAACTGCATTACGGCATTGGCATTCACACCGGCGATGCGGTTGTGGGCAATGTCGGCACGGAACAACAAATGAATTACACCGCCATCGGCGACGCGGTGAACCTCGCGAAGCGCCTACAAGAGTGGGCGAGCGGCGGGCAAATCATCCTGAGCGAGCAAACCTTCGCGCGGATTCGCGAGCAGGTCGCGGTCAATCCCATATTGCCATTTCACGTCAGAGGACGCGAAGCCGTGGTGGAGGCGTGGGAGTTGGCAAGGTTGAGGTCAAAAGAAAATGTTTGAACTCTGTTTCTTGGGTACCTCCGCCTCCGCGCCCAGCATCGAGCGCAATATGACTTCGACGCTGTTGATCCACGAAGGTCAGCGTTTCTTGTTGGATTGTGCGGAAGGCACCCAGCGCCAAATTTTGCGGAGCGGGCTCGGCTTCAAAGAGATGCGCCGCATTTTCTTGACGCACGGTCATCTCGATCACATCTTGGGCTTGGGTGGCATCGTCTCGACGTTCGGGCGCTGGGAAGCAATTTCGCGCATCGAGATTTACGGTGGACGTTGGGCGATTGACCGCGTGCGCGATCTGATGAAAGTTGTCCTGCGGGGCAAAGAAGTTGACATGGAGATCGAATTTGTCGAAGTCAAGCCGGGTGTTTTGATTCGAGAAAAGAATCTGGAGATTTCCGCGTTCCCGGTGATTCATCGCGGCAGTGGCTGTTTCGGCTATGTCTTCCAGGAAAAAACGAAACGCCCATTTCTCGTCGAGCGGGCGGAAAAACTGGGCGTGCCAGCAGGACCCGAACGCAAACTTCTCGTCGCCGGAGAAACGATTGGGCTCGCGAGCGGCGTCGTCGTCACACCCGAAGATGTTTTGGGCGATCCGGTGCCGGGGACGAAACTGGTTTACGTCGGCGATATCGCGCGCACGGAGGAGGTGCTCGCGCCCGCGCGCGACGCGGACGCGCTCGTGATGGAAGCGACGTACGTCGAAGAAGACGCGGAGATCGCGCGGCAGTTCGGTCACATCACCGCCGCGACTTCCGCGCGCTGCGCGCGCGACGCCAACGCGCAGCAATTGTACCTCACGCACATCTCGCGGCGCTACTCCGGCGCGGTGATTGAAGCGGAAGCGCGCCCGATTTTCCCGAATACGATTGTCGTGAACGATTTGGATCGCGCGATCGTGAAGCGCGCGTAGCACATCGCGTATGGCTGATGGCGTATGGCCTATCGCGTAGGGTGTGTTGCGAGCCATTTGCTATTCGCCATTCGCCATACGCTGTCAGCGGAGAACGAAATGAGTACGATCACAAGTGTTGTAAAGCGCAATGGCGCGGTGGTGCCGTTTAACCAAGATCGCATCACCAATGCGATTTATCGCGCGGCGGTCGAAGTGGGCGGGCGCGATCGCGCGACGGCGGAACGCCTGAGCCAGCAAGTCGTTCAAACGCTGGAAGCGCAGACGTCCTCCGAGCATATTCCGACGGTCGAAGAAATCCAGGATATCGTCGAAAAAGTTTTGATTGAGGATGGGCACGCCCGAGTTGCCAAGGCGTACATTCTCTATCGAGCCGAGCGCGCGCGGTTGCGTCAGGAGCATACGGGACAAACGCCCCGCGCCGCCGAGAATATTCCTTGGGCGAAATTGTGGCACGCGCTGGATTGGGCGGTGGAGCGCGGCGTCAACACCGTCGCGGGCTTGAACGCGCGCATCGCGCGCGGCGAGTTTCCGAAAATCGTTCAGGAAGCCGAAGCGATGTACAGCGAGGAGGTCAAGAACGCCGTGGCGATGATTTTGGAACGGCGCGCTGAACTGAAAATCGTCATCATCACGGGACCTTCCTCGTCGGGCAAAACGACGACGACGATCAAAGTGGGCGAGCGGCTCAAGCGCGCGGGACTCGATCTGGTGACGCTCAACGTAGACAATTATTTTTTCGATCTGGAACTGCATCCCAAAGATGAGTTCGGCGATTACGATTTTGAGACGCCGCACGCCCTCGATTTGTCATTGATCAGCCAGCACCTGGCGCGCCTGATCGCGGGCGAAGAGGTGCGGATTCCTCTCTACGATATGAAAACGGGGGAACGCTCCAATGATCGTACCCCGATGAAGTTGGGATCAAACGAGATTATTCTGATTGACAGTCTCCACGGCTTGTACCCCGATATGACGAAGGACGTGCCCGACGAGCGCAAGTTCAAACTTTACCTTGAACCCTTGCTCCAGATGAAGGGACCCGACGACAAGTACGTGCGTTGGACTGATCTGCGGCTGATTCGCCGGATGCTGCGCGACGCGGCGCATCGCGCGTACGACCCGCGCGGCACGCTCTTGCATTGGCACTACGTCCGGAGCAGCGAAATGCGCCACATCATCGCGCGCATCAACGAAGCGGATTACATCGTCAACACCGGTTTGCCGTACGAACTGCCGCTGTATCGTCCGCGCCTGATCGATCAGTTCGCGCGCTGGGAGCAGGAATTTCAAAACGATCCGCTGCGCGAAGATGCCTGCAAGCGCGCCAGGCGCGTCCACGCATTACTGCAAGCCGTGACGCCAGTGGAGGACGATTCGCCGGTGCCGCCGGACTCGGTGCTGCGCGAGTTTATTGGGGGGAGTGTGTACGAGTACTAAGGTGGATCTACGACACAAAAGTTGCGTAGATCACACCACCTTTGGGTGGATCTACGACAAGTTTCGGGTCGGAGATTGTATGTTTGCCGACATTCCGTTTCATCCACATTGCGCCCCCACTAGCGAATTGAGCAGAATGGAATATAATGGGAACAAACCCCAAGTGGAGATTTGCCCTCAATGCCCAAGAAAATCACGCTCAACGTCTTCAAAAAGACTTTTGCCAGAATCAAGAACGCGGGATGGATTCAATCAAAGCGCAAAGGTCCAACAGGAATCGGACAAACGCTTGAAAAACTGCTTGGACTGGATGAGAACAACATTGCCCTACCCGATTTGGGCAGAGTTGAATTGAAGTCACATCGCATTGGCTCGTCTTCCATGATTACCTTGTTCACGTTCAACAGAAAAGCGTGGAAGATGAAACCGTTGGACGCGGTGAGAAAGTATGGCACACCAGACCAGAACGGACGCTTGGGACTTTACTTCACTATGTCGCGCACCCCCAACAGCATGGGCTTGTTTCTTCACGTCGAGACTGACAGAATATCGGTTAGACATATTTCAGGAGAAATCATCGCGGAATGGCAACTCGACGCGCTTGCTGAACGCTTCATACAAAAGTTGCCTGGCTTGATTTTGGTTGGCGCTTTCAGTGAGATGCGCGGTGGTGTTGAATGGTTCCAGTTTGACCGAGTTCAACTTCTTCAGGGTACTTCGCCCGAAATTATCGGTAATCAGATATGGGCAGGCAACGTTATTTTCGATCTTCGACTTACCGAAAGGGCATCAAGCGATGAGGCACACTTTGTTGTAAACGATGAGAATCTTCGCGGGCTTTTCAAGGACTGGACAGACCTATGAGTAAAACTAGAGATGCTAGCAGAGTAAGGATGATATTCTACCCAATGGCGGGTAGCGTAGAGGAGCAATTTAGCAACCTTCTCCAAACACTTGAATGGGTACACGCAAATAAACCCGCCCCTAACGAAGTTTACGAGTGGCTTCGTTTCAAGTTCAATCTAAAGCATTATTTTGCCGCAAATGTTTACACCGTCCTGTTCGTAAGCAGTGGATTGCTCAGTACACACAATGGAAAGTGTCACCTTACATCCGATGGCCAAACTGTACTGGCAACTGCATCACCTGTCATCCTGCTTGAAGTATTTGAGAAAACGTTTGCTGGGGTCGCTGCGTTTCTCGAAGTTTTGCGAGACAATCCTCATATAAAAACGGAGAAACTCAACACGTTGTGGTTCGAAATTGTTAAAGAACGCTTTCTCAATATGAAGAATTGGAGCAAGCGCACTCTTAACAATCAGTGTGTTCATCGAATCAACTGGTTGCGCGCGATGGGCTTTGTCGAGGTCAATAGAGGACTCCACGCGTTATCAGAAAGCGGCTGGCAGTTCGTACAAAAAATTCCACCTGAAAGCATCGCGATTCAGCCACACGAAATCAAAGAACAAGAAAAGCAACTCAACGAACTGGCCTTAAGCGCATTTGAGCCTTTTGACATATCTATTGATACGACCCTTTCTTTGCGTCGGTCCTTTGTACGAGACCGCGCCTTTCGCAAAGTGGTTACCATGCAATATGATTTTGATTGTGGTGTCTGTGACTTCCAATTCGGAGCGCCTCGCGGTGTATATGAAGCAGAGGCAGCTCACATCGTACCCAAGCGCAGACGCGGAACCGATGATCCGCGAAACGGCGTGTGTCTATGCGGAACCTGTCACTGGTTATTTGACGAAGGAATAATTTCGGTTCGCGCCCAAGGCCTGTCCATCATCGTTGCATCCTATCTGGACAGCAGAGTGGGTGATAAATCAGTTCAGCGTGTTTTGGCATATCGTGGTAGGCAAATTCGATCTGTCAAGAGTCCAAGATATGTACCTGCAACAGAAGCGCTTCAATGGCACAATCAACATATCTTTCTGGGTTAATCTGGTAGAGCAAAACAAATGGCAGGCAAATCGCAGGGAAACTGCTCGATATGTTCGCGGCAGTTGACGCGACGCTTTTGTTTGACCCGTACTGCGGAACAGGGACTTCGCTTGTCGAAGGACTCATCAGGGGTCTGAATGTAGTCGGAACAGACCTGAATCCGTTGGCGCGTCTAATTGCTCATG
>Ga0315285_10004582_pt1 | contig 14338 bp, 7 predicted proteins | sample YL17G09_36_MG_FD_203698 | JGI IMG/M metagenome (GOLD analysis project Ga0315285, IMG submission 203698) | Sediment microbial communities from Yellowstone Lake, YNP, Wyoming, USA - YL17G09_36 | ecosystem: Environmental > Aquatic > Freshwater > Lake > Sediment | place: USA: Wyoming | collected...
CATTCGGCACGCCCCCTCGTCGGCAAACCGTCGCTCCAGTTCCAGAATCGTGCGCGGGTAATCCTCGCTCATGGCCCAGCATACTACCGGTTGGGCCTGGTTGAGTCAAGTAAATATCCCTATTTCCGTTTGCCATTTCCCGCCGGGGACGAGCAAATGGAACAAGATCGAGCACCGGTTGTTCTCCTTCATTTCCTCCACCTGGCGCGGCGAACCGTTGCGGGATTACGAGACGATCGTGAAACTGATCTCTCGAACGGCCACGGTTAAAGGTCTCAAAGTGACCTGTCGCTTGGACCGGCGAAAATACCCAACGGGCCGCAAGGTGACCGATGAAGAAATGACGCACGTGAATCTGGAGCGGCACAAATTTCATGGCGACTGGAACTATACCATTCGGCCCCGATCATCATGACCTATTTGATACCTTTATTTCTTTACGACTCCTAAGCTTTTCGCTGATCGGTGCGCTGTCGAATCGTTAGCAGATCCAAACCAAATTTCGACTGTAGTATCTCATGTGTCCGATTAAGCAGATTAATCGTTAGATCTGAAAGGTCGGTGCTTCCCGTACGTAGCTCGGACGCTCCTCCTTCTACTGCGGTCTGTGCATGTTCGATTACAGACTCCGTGTCAGCAAGAGCGCCTTCGAGCTCAATGGACGTGCTCCGCGCCGTTATTCCCCAGAACACACAAGCATCGTGGAAAGTCAGCCGGTCGACTTCTCCTGTCTGTACTCGCTCCACTGCCCTTGACCTTAGAAGGCGCTCCAGTTTCGCGAGCACAGAGCGAGACAAAGACGCCTTTCCACCTGCTTCCTGCATACCGGACTCACTGGCAATTTCTTTTTGACGGTTCAGCGCACGAACAGTCTCTCTACCGGAGACGGTCAAGGAATAGATCTTCTCTCCGACCTTAATGAGGTAGCCTTTCTTCCTTATCGGCTTACTGCCCATTATCTCCGCGAAAACTCTGTTCGAATCCGGATACAATGGCAGACCATCAGGGCCGTTGTGTCCGCGCAGTCCAAAATCGCGAGGGAAACGCTTCCAAGCCGCAACGACAAGATCCTCTGCGCTAAAGGAACTCTTGCCTGAGGCATCCAGGTGACCAGCGGCGAGAAGAAGTTTGTCTGCTACTGTCATTTTACCTCCACATGCCCAGCGCTACACCTCGGGCACAATGCCATCTTTGATGAAACTCCCTAACTCTTCGGCCACGGCTGCTTGTATTTCTGCGCTCTTGCCGCCTGTTTGGAGAAAAAAGTCCGATACAGTCAATTTCTCGCGTTGGTTCTCCGGGTCGTACAGCAAGGATATCTGAGTAATCACCTCGATATATCGCTCCAAATGGTACATACGCCATTCTCGTGATTCATAACCATAGTCCTGGTCCTTGTCAAGAAAAAGGCGTGCGAGCGGTGCCGCGCTGTTAATCCACCAGATGTTGCGATCTGCGTCGCGGGGGCGCTGGCAGACCGGCGGATCATCACCGCTGAAATACACGTATTCATCTGTCTCGGGATCTCGATCTACTTCTCCCGATACAAGAATGACGGGATATCCACGTCCAGGTTTTCGTCCGGGCTTTCTCCCTTCTCCCTTCTCGCCATCGCCAGAATCCTCCCGAACCGTGACCGTAGCGGGTCCAGACATTACGTTATCGTCTCCTGCATAGATCTCTGTTTGACCTTGAGAAGCGCCGTAGACCATCCCCGTGGCGTTAACACGGGCGACCGAAGCGTTTCCTTCCGTCCAGATAAGAGCGATATCGTCAGAAGCCTCCCCGCCCCACATGCTGCACTGGGCTCTCATCTGCGTGCGACTGCCTTCTCTGACTTCCACTGCGGGCGGCTGCACTTGGACAGACCGGATGCGAATCACAGAGAGTGGGACGCGGTTTGATTTCATCTCGCCCTCAATCGTTTCTGCATAAATGAACGTCTCGCCGGGGGCGAATGTATTTATCAGCATCAAGTCCTCATCTACGAGGGCCACATTCCAATCCTCGCTTACCCAGCGGAACGGCACCGGTCGAATCTGTTGGCTTCTTGAATCGTAAAATCTGATAGTGGGTCGAATTGGCACTCCTATCCCTGCTCTCTGAAAGGCCGTTGTCACCTCTATCCGGGACGGTTTACCCGCTGGAAGCGAACGCCCACCTTCTCTCGGGCCCACACCCGAGCCAAATGCCGTATTCAACATGTTGCGAATGAACTGGTTCTTCCAGCGGTCAAGCGCCTGATTCATTTGGCTGAGAGCATTCCGTTCTCTCTTGGAGTAGTCCTTCTTGTCGAGCTTCTCAAACTCCTGAGCATACTCCTCAACCTTTTCCGCTATGAAGCACTCCACCACCCGTGTGAGCGGAGATTCCGCGAGCTTAGCACGGTCATTCTGCTTGAAGTTTTCCAAAGCGTCGAGTTCACACTCACCGTAAATCTTGTCCTGGTAGCTGGATTGAACTGGAAACTCTAGCATGCTTTTATAGCCAATGAACCCACTTTGCGCTTTGTAGTTAATAGTGTGGCGCGTCTTCCGTTTCCACCTCATGCTCTTGCTGGCCGTCCGCAAGACTAGTGAACCGGATCGATACTTTCCATTTTGAGTGGTCGATACCTCACTCTCATCCACGGGGTCTACGAGCGTCTCCGGGATTTCCACGACCCGTGGTTCCTCAGCACCTTTAATTGGCTCTATCATCGAAGGTTTTAGAGGGTTTGCTTCTGACATGAGCTTTCCGTTGTACATCACATAGACGTCGCAGTATTCAAGGGTAGTCAGCATCTGCGCATGATCCCGCACTTGCTCCAGCAGATCCGCGGCGCGTATCTTTTTCTCGAAATACTTTGGCCCTACACCTCGCACTAGAGTAAATCCCTCTCCCATTTCAAAAGCTTTTCGTGCTGCCTCAGGCATTTTGTCCAAAGTGAGTGCTAATGGCGTGAGTGCTTCGTTCAGCTCGGCGCGCCTATCTGAGACGCGGCGGTCCCTACCTTTGGCTTTCGAGGGAGCGTATCCGAATATCGCTGACCCTCCTTTCACGCCGTACATACACGCCTTCTTACCGCGTACGGTATGAAATACCGAAAACCCATTAAACATCTGAGTCATGTAGCACTTACCGCCGTTACCATGACCGCCTTGGGTCTTGAATGCTGTATCTTGCGCTGCCGCATCCGGGCTAGCCCAAATTCTGAAATACTTCTCGATGCGTTCGCTTGTGGTACCCACGAAATCCAAGCACGCTATAGAGGGAGGGCCGTAGTCCTTTCGGTCACATAAGCAAATCAGAATAACCCTGCGTTCTTGCGGCGATCCTTCACGCCCGTAGGCATCTGCCGCATTTTTGGCCCATTCTGGAATACCATTCTCGTGCGTTTGAAAAGCCTTGCAAATGAGTGAGATGGCACCTGCTGAATGGATCTTTTGCTCTTCGTCAGGCGTGTAGGTGAAGGTATTTACGCTACCCTCACCCCATAGTTCCAGATTACCGTCCAATTCAAGTACCCTCCGTGAGTTTGCCCCATACCTTCTCCGTATCTTTGTGGAACGTGTCTGCCTTGGGTACGGAGTAGCCCTTTCGTCCATGTTGTCTAAGGATGCCCTCGTGCTTTAACCATCCCAATACGAGATACAGTTGATAGCTGGGAACCGTACACCCGTCCTGACAGGCAACATCGCTGAGTGATTCAGCCGTTAGCAGCGGGTTTTTGCTTTCCAGCCGCGTTACTATCCGCTCAAGGATGGTCTCCAAAACCGGCTTATCCACACGATGCTCATAGGTGGAAATTCCATCGCCTGACAACGCGGTCTTGACAAGCGCCTCGTCCTTTTTACTGAAAATAGGATATTCTGCGCCAGATTTGCTATTCGTGCTTTGACTATGCGGTTTTGGTGCCTTCCTCATTCGTGCCGGTGCCGTTCGGTCCATGCCGTCACAGTCCATGTCACCGATTTCGCCACTAGTACTCTCGCTGACAACCTGTGGCCTATTTTTTTGCCTGGCTCTGTTTTGGATTAGAGCAGAAAGGGCCTCGCCCAGACCTGCGAGATCAGGGAGATCAGCATATGCCCGCCCCTCTGCCGCTTGTTTGATAAGTACCTGAAGCTCTTGCTCAGCTCGGACCAAAATTGATCGAGCCGCTTCACAATATTTGCCCATCAAGAACTCCTACGCTCTACATACACTGTATAGAACGTATAGAGTGTACGTTTTCGGGGGGCTTCTTGTCAAGAGGTTATTGAAGATTTCTTCACGTTGGTGAATTGGTGAAAACGAGCTATTCAGTGCATCGTGGGTAAATAGGGACAGTCACCGTTTATTTGATATCAACCTGTCAATATTGTCAAGCACATCTTTTTAATAAGCACAATAGCGGATAGCTGAGACGGCGAGGGCAGCGGCGAGGGCGATGAGGCCGAGTGTACCGGCGGCGGGAAGTTGGGGAGTGCTGATGGGACTGAGCGGGTCGAAGCCGAAGTTGGCTTCCTGGCCGTCTGAACTGCCGTCGCCGTCGGTGTCGAGGTTGAACGGGTCGGTGTCTGTGCCGCCGGGGTTGGTGTCGGGATTGTAGATGTCCAAGCCGAGGTTGCCGTCCCACCGGACTTCGCGGCCGTCGGACAGGCCGTCGCCGTCGCTGTCGGCGACACCGAGTGCGAGTGAACCGTCCGCGAGTCCGTCGCCGGTTTTGGCGACCGCTTCTCCCGAAGTGGCGGCTTCCGCGGGAGCGACGTCGTCCAGTTGCACGGAAATGACGTTGGCGTCGAGGTCGTGCGCGGTGACAGGCAGGAATCGGTCAAACGTGCCGGTTTGGGGGTTGTACGCGTAGACGAGGAGATCGTTTTCGTTGATGCCTTGTATTTCGGCGTTCAAGTAGGCGATGTCGAGATCGGCGGGCGGCTCGAACGAGAGGTTGGGGTCATCGGTTTTGCGGAGCGTCCGGTTATTGTGTCGTATGGCGCGCTGCACGGGCATTTTGAAGGTTCCTCGAGGGAGTGCGTTCTGCGCGAGGCCCGCGACCGGCGTGCACATCGAGATGCGCAACGGATCGGCGCCCGGTATGTAGTTGAACACGGTGGTTACGGGCGGGATCCACAGGATCGTGCCGGCGCCGTCCTTGAGTTCGAATGGCTCCTCGACCACGCCGGCGTCGTCGACCACCACTTCTTTGGAAAGGCTCAGGCCTGTGGCGCAGATCCTGTGGCCGGACGTGCCGGTTTGGCCGAACGCGAACCGTGTGCCGCCGCGCGATGCGCAGATGCACCCCTGGTTGGCAGGAAGCTGAAGGCGGTATGGCACGAGGTTTCCGGCGAGTGCGTCTTCGAGCCGGACGATCATAACGTCGAAGTCGGCTTCGTGGAAGTTCATGTCGATCATCTCGAACCGGCCGTCGAAATCGTAGCCGTAAAAGATCAGCGAGCCGTCTTCGGACCAGGACGGTGCGTCGGCGTGATTGGGGCCGTCGATGAAGGTTTTCACGCGGGAGTCGTTCATGGCGTTGATGGGCAAGTCTTCGCCGGAGATGATGCGATCGAGCCCGGTGATGAGGGCCACGTCGGGTTTGGGCGTGCTGTGCCAGTAGGCAAACAGGAGTTCGTTGCCGGACGGCGACAGGGCCAGCCGGCATGGAGAGATTCCTATAACGTCGTTCAGGATCTCTTTTTTAAGCTCGAGATTGGGTACGCCGGCCGGGTCGGTGGGGATAACGTAGATGCTCGTAGTGGTGTATGGGGATTTGTACTTTTCCATGTCGAGCACCATCTTGCATCCGCTGGGTGTCTCGCGGATGTCGAGGTGAAAGATGGCGCCGTCGGGGATTGCGGGGTCGAGCGTCCAGGGGTTGATGCCCAGCCGCGCTTCAACGTCGGGGAGGTTGGCATCACAGAGGGAAGGCCTGCCGCCCCACTCGCCCGGGATGTCGTCCTGGAAGAGCAAGGCGGAATCGTCGGGAACAAAGGAGAGGCAGTGGCATGATGCGCCCTGGGATTCGATAAGGAGGCGGGTGGCGTCGGGCGCGGTGGCCACATCCATCACCCAGATCTGTGAGAGCCACGAGCGCCCCTGCATCACACCCACATCGGTCGCCGTAAAGCCGATTCTGGTGGCGTCCTGCGACCACCTGGGCCACAGCGGAATCCGCCCCGGCGCAAGGGTGTGCAACTCAACGTAATTGTCGAGAGAAAACTCGACCGCTGACAGCGCGGAGGATGGCAGCATGACGGGCAGGCTCGTCTGCATGGCCTGCGCGGCGCCGGCGTGCAGCCAGGACAGGCTGACTATGATGATAACAGGCCTGATGCAGGTGCAACGGTGTGTGTGGTTGGAATTCATGGCTCTTCCTCCCTTTTCGCACGGGCACTTTGAAAGACGCCTTATTCCGTGGTACTACTCACTCCCCAGGGCCTGAACCAAGATGTGCTCCCCTTGGCCGACTTCAAGCCCACACTGATCGTAGTACTTTTAGCGCAAAACTACAAGTGGAATTTTGTGGGGAGGAGGTTCCTGGGGCCGGGGAAATGTAAGTGCGGTTACAAATGCGGGCGCAGCGGCGCAAAAAAACAGTCTGGAGTCCGGAGTCCGGAGACCGGAGGATTGCGGATTGACACGAACGGTGGCGTCCCCGCGGAGCGTGAAGTAGGGACGCGAAAAGCAGGGACAGACACGCTTTTTTCAAACTGCCGAAAAAAAGCGAGTCAGTCCCTGTTTTTCGCTTTGAGTCAGTGGGTGTTCTTGATGAAGATGACTTTGTTGAAGAAGTGTTTTTTGTCGCGCATCATTTGGAGAGCGTCGGGGAGTTTTTCGAGTGATACGCGGTGAGTGATCAGATCTTTCAGGGGAAGGCGTCGTGCGGCGATGAAGTCTAAAGTGGTTTGCCACTCGTTGCCGCGGAGTTGGGTTCGGCTTGAGTTCCATGTGCCGCGGATCTCGAGCTCTTTGCGCAGGATGGACCAGTAGGCGTCCTGGGAGAGTGTCATGTCGCCGGGGGGGTTGCCAAGCAGGATGACGCGGCCGAAGTTTCGGGCGGAGGCGAGGCAGGATTCGACGGCGGCGGGGCTGCCGGCCGCGTCGATGGCAACGTCCGCGCCGAGCGCGGCAGTGTCCTGCACCCATGCCGCGCCTGCGGCGGCAACGCTTCCACTGCGTGCGGGATTGAATGTGCGGTCGAACCCGAGCCGCTGGGCGAATTCGAGCTTGGCATGGTCGATGTCGGCGAGCAGGATTTGGCCGGCCCCGTCAATGCGCGCCCACATCGCCACCATCAGGCCAATCGGGCCGGCTCCCACGACGAACACGGTGTCTCCGGGCTCGACGGCGGCTTTCCGCACGGCGTGGAGTGCGACGGCGCAGGGTTCGGTCATCGCGGATTCCTCGAACGTGACGCCATCGGGCAGGGGCACGAGGTTCCATTCGGGCACGCGGACATATTCGGCGAACGCGCCGTTGGATCGCGAACCGAGATAGTCGTAGTCGGCACATTGGGCGAACGCGCCAACCTCGCAGGCGGGGCAGTTGCGGCACGGGATCAGCGGAAAGACTGTGACGGCACGGCCGACAAGGCCTGCGCCGGTTCCGTCGGGGCCGGCGGTGGCGACAACGCCGGAGAATTCGTGGCCGGGGATGGTGGGAAACCTGTAGGCGCCCTTCGAGAAGACGCGCGGGATGTCGGAGCCGCACACGCCGCAGGCTTTGACTTCGACCAGCACTTCACCGGGCCTCGGCGCCGGTGTTGGCAGTTCTTCGTAGCGAAGATCACCCACTCCGTGCAGGACGCATGCTTTCATTCGGAGCCTCGTTTGTTTGATGGGACCATTGGGACCATTGGGACATCAAAATACAACTCACCACATCCGCGATTAAACTTGGTGTGCTGTTGTGGCATGGCCGTCCCGGCCATGATGCGTCCCGAGGGCGACCACGGGCGAGACGCCCGTGCCACGTTAAATGTCATCTTTTCCCTGACGCTAACGCGGCGTATACGTCGGGCGCGAGGGCTTGAAAGAGAGTCCAGACGCAGGGGTTTGAGTAATAGTTGATACCCCATTTGATGGCGCCGGTTTTCGGGTCGAGACTCCACGGGATGTTCCACGGCGTGCGCTGGTTGAGCAGGATATTGGCGTAACTTTTTTCGAACAAGCTAACGGCCTCATCGGTTCTGCCGGCGAACGCCGTCATGGCGCAGAAGTTCCACGTCTCGCCGATGGTGAGTACGGCGGAATGGTCGGGAAAGGTGACGTCGGGCTTGCCCTCGGGCGTGACACCGTTGACGGTGCCGTACTCGGTTGCGGCGGCGTTGAGACGCAGGACGGCGGAGATGTGCGAGTCGATCCTGTCTTTGGGGAGAAGTTCGCCGAGGCCGGCGGCGTAGGCGAACCATTGGCCGCAAAGCCCGTTGGCAAGTAAACTATCGCTTTTACGTTTTCCGGCGGGGTCGTTGTAGAGGCGGTAGTAGCGCGCGCGCGCGTCGCCGGTCCACAGTTTTTCTTCGAACGAGGCGCGGCCGCGCTCGAACCAACCGCGGAGTTCGTCGGCAAAGGGCTGATCGCCCTGGAGCCGGGCCATTTCCTCGCCGGCGCGGAGTGCGGCGAGCCAGATGCTGCCGGTGTATGCGCTTGTGCCCCACCACGGCCAGATGTCGTAATACTGGTTTGCGGGGAACCCTTTGTCGCTGCGGGGGTCTTCGTTGACGAGCCCGTCGCCGTCTTTATCGAGCGTCATGGCGTACCGCAGAGCCTTTTGGACGCGGTCGTACATGAGGAACGAGGCGTCGCCGGTGAGCTGGTAGTTGCGCCAGCACAGCAGAACGAATTCGGAGCTCACAATCGGGTGCTGGACGTGGAAATACGGCGACCGCGAGCCGGCCGGCGAGCCGAACCCGAAGGGTATTTCGCCGGTTTCGGCCTGGGCGCCGGCCACGGCTTGCATGGTGGCTTTTTCGAGGTCCGGCCACAGCAGCGCCAGCGGAAACGACCCGTTGAACCGGCACACAAACGTTTCGGTGATGGGGCATCCGGTGAACGACTCGCTCTGGAAAAAGCGGCCATCGTCGATCCACCAGGAGTTGCGCGGGAGGATGTAGAGGCTGTTGATGACGGCGTCTTTGAGCAGGCCGGAAACGTTTGCGGAATAGATTTTTTCCTGCCACGCGATCACGCGCTGTTCGAGATCCCTGGCGCTGGCGAGCGCGGGGGCCATGACCGCGCCGGCGTCGGCGTATTTGGCGTAATGGTGGCGGAGATGCTCGCCGTCGCTCGATATCCATTCCGGGAAATTCCAGGCCACCGCAAAACTGACGATCGAAGACGCGCCGGAGGCGAGCTTCTTGTTAACGGTGACTCTCGTGAGGTCCCCCGGCAGATCCACGGCTTCGATGGCCCAGTCATCGTCGTCGGCCCGGGCGCCCACCGACACCGTGCCTCGGGGCAGTTGTATCTGAAGCCCGTCCGAAGTGCTGCCGACGGGCGCTTCGGCTCGCAAGTTTTCGTTCAGCGGTTCCCACTGGTTCTCGGAAGCGAGCCGATGCGCGTCAGGCCAGGTGGAGACAATGCAACCGGTGGCATTCTGGCCATACAGGAGCAGTTCAGGCTGGTCTTCGCGCCCGCTGAAAAGGATGCCGTTCAGCCTGCTGACGTAGGCGGCCTTTTGCCGCTCGGAACTTTCCGGCCCGCCGATATCCGCATTAAGGCAAAACGAAAACCGCAGGTCTTGAACGGGTTGATCGGAGAGGTTTTGTATTGAGTACGCAAGCCCAACGGCCTCTTCGTCTACGGCAATGACTGTCAAATAGACTTGGAGCCGTCCATCGAGGGTGGCAGCGGGAAGCGAGGAACCCATGAGCCCATAGGCTCCTTTAATTCCGCGGCCGGCTTTGGTTGTGCCGCATTGCAGATCCCAGAACATTTGCCCGATATTGGGTGCGCCTGCGTAAACGGCCGATTCGCGTTTGTTGGATTCCCAGTTAAACCCGCCGAAACTGTCCAGCAACAGGTCCTGAATTTGTTCTGTTTCATACGCATGCCCTTCAGGCGCGAGAGAGAATTCCAAGCCGCGGACGATCCGCCCCGACCGAAACGGGCCCTCATCACGCTGCTTTTTTGAACCGAAGAATCTGAGAACCGGCAGGACAGTCCAGACCTCTCGAGGGGCAAGCGATTTATGATCCCATCGCAGCGCTCCTTCGACATTGCCCAACGATTCCATCGAGCCGCGAACCGACTGCTGCCATTGCAGGGCTATCTCGACCGGCGTCTCCGCCTTCGATCTGTTCGAAACGCGGAACCGGAATAGGGCGACGGGCAGGCCGGAGGTTTCGGCGTCGTGCGGAATCACGGGCGCAAACGCGCGCAGATAAACCGAAGTTCCCGGGAAGGCATCGCCAAAATCGACGTCCGCGGCGGGATAATGGCCCCAGAAACGCAGGGACTGCGGGACGGTATCGGGCGAGAGTGTAACATTCTTGTCGCCGACGCGGAGGGTAAACATAGAACCCGGGGCGGTGGGCCGGGGTTTGAGCCAGTTGTTTTCGATGGTGTTGTCGCCGAACGAGGCGGCGTCGGTGAAATCGATGAAGCCTGTTCCGAGCCCGCCGAGCGGCATGGCGGATGCGGCTTCGCCGGGTATATACCATGCGCCGCATACGGGGGCGGAGTAGCCGGGCGGGTTGAATGTTTCAAAATGGGGCGCAGACGCGGCCGCGATTAAAAGCATCAGCATGGGCGCCATTTTCATGTTCTCCGGTTTGCTACAGGATAGCGCCCGAATAAGCCTGACACAAGCCGGTGTTATTCTCGACACAATGCTATCTGTCGGAACTTGATCGAGCCGTGCGCGATTAGTAGGATCACAAACCGCTGGGGCCAGAGGCCGCCGAGTACGGCGGGTGCCGGAGATGGCGGGCGTTGAGCAGGCGGCCGATTGCAAAAAGGATGGGCACAGTTGAACATTTCTCTTGACGGCGATTGGACACTGGTGCTGGACCCCGAAGATCAGGGGGTCGCGCGGCGCTGGTTCCAGGAACCCGATATGCGCGAGGGCATTCAGGCGCGCGTCCCGGCCGTGTGGGACCTGTGGGCGCCTGATTACGACGGTGTGGGGTGGTATTTCCGGCGTTTCGAGGCGGGGGCGGAATTCCGCGGGCAATACGCGGAACTACGGTTCGAGGCGGTGGACTACTACGCCGAGGTGTGGCTAAACGGCGAGCGGCTCGGCGAGCACGAGGGGGGCTACACGCCGTTCGCGTTTGACGCTTCTCACGCGCTCCGCGAAGGCGACAACCTGCTGGTGGTGCGCGTAATTGATCCGGACGGGCCGGCCGGCTTCGGCGATTTCCGCCCCGACGAGTTCCCATCAAGCAAACAAAGCGGCTACTGGAGTTTTGCGGGCATCTGGGGCAGCGTCTCGCTGATCGCCAAGCCGCCAGCCCATATCCAGGACGTTTTCATCGAACCCGACATCCGCAGAAAGCGCATCGCCGTCACCGTCGACGCCTCCGAACCCGGCGATATCCGCGCGACTATCGAAGGCACGCCGTTCTCCGCTGAAGGCGCCGCGGGGCGGATCGTAGTCGAGTTCCCCGAACACGAACTGTGGTCGCCGGACACGCCAAACCTCTACACGCTTAAGTGCGAGTTGATCCAGGACGGCCGGACGGTTCACGAAACTTCAACCCGTTTCGGGATGCGCGAGTTCACCGTCAAGGAAAACCGATTCTACCTCAACAATCACCCGATTTTTATCAAGGGGGTTCTGCACCAGCCCGATTACGCCAGGTCGCTCGCGGGGCCGGAGACGGAAGATGTGGCGCGGCGCGAGTTGCAGGCCGCCAAAGACGCGGGGTTCAACCTGGTCCGGCTTCACATCCGCCCGGCGCCACGGATCACGCTCGAATTGGCGGACGAGATCGGGTTGCTGCTTTACGAGGAGCCGGCGATCGGGTGGATCAAGAAGTCGCAGTGGATGCGGGAGCGGTGCGAGCGGGAAGTGCGCGAGATGGTCCTGCGCGACCGAAACCACCCGTCAGTCGTGATCTGGGGCATGCTCAACGAGACCGGCAACGCGGGGTACGTCACGGGCGGCGGTGCGCAGTCGATCAAGGACGATTTGTGCCGGCTGGCGCGGTCGCTCGACCCGAGCCGGCTCATCATCGACGACAGCGGGGGCGTGAATGCTTCGCGCGAGACGTCGCGGCTGATGCGGCCGTACCACGACGAATTCGAGCCGTACGATGACCTCCATATTTACCAGCGTGCGCCGGTCGACCGGGACATCGAGTTGTACTACGCCCACAGCGGCGAGCCCAATCTCCTGTATTTCCTCTCCGAAATGGGTTTTGGCGGCATGGAAGACCTCGTCAACGTTATCGGCCACTATGGTGAGCAGCGGCGCCGGCTCAAAGACGCGCGGTTCCTTCAGGCGATGCTCGATGCGATGCTGCGCGGGTATGAGGAAAGAAACCTGGACCGGGTGTTCGGATCGTTCTCGAACTTTACGGCGGCGGCGCGGGAACTCCAGTGCGACGCGGCACGCCATCAGATAGACGCGTGCCGGGCCAATCCCAAGCTGGCGGGATATTGCTACACCCAGTTGTGCGACGCGGGCCACGAGTTTTGCGCAGGGATACTCGATCGGTGGCGCCGGCCCAAACCCGTCATGGACACGCTGCGGCAGGTGAACCGGCGGATCCGGCCCATTATCCACCTCCCGCGGACAAACCTCGCGCCGCGCGAGGAGGTGCCGGTTACGGTGACGCTGATCAATGAAGAGCACGTAGAGGGCCGTGCGGATCTCTCGCTGCAGGTGGTTGGGCCAACCAACCAGGTGCTCTGGAAAAAGAAGCGGGGCGCAAAAATCCCGCGTAGCGGCAAAGAACTCTGGACGGGAACGATCTCGGCCTCGGGTTCGCCGGGAACGCACAAGTTCGTGGTCCGATTGCTGCAGGGGGTGACGTGCCTGGCGGAGAGTTCGGTGGACCTGCACGTGTTCGAGCCGGCGGAACCGTGCAATGTCAGCGTCAACATCCTCGACCCCCTGCGCGCGTACACCGACAAGTGCGCCGCCCTGACGCGGATTGGTACGGTGGCCGCGCCGGTGCACGTGGTGCCGCCGCTGGCCAACACGATCCGGGCGTACCCGGACAACGAACTGGCGGAGATCCTGGCGCAGGCCAAGGGCGGCGCCGTGGCGATAATTTTTGCGCCGCCCGATGACTGGAACGACCTGGCGGATCGGCTGGATCCGTCCATCCGGGCCACCAGCAAAGACGCGGTGGGCGCATTTCTGGGCGCCTACCATTACGTGAAATTTCACCCCGTGTTCGACTCGCTGCCGGCGCGCGGCCTCATGCGCCAGCCCTACCGCAATACGGTCCCGCCGAAAACGTTCGTCGAATCCGGCGATGAAGACATCTGCGGGACGTTCGACACGTCGCCGGCGGGCGCAGGCCAATACATGATGGAGGAGAGGCGGTGGTGGGGCAACGACATCCTGATCCGGAAGTACGGCAGCGGCCGGGTGGTGTTTACGCATCTGCGCATCCTGGAAAACCTGGGGCAGGACCCGGTGGCCGACCACCTGTTCGTGAACCTGCTCAAGCATTTCTCGCGGCGGTCGGTTCCGCCCGAGGGGTTGTATCCGCTCGACCAGAAGGCGGTCGAGTGGCTGCGGCGCGAGCGAAACGATCGGATACGGCGTTGGATGGTGATCGGCCCGTTCGCCAATTGGGGCGACAAGGGACACAGCACCGCCTATCCGCCGGAGCAAAACGTCCAGTTCGAGGCGACCTATCCCGGCTGGTACACCCCGGTCCACTGGAAGGCGTGGTATTCGCGGGCCGAAGACGCGCACGTCGTGGACCTGCAGCAGGCGTTCACGCCCGTTTATGAGTACTACCCACGGTTCGACTACGGCACCGGATACGCCTACGCCGAAATCACCAGCGACAAACGCGTCGACGCCATCGCCAATCTCGGCATCCAGGACGCGACCAAGGTGTGGTTGAACGGCAAGCTGGTTTATGAGACGGATCGGCAGATCCCGCATGACCGGTTCGCGACGGACTCGGCGGAGTGCACGTTCAAACACGGCCGCAACACGCTGCTGGTGAAAGTGTCGAAGATCCCGGGGCCGTTCAAGTTTTCGATTGATTTTGAGGCGGCGCGCGAACCGCTGGTTTTGAAATGGTGGAAGTAACCATGGACACTGTGGACTTGGTGGACGTGGTGGGCGAGTTGGCAAGCCGAAGGCGAGACAAGCGCTGGATTTGCAAAAAGCGGGGACAGACACCGGGCAGCGCGGGTATGACTACAAAGAGCACCTGAGGGGCTCCTCGCAAGGAAAGCCGGCC
>Ga0315285_10004585_pt1 | contig 14338 bp, 7 predicted proteins | sample YL17G09_36_MG_FD_203698 | JGI IMG/M metagenome (GOLD analysis project Ga0315285, IMG submission 203698) | Sediment microbial communities from Yellowstone Lake, YNP, Wyoming, USA - YL17G09_36 | ecosystem: Environmental > Aquatic > Freshwater > Lake > Sediment | place: USA: Wyoming | collected...
AGAATGCGTCGTGTAGTCTGACGTTGCCGTTCGATACGACCTATGCCTGGTATACTATAGCGAACGATAGCCTGCAGGAAAATCAATCTGATATCTGGTTTTTTACGACGAAACAGCGGCCTCCCGCGAATAAAAAACCGGTGGCAAATCCAGCAGGACCATATATAACCACACTTAATCAGTCGGTCTCCTTCGATGGTTCTGAGAGCAGTGATCCTGATGGAACCATTATTTTTTACCGGTGGAATTTTGGGGATGGAAGCAGTCAGATTCTTGACAAGACGCCGATACATACGTATATAGATCCTGGCGTCTACACCGTGACCTTAACGGTTGTGGATAATGATGGACGAAGCAGTATGGCGAATACGACCGCGACGATCCAAGGAACCATTTATTTGAATAGTCCGCCTGTTGCGATGTTCACTGCCCTTTCATCGGTTTCGGTGAACCAGCAGGTAAGCTTCGATGCTTCTGGAAGTAACGATACAAATGGTACAATTGTTGGGTATCGTTGGGATTTCAATGGCGATGGAACCTTTGATACCGACTGGTTAATAACCCCTGTAACAACCAATACGTTTTCTTCTGTTGGCTCCTCAATTGTGACTTTGGAAGTCAAAGATGATGGGAATGCAACCGGATCATTTTCAACGACTATCGCTGTGAAGGCGGTGGAGAAGAAAACCCCTGGGTTTGATATCATTCTCGTGTTGCTTGCTGTTCTTGTCGGGCTCCTCATATACAACAAGCAAAGAAAATAAGGACTGAGCCACTAGAGGAACACTTCTATCTCTTTTATATATTTACATGAAAAGTTATAAATACCTTCGAAGCTCACTCTCCTATCGATGTGGAATCATTTCGATAGGGGACAATCTGGAATCACCCGGGTTGCAGGGATTTGTGGTATTTTCATCCCTATTGTTATTTTCACGTGTCTAGGGCTTTCGATTGCTTCATCCCCCTGGTTTACGTGGACACAACACGCTTTAAGCGACCTCGGTATTCAAGCAAACACTGCCGCGTTATTCAATTATGGTATGATCCTTGGTGGTATTCTTACCTTAATTTTTTCCCTTGGATTGATAAAGATTTTATCAAATAAAACCGGAGCGTATCTTCTTGCGGTTAGCTCCGTTGCTCTCATCGGAATTGGTTTATTTCCGGAAACTTTCTTTGCTCTTCATTTTTTTACGTCTGCATCGTTTTTTGTGCTTCTAACGATTGCTTTGCTGATCATTGGACTGACCATAAAACAGAATCCATTTGAGCGGAGCATGGGGTCTCTTGCCTTCGTATTTGCGTTGATAGCAATGGGTTCTACATTTTTTCTCTTCCATCTGGAAGGTATTGCAATCACGGAAGCGCTTTCGTGTTTTCCTGCGTTTGTCTGGTGTCTAATCGTTGGCGTGAAAATGACCCATGTGTAGGTTTTAGATCATCACAACGAGGAATAAAACACCTGCGATGACTGGCTGATGGACGAGGTAGATTGCTAAGGAATGTTGACCCAGCCAGGAGAATATTTTGGTTGGTTTGTATTTTGAGAGATCGGGGAGAGGGAATCTCCTTTTGTTGTCTTTGTAGAGGATGTTTCCGAGTGTAATCCCGAGGAGGCAGACGCCAAGCCAGGGAAGTATCGGGAAATAATCAATGGTGTGTGCTGCAATATCTGATTGGTGGAAGCCAGCTGCGAGTTGGAAGATATTTGCGTTTGCCACCGTAAAAAAAGTTCCTATAGTTATCCCTGCGGTGATGATCAGTGTTGCGAAGACGGCGTTGGTAGATTTGAATTTAAGGAATGGTACACTGAGGATGATGCAGCATCCGATGCAATGAAGGACTCCAAAAAGAATTGGTCTATCGGGAAGGAACACCGCGGTGAGTAGGGTGAAGAGCATTCCAAGATTAAGGACCCAGAGTCCTCGTTGTATCGTTCGAAGGTACATCTTTTTTGGTTGGCTCTGGTATTTATTATTGTTGACCGCTTGGCAGATTCCGACGAGCAGGAAGAACATGACTGGTACGATGATATTGAGCGAATAGAAATTTTTATTGAGAGAAAGTATTCCGAAGTAATCAAGATCCCAGAGCAGATGAAGGATGATCATGAAAAGGATAGCAAATCCTCTGAGGATGTCCAGTTCAATGAATCGTTGTGGTTGTCCCTTTTCTCCTTGTTGTTCTTGATTGGGAGTCATGTTGTTTTCTTCTCCTTATCTCTCCTTGTTATTGATATACTGTAACGTGTTAACTTCTAGCAATGATGATATTTAAACATAACGTGGCAAACTGCCAAAATGCAAAAAAACAACAGGGAAAAATGAAAAAACAATGATAAAAAAGGAAGAAAGTCTATGAAGGGACTATGTATTCATTTCACAAATCCCGAGGCATTATTTCTTTCTAAAAAGGGCTATATCTTTTTCATACGATGAATTATTCTAAGGAAATGTTTGTAACGATTGTTGGAGGATTGCAACTACACGAAAAGAAGTTTACAGAAAAAATAGACAAGTTCGTAACAAAATTGTTAGATTACTCAGGCGATCTTCCCCCATTAATCTTTTTCATCATATCATTTAAATATAGTAGCATTATTTACGACAGATTATGATGTGGATGGGAAAGCGGACATTCACGAGTATTCTTGTTTTGATACTGTATGTAAGTTGTCTATCTTGTTTTCAAATCACGGCAGAGGAATCCGGTAAACCGGCGGGTACATGGAACAGTTTAAGAGTTTCTTTTTCGTTTATTGAACCAGGTGTACATGAGACTGTAGTTCACAATACGTCCTATTCAACGATAACAATACCTGGGTGTATGGCGGGTGGGAAGAACGCTGGTGAGCCTGCTCTGCCCGTGAAATTTATTACACTCCTACTACCCCCTGCAACGAAAGTTAAAAATATCCGCGTATTCGGCGTATCTCGAGAACTCAAGACACCGATAAACCTCATTGATAAACCTGTTCTCCCCTATCAACACCCGGTACCCATCGGTCACGAACCACCTGCACAACTTGCTTTCGATCATGCCCTCTATAATTCTCTAGGGAAATACCCCTCCATGTTATGGGGAGAACAAAGTATCGGGTATGCCCAAGGGTACATGCTTCTCTCTTTAGCTCTTTATCCGATACAGTATATTCCTGGTGAGGGAAAAATATTCTATTATCCTGAGTTAACCGTTAACGTCGATCTTGAAGAAAACAATTGTGTAAACCAATTTTTCCGTAATACGCAAGAGGATAAGGAACGGGTACAAAAACTCGTTTGTAACCCTGAAGTAATAGAAACCTATCCAAGGGATCTCCCAACCTTGGAGTACATGGGCGGATTGTGTGATCCTGAGGATTCGTACGACTACGTCATTATCACGACAACCCAAAATGGGTTAGATCACTGGGTAACGAATTCTACCGCCCCCTATAACTGGACCAGTCTTATGAATAAGCATGCAGCAGATGATGGCTTGAATTGTACACTCGTGACCATACAGGCGATCAATGCGTGTTCTGATTATTGGAACACTACTCCTCTTTTCAATGACACTGCTGCTCTCATACGTGAGTTCTGCAAAGATGCGTACCAGGACTGGAGGACGAAATACGTTCTTATCGGCGGTGACGGAGAATGGATTCCTGCTCGGCTCATGGATACGGCTTATGAGAAAGATATCGATGCAGACATCTACTGGAGCAACCTTGATAACAACTTCAACGCAGATCATGATATATATTGGGGTGAAGCAGGAGATTCTGGGTTTGACCTCTACGCCGAGATCTACATTGGACGTATCACTTGTGATGTTCCTCAGGATGTCTCCAACTGGTTGACCAAGAGTTTCTACTACGCAGATTCACTCTCCAGTGACTACTTAGATAATGCTGCATTTTATGGAGGGGATACAGGATGGTACTGTCAAGGTGACGATTTCATTGACTATAGTGCTATCAAAGGTTCTCATGATTGGCTTGGCCCTCAACCACATCACGATGGGATCTTTCCCGCATGGGCTGGGTTTCAGTATGGATTTGAGACATGGAACGCCGTGAACCCTGGGAACATGTTTAATCTCTCGGTGAAATGGACTGCGGAGTCCCCAAACGCTGGCTGGCACGGCGGTAGTGACACTGCCGCTATCAACGGATTAAAGACCGCTATCAACAATGATCAAGTAACCCTCCTTTCTGGAATGGCTCATGCGGATCCAACCATGTCACTTGATGTGTACAGTTCATCATGGGAGAGCGACTATCACAACACAAAACCGTTCTTCATCTACGATTATGGATGTCACTGCGGTGATTTTGACGCTGCTGATGACGGCGTGCTGCATTCCATGTTGTTCCATTCCGCTACAGAGCTTGCATTTGCGTGTGTCTACAACACCTGCTATGGCTGGGGGAATGAGTACTGTACAAATTCAAGCAGTGCCTTTCAACAAAAAGAATTCTGGGATTATTTCCTCGACATTGAGAACAACTCCGGGGACCTAAGCAACTGGCAACTAGGAAAAGGACAAGCCTGGTCCAAGGATCGGATGGCGCCAATGATCAACTGGGATCCTACTGATGGCACCTGGCGGGCTATCATTGAAGGCTGCTTGATGTTCGGGGATCCTGCACAAAGAATCAAACCTCCTCAAACGCATAACATCGGTGTGCAAACACTACAGGTGGATGCATCAAGCCCTGCTCAACCAAATGAGATATACTATGTAAATACCACCGTTTACAATAATGGTGTACACAACGAAGCAAATGTACTTGTTAGCTTCCGAGTAAATGGTACAGAGATAAATTCCACCACGATATCATCTTTGAACGGTCATGCTATTCAAAACATCAGCTTTCCTTGGGCACCTTCAGCAGGTGTGTATGTCGTGGCGATTAATGTTACAATTCCCGGCGTTGAGGAAGCCGTTTATTCTGATAATGAAAAAAATCAAACCGTTATTGTCGGCGTTAAAAATACTGATACCAATGAACTGTTCAACACCATCCAATATGCCATCGATGATTCTGACACACTCGATGGACATACCATCCTTGTCCCTTGCGGAACCTATCATGAACATGTGGTGATGAACAAAAACCTTTCTTTGCAAGGGATGGAGCGGAACACAACGATCATCAATGGGTCTGCCGAGAGTGTGATACGAATACAAAACAAAAGTTCTGTAGATATTATCAATCTTACTATCAGAGACGGAACATATGGGATTTACATTGAATCCTCATCAAACACCACGATAACTAATGCTGCCATACGTAATAATACAATTGGGATATGTCTAAACGTCTCCGATAATATCACTATTATAAACAACGAAATATCTGGCAACACCATAGGGGTCAATATCACTAATTCTTCAAGCAATAATACTGTGGTTGGTAACACTATTACACACAACAACAATTCAGGCATTACTGTTGGTTATTCATTCAATAACCATGTGTGTAACAATACTATCAACAACTGTCCGATTGGCATAAAACTCTTTTCATCATGTTACAATGATATCACCAGTGATATGATTACAGAGGAGGGTGTCGGCATCTCTTTCATGAACTCATCTCACAACAGGGTATTTGTGAATAATATCTCAGCCAATTCCATCGGAATCAATTTGTCATTTTCGTCTCATAACACTATCAATAAGAACACTATCACCAACAACAGCGCAGGAATATACGCAGAGTTGACGTCTGAAAACAATAGTATTTATTACAACAATTTCATCAACAACACCGAAAGTGCTTTCGATGATTACAACAATACCTGGTATAATACGACACTTTTCAATGGTAACTACTGGGATGATTATACCGGGCATGACATCAATCATGATGGCGTTGGAGACGCTCCCTACAATATTTCTGGAGGAAGCAACAACGATAGCTACCCTCTTGTAGATCGCTTTGAAAATTACTTTGTGTTAACGATTAATGCTTCATCCCAAGTCGACGAAGAAACATCCTTTGTTATTACGGTGAAAACAGTTGGTGGCACAAAGGTTCAGAATGCGTTAGTGAATGTTTTTGGGAGCAGCCATCTCACAGATTCACAGGGACAAGTGAGTGTTACCGCGCCATCTGTAAGCACAGACACTATTTATACGATTACTGCAACAAAAACAGGATACACCGAGGCATCGTTGACAATGACTGTGAAAAACGTAGAATCTAGCGGGTACCAAGGCAGTGGAGGAAGCGAAGATACCACAGGCCCTACAGCTCCTACTCACGTGAGATGTACGACACCGGAAACTGATAATACGCCATCGTTCAGCTGGAATGCAGCTACTGATACAAGTGGTGTAGCTGGATATTATGTAAGAATAGATAATGGTACAGATTTGTGGATTGGAGATGTGCTCCTGTGGACATCAACGAATGCTATTGTAGATGGGAATCATACCTTTTCTATAAAGGCTAAGGATGCAAGTACCAATGGAAATCAGGGGAGTTACGGATCATGTTCTTTCATCATTAATACGACGGTATTGGGAAACCCACCAGAGGCAAATGCAAACGGACCATACCATGGACTCACCTTTCAAAATATCACCTTCGATGGATCAGCAAGCACTGATTCTGATGGGACCATCACGAACTACACGTGGACCTTCGGTGACAATACGACAAGATATGGGCTCCTCGTCTCCCACCGTTATACCACCGCAGACATTTTCAGTGTCACGCTCACCGTACGGGACAACGACGGGTTAACAAACACTTCGAGAACCACGGCAACCATCACCCTTGACTCTGATGGGGATGGAATCTCTGATGCGAGAGAGGAACAACTCGGATCGAACCCTGACAACGCTTCTGACGTAAAACCCATAGAGATTGCAGGAACATTAGCTTACCTCGTCGATACTAATGGAGATGGAACACTCGACACCTTCTACAACTCGCGGACTGGGGGATATACCGCCCTGCAACTTCAGGCTGATGGCACCTACTTGATCGATGCTAACGGAGACGGCATCTGGGAGTACGTGTACAACCCAGCTGCAGGTACAATTGCGCCGTATACAAAAGAACAACCTTTTCGTATCCCCCTCCCGGCAATCATCATTGCTATTATTATCATCGTCTTCCTTATTGCAGTATTGTTTAGAACAGGGCGCTTACCGTTTCATAAGAAATAATGTACATGAAATGGTTCGTAGGTTGGGTACAAGGTTCATTTCGATATTTTGTTACTCTTTGATTTTTAGAATATTTTATAAACCACATCACTATTTCATCTTTACCCGCTTGTGGGGAGGAGTAAAACTCTATGAGTAGTAGAAAGATAGTAGCAGTAGGAATATTAGTCCTGTTTATTGGAGCAAGTATAATACCGATTATTAGTGGAGCACCTCAGAACCTAGACCTAGTAAAAGAACCAAAAATTAAAGAAAAATCTCATCAAGAATTAGAAAAAAACGAAAAACAAACGCATGACTTAAAGATACTTCCGGAGAAACAAGAAAAAATAGGGTCAAATCCAAAGGTGGAAAAATCGTTATCATCGAAAAATAAGGTCAAACCGGAATCAAAAATTATCTCGCCCGTTGCAGTAACCACGATAGATCAAAAGGATGATAACGGTGGAGGAATGCCCCTCGCAGATACAGTTCATAACCTTAATACCGGATATGATTTCGACACGATTCAGGATGCTATTGATAACGAGTCTACTAGTGATGGTGATGTCATCACGGTTGATACAGGAACATTTCAGGAGAATGTCATCATTAACAAAAGTATAATATTGAGAAACACACCTGGAGACGATCCAATAATCGATGGTATGATGTCTTTTGCTGTAAATATTTCAGCAAATAATGTTACCGTTGACGGATTCAATATTACGAATTCATCGGTTGGTATTCTCACCAATGCATCAGGATATAGCATCGTAAATAACACGTTCTGGCACGTTTGGGATGGTGTGTTTTGGGCAATTACTGAAACACAACTTGATGTAGATTACCCGGTCTACGGAGTCGAGATTGATAACAATGATTTCTATATGAATTCAACCCTCACCAATTATGATGCTATATATGTCGATATTAGGTTATTGTATGACAATAATAGCGCATACACCGTTTCCATAGGAGACATTACGGTAACTGATAATGTGTTCTACTTGAATGATACTGTAGATACTGATGCATTTGATGTCAATAATATCTACGTGTATTATCTCTATGGCGGGACAATCTCAGTTGGGACGATCACTGTCAGCGAAAACACGATCTACGGTGGAGATGAAGGTGTGGACTTCTATGGAGAATTTTATCAATTAGAGAATGTTGATTTGAATGTTGATGATTTCGTTATTACTGACAATATCATGATAGGCCAAACTAGTTATGGAATCAACGTTGACTACTATGATGGAACCTATTGGAATGATACTACTGGTGTATTTAATGGATTGTTGATACAGGGAAATACAATCCAATCGGACGAGAGTTGGGTAGGAGGTGTTTGTGTTGACGATTATGGCTATTGGTACGATTACTACAACACCACGAGTCTCTCTGTTGGGGCTGTCGTTATTGAAGATAATCAGATCAATGTAACTGGATATGGTATCGAATTCTACGCATATGATCTTGGAGAAAACCTTTATAATGAGTCAGCAGTGACCGTGGGTAATTTCATTATCCATGATAACATCATCGATGCAGATGATGACGGTATCTACATCGATAATGAGTACATTGGGTATTATATGTATGATAATTCTTCATGTACGATAGGAGCATTCCGGGTTACGGAAAACACGATTACGGGGACTGACGATGGAATATACGTGGATTATTTCTATGAGATTGGGTATGAGATGTATGATAATGCGTCGTTTTCTATGGATGATATCGAGTTCAATCAAAATGATATTAATGTCACCGATTATGGGATTTACGTCTATGATATAGAAGAAATCGGGTATGATATGTACAATGATTCATCGGTTACCCTGGGCGATATCGCATTTAGTACGAATACAATTACCAGCAGCGATTACGAAGGTATCTATGTTTATTATATTGAATACATTGGAGAAGAAATGTACGACAACGCTATATTCACCATGGGAAGCATTCAATTCAACGACAACGTGATTGACAGCTACGCTGATGGTATCGAAATATATGAGATAATCGAGTTCGGGGAAGATATGTACGATGCTTCAGCCTTCACTATGGGTGACCTTACCTTCAACAGCAACACCATTACCAGCGAGGATGACTACGGAATCTATGTCTATGAAATCTACTATTTCGGTTACTATATGTATGATAACGCCTCCTTCTCTATGGATAATATCCAATTCAATGAGAATGTGATAGACGCTTATTATGAAGGTATCGAAGTTGATTACATCGAAGACATCGGAACATATCTATATGATAACTCATCATTTGTTATGGGTGACGTTACATTCAACGGAAACACTGTCACTAGCAGCGATTACGAAGGCATTTACCTTTATTATATATATGATTTTGGCTATGAAATGTATGACAATGCAACCTTTACCATGGGCGACATTCAGTATAATGATAACGTGATCGACAGCTACGATGATGGTATTTATGTCTATTATATAGGTGATTTCGGAGAAGACATATACGACGATACTATCTTCACTATGGGCAACATCACCTTCAATACCAACACCATCAACAGCAGCGATTGGATAGGTATTTATCTTGAATATATAGAATATTTCGGCTATACGATGGAGGATAACGCAACATTTACTATGGGCGATATCCTCTGCAATGAAAATATCATCACAACTGGTGATGACGATGGCATCTACATCTATGAAATTGAAGATTTCGGTGAACATATGTATGATAATGTCGTCTTCATCATGGGTGATATCCAATTCAATGAGAACGTAATCGACAGCGCTTATGATGGCATCTATATGGAATATCTTGAGTACTTCGGCTATGACATGTATGATAACGCAAACTTCACCATGGGTGATATTACTTTTAATAGTAATACGATTAATACTGGTGAAACAGATGGAGATGGGATCTATCTCGATTATGATTTCTATGCGTTCGGGTACGATATGTATGACAACGCTCAATTCACGATGGGAGACATCCAATTCAACAACAACGTGATCGACAGCTATGATGAAGGAATCTACATCTATGATTTATACGAATTTGGGTACGACATGGAAGATAACGCTACTTTCACGATGGGTAGTATCACTTTCAATAGCAACACGATAACTAGCGAAGATGATGATGGTATCTATGTCGAAGATCTCGAATATTTCGGTTATGACATGTACGATAATGCGACATTCATGATGGGTGACATTCAATTCAATAACAACGAAATTAACTCCTATGATTACGGCATCTACGCTGACATCGAAGACTTTGGTAATTACATGTATGATAATAGTTCTTTTACGATAGGCGACATCACGTTCAACACGAATACTATCACCAGCAGTTATTATGAGGGTCTTAATATCGAGTATATCTATGAGTTTGGGTATGATATGTACGATTATTCAACATTTGCAATGGGTAATATCCAAATCAATGATAACACCATCACCGCTGAAGATGACTCAGGAATATACGAAGATATCGAATATATCGGTGATAATCTCTACGATTTTGCGTCGTTCACCTGGGGGAACCTCGAAATCTGTGGTAACACCATTACTAGTTATTACGAGGGTATGTACCTTGATGAGATCTATTCCTATGATGAAGGAGCCGAGGATAACTCCACCTACGTAATGGGTGATATTCTCGTAAACGATAATACGATCACAAGCGAGGACGATGATGGTATCTATATCTATGATCTTGATGACCTCGGATATTCGCTTTATGACAATGCTACCTACACGATGGGAAACATCGAATTCTGTTACAATACCATTGACGCACTAGATGATGGAATCTACTTCGAGTATATATCCGACATCGGATACGACATGAATAATAATGCAACCGAAACCATTGGAGATTTCCTTGTAACCGATAACACCATTTCAAGTGCCTCGTATGGTATCTACTTCGATCAAATCCAAATCGGTGACTACATGTATGATTGGGCAAACCTCACCATGGGAAACTTCAGTGTAAACAACAACCAAATCACGAGTGGATCCGACGGGATACGATTCAATGACTATGAAGACCTTGAATTTGGATACGAAATGTACGATAATTCATCGATGACGATGGGTAATATCGAAATTAATGACAACATTATTGAGAGCAGTGGTGGGAACGGCATGTGGATCAATGCATCCGGGTTCTTACAATATATCTATGATAATGCAACCTTTACAATGGATGAATTCCTCATCAGTGGCAATACCATTCAGAACTGTGTCCTTGGTCTTTTTGTCTACGAGTTAGAGAATGCAACCATCTACAATAACTGGTTCGACAATACGGATAATGCGTGGGCAAACGGTAGTAACAACGCGTGGAACATCACGAAAACCTTAGGAACAAATATCGCGGATGGGCCGTACCTTGGTGGCAACTATTGGAGTGATTACACAGGAACAGATGCCGATGGTGATGGTCTTGGTGATACACCCTATGCTATACCTGGAACTGGAGTAGACTATTATCCATTAATCCATATACAAACAGTATGGTCGCCACCACCTGTTCCAAACCACTACGCACCAACAGCGGATCCAGACGGACCCTATACCGGTGTCATCAATGTCCCAGTACAATTCGATGGAAGCGGCAGTCACGTCAATTTTGGAGAAGAAGCAGGAACTATTATCGAATATGATTGGGGATTCTACGACGGTGATGCATTGCATAACCTTGGATCCACACCAACGCATACGTACACTGCCGCAGGAACATACACGGTCACATTACGTGTTCTCGATAGTGAAAATGGTATTGGTATCGATAAAACAACGGTGACTATTCAAGCAACAAACACCCCGCCGACAACACCAACAATCACGGGACCGACAACAGGAAACGTCAACACTGATTACAGTTATACAGTCACCGCATCCGATCCTGACAACAATAACATCCGCTACGTTATCGATTGGGGCGATGGTACAACAAAAACCACCTCGACGTTCGGTGCAAGCGGTACCAGTTATACCACCTCACACCAATGGACAACAAGCGGAGTCTACACGATAAAAGTATATGCTGAGGATGATAACAGTGGCATCTCAGGAACTGCTACATTACAAGTAACGATCGGTACTCCAATAACCGCTCCAGTAAATGGGTATCTTGTCGATACCAACGGCGATGGAATCCTTGATTCTTTCCACAATAACGCCACCGGAATGAACACAAAAGCTCAAAAACAAGCAGACGGGACCTATCTTATAGATGTCGATGGAGACGGTGTTTGGGACTATGTCTATGATCCAGTATCAGGGATATATACTGCCTACACTCCAGAAGAAACCAATTGGTTACTCTGGATCGGGATAGTAGTCATCGTAATCATCATAATCGGTGGTCTAGTACTATTCATGAGACGCAAAAAGAAGTAAGACAGCACACCCCGTAATCAACCAAAACAACCATTGAGGAGAATAAACCAAGATCTCCTCTTTTTTTCCTTTTTTTTTGATTCTTAATTAAAAACCCAAGACGCCACAAAAAGAGCGAATGGAGAGCCGACGGAGGGATTTGGACCCCCGACCTGCTGATTACAAGTCAGCCGCTCAACCGGGCTAAGCTACGTCGGCATGTTTCGTAGCGGTAATATCTATTCCTATATAAAATTCTCTTGGCGCATACGACTTAATCTTGCGAATCGATAAATCAGAGAGAATACAGCTATGTTCTGCAGCGATTTTTTTCAATACATCAATCCTTGCTTCAATGTCTTCTTCCTTTATTATATCATAATAATGTACTATACAAGTCTGCGCCGCAATGGACAACGCCAACGAAAAAAAATTGTAGGCTGAAAACGGAAGGTTCATAATAATCCGATCTGCTTTTTTAGGAACTACCTTTTCGACGTCGTTGGCATCAGCATGAATTATTTCAACCGTATCAAGGACATGGTTCTGTTTCACATTCTGTTGTGCTAATAGTACCGCTTCTTTGTTTTTATCAATCGCATACACAATCTTTGGTTTCGCATACCGCGCAATCATGATAGAGAACGGCGCTACTCCAGCGAACATATCTACCACGATTTCCCCTGGCTTTACGAGATCAGCCACTCGTTTTCTTTCTGATGCAAGCCGTGGGGAAAAATACGTCGTTTCTACATCAACATGAAACGATAACCCATATTCAGTATGCGTTGTAATTGTCCGTTTTTCTCCAGCAATGATCGATAGACTTCGAGTTCGTAGCTCCCCTGAAACAGGATCAATCAAACAGACCGTTCGTATATTTTTATGCGTCTCCAACAATGCTTTACCGATTTCTTTGCGATAGTGAAAAAGAGTTTTCGGCAACTTAATCAGAATAATTGCTCCCACCACATCATAAGATGTCGGAAGCTCCTTAAGAAGCTTTTTTGGGATTTTAAGAAGATCTTTGTAGCAATGAGGTTTCACAGCTTTCAACTCAAATGATTTAGTCACAACTTTATAAGAACATAACTCCTCTGGGACGTCTTTGACAGGGAAATAAATATACTTTCCTTCCTTGACTATCTCGACATCGTCGCGTAAAAGATTTCGTTCTCGGAGAGCTCTCCGGAGGGGTTCAGCTTCTGTAAGTGGAGCACATACTGCCTTTGTTTTCTTTGTTGCCATTTTATCTATTGTATATATCTGATACATGAATAAACATTATGGAATTAATGCGAAAAAAGAAAGGAGTCCCGCCTCCCGGATTTGAACCGGGGACCTGCCGGTAACGGCCATAGAGTCTACAGCCGGCCGCTCCAGCCAGACTGAGCTAAGGCGGGGGAATCTGTCAAGCCCAAATAATGATAGGTATATTTATTAGTTAAGGTATGTTTCTCAAGAACGTATCTTATGAGGCTGGGCGTGATTGTCTGTCCGCAGTGCAAACAGGTGAAAGGGGTGAATCTGACCTCGAAGACCACGAAATGTGCAGGTTGCGGAAAAACACTTACCTTGGAAAAGTTACAAATTTATTACGAAACTGGTTCTCAGGAAAAGTTACGGCAGGCGATCGGTCTGCTCAACGCCGAGTTAGATGGAAAATGTGATGCGTTCAAGAAATTGTTACAAGGTAAACACGAATCGAAACGAAAAACCATTTAAGCGATTAATCTAAATTTTATACCAATAGTTGTTAATAAGATAAGGAAAGAAAATCGTAATCTATATAA
>Ga0315285_10004590_pt1 | contig 14332 bp, 10 predicted proteins | sample YL17G09_36_MG_FD_203698 | JGI IMG/M metagenome (GOLD analysis project Ga0315285, IMG submission 203698) | Sediment microbial communities from Yellowstone Lake, YNP, Wyoming, USA - YL17G09_36 | ecosystem: Environmental > Aquatic > Freshwater > Lake > Sediment | place: USA: Wyoming | collected...
AACGAGTCCCTGTCGTGCCCCATCTGCCAACCCGCATATATTGCTTTTCGCCCCGTTCTCAGTCACGTGAGGAGTCACGCGAGGCCGCCGTTCTCCGTCTCCTTGCGGAATCCATGCGACTGGCCGACCTCCGCGAGCATCTTTGGAGCATGCTCCTCGATCACGTCTTGAATCCCCTTGAGGGTCTTCAGGCTCCTCCCCGCGACGTGAATGGGCTTCTCCAGCACTGAGCGATAGCACTCCTGGATAATCCTGGCGACCCGCGCGAATGATGGCGGTTCCCCATCCTTGCCTTTCTTTACCACGAGTATGTCTCCCCGGGAGATTGGCCTCCTCGCAATCAGGTCCTGCCCCCCCGCCGTGCCCAGTTCCTTCAGCAGCCTGTCGCACTCGCTTTCCAGCACCTGCTCGAGCCCTCTTGTCTCGAGGAACACCAGGCCTGCGCTGGCCCCCTTCTGGGGGACTCCCAGAGAACCGTAGATCTCTTCGCCTAGAATATAGGACTGCGCCACCATCTTGGCAGATCGCGCTATGAATACAGGGCTTGAGGTTGTCACAGCCCGCCACGCCTTCTCGAACCCGACCCGGGTCTCCCATGCCTTCGTCCCCTCCGGCAGCCTGAGAACCACGTCAGGCGACTTCTTGTCGAGGTGCACGACTTCCATCTCCCGGTCCTTGCACTCTGCAGCAATCTCGTCAGGGAGAGCGACTCCCCAAGTCACCGCGGGACCGGAGTCGGCTAGAAAGAGGACTACCAAGTTCATGCTCGACTCCCGTCCCCGAATCCCCCTTCGGCGAGATAATACTTCGGATGCGGCGCGCCGCCTCTCTGACCGAGACCGCCAGTCATCGAACGCGAAGGAATCGCGAATATGGCACGTTCATATACCAGCACTGATTTCACTTCAAGCGGCCGTGCGATGTATCGCGAGGAAGTTATAGCAAAGGCACTGAGAGAACATCGCGAGAAGCTGAACGCTGAACTGCAGAAGAATAGGAGCAGACAGAAGGATTTGAACGAACATCTCGCGGAGCATCAACTCGCGATTCGCACGCTTTCCACTCTCGTGAAGGGCAAGTCGTCGCCGGCCGAGCGGACAACTCCCGGTCAGGTGCCGCTCCCGACTGCCGCGCCGTTCGCTGCCCCCATTCATCCGCAGGATGCGGTCCGGCCAGTGGAGGCGGTAGCCCGCGCCCCCGAGAGGAGGGGATACACCCGCGACAAACTGAAGGCAGTAACGTTCCCGCACATCCAGTCCAGGTTCGCTGACGAGCCATTCGAGGTCTCGAAGGTCAGAGACCTCCTGGACGAGCTGGAGCCGGAGGTGTCCCACACCTACGAGGCGGCCTGGAACCTCTGCAACGATATGCTGCGGGAGGGGAAGCTGAAGCAGGCGGGAATCAGGAAGCTGCCCAAGGGCATTGTCAGGCTTTTCGTGCTGAAGAGCTCCGCGGCGGGAAATCGCCCCGCCGCAAAGGCGAACACCGTGTTGGCTGAGGGCTGAGGAAGAGATCACCATGGACGACAACTCGAAGCGAGAGGCAAGAGACAAACTGATCATGGAGGCGCTCATCGCCCGCCGCCTGTCGACGGAGAAGGAAATGAGCACGACCTCCGCCGAGCTGGAGAGGCTGAGGCGGCAGGAACTTGTTCTCACGGAGGAGGTCAGACTCCTCGACGAGATACTCGGCGCCGTTCCCGCCATGCCCGTTGCGAGATCAAGGATGGAACCAGAGCAGGTCCACACGATCCTCTCGCCGCCGCCCGCGCCGGAGTTCCAAGAGGTTGCGCCTCCGCTGGCCGTCCCCGCCGAGCCTGTCGACGACAAGAAACGGAGAAAGGGACTGAGAAGGGGCGAACTTGCCGACCTGCTGCGCAAGCGCTTCACCGACAAGGAATTCTCGCTGGATGAGGTTGTCGAGCTTCTCCTAGAGGTCGAGCCCGGCGATCGAAGGAAAGCGTATCATGCTGCATGGCGCACCGTCGGGATTCTGGAAGAAGCGAAGGCGGTCACCGTCGTCTCTGAGACGCCGTCCGGCAAGGGTGTGAGGAAGACCTACAAGCTGATCCCCGCCTAGAGCTGGTTCAGGCGGCCCGCCCGCCATCGCATCCTGAGTGCATCTGTCCCGGCCACTACTTCCCCTTCCAGGACATCGCCCGGGCAGCTATTACGAAGAGTATCAGCCCGCTGATCAGCAGGATCACAAAGTCCGTGGCCGCGACCACATCGTTTCCGAGGGACATCGTCGCTCTGAGCCCCTCCGCGAGATAGGTGAGGGGAAGCGCCTTCGCGATATATTGAAGGTAAGCTGGCATCGACTCGAGCTGGAAGAAAATGCCTGACAGGAACATCATCGGGAAGCCTATGGCGTTCGCAAGGGCGGAGGCGGACTCGGGATTGCTCACGAACACGCCAAGGAACATACCGAATGATGTGAAGAGAAAGACACCGACGATGACGAGGAGTATCGCCATCGGCGTGATGGTGAAGTGGGCGTTGAAGGCAGCGATTCCAACGACATACATTATCGCTATAGATGCGAGCATCAAGACGGTGTACCAAAGAATCTTCGCGGTCAGCCACTCAGACTTCCTCAGCGGCGTCGATCCAAGGAGCTTGAAGAAACCCCTGTTCCGATACTCGGAGCATATCGTGCTCATTGAGAACATCGGGGTGGTGAGCGCAGTGAAAGCGATCATGCCTGGCACGAAGAAATCGATGAAAGTGTACTGGGGCGAACCAAGGTTCTCCGTCTGCACCATGGCGACGACAGTGGAGTTGAGCTGCAGTGCGACGGCGTTCGCCACGCCCATGCCGACAGTGAAGTAGGTATTCGTCGGGTCGCCCTTGAGTATGATCGTCGCAGGTGGGCCGTAACCTCTTGTCGCATTGTTCACGCTTTCATTGAAACCGGACGGGATTTGCAGCGCGAGGACCTTCAGCTCGTCCTTTATGTACCGATTGAAATCAACATCGGGCGATATCATGTCGATCGCGAACGCGCCGGTCGCGTTCAGCTTGGCGAGGTAGGTTTGGCTCCAGGTTCCATTGTCGAGATCCTGTACTGGCAGGTCGATCTTCTGCGTGCCCGTCTGGCTGAAGATCGCGCCAAAAACCAGAATCAAGATGACGGGGAAAATCAACGCAAAGAAAAACCCCGTGCGGCTGCGCAGATAGGCAAGACCGAATGCCTTGAAGTCCGAGACCATCCTGCTCATTGCTTGAGCACCCCCTCTTCCATGCGGCCGCCGACCATGTTGAAGAACACGTCCTCCAGGCTCGGCCGCATCGTCTCGAAATCCTTGTAGGCGATCCCGCTCTGGTTTATCTGGGCCATGAAGTCCTTTGTCCTCATAAGCGCCGGCACATGCACAGTCACGTCCCTGTTGTGGAATGTGCTCTTGTAGCCGAGCTTCTCCAAGGCTGCAACTCCCTCTTCGCCCGCGCCCTTAAGCACGACATGTGTCCCGCCGCCATAGAGGTTGACAAGCTCCTCGGGGGACCCGGAGACGACGATCTTGCCCTTGTTCATGATCGAGACGCGGTCCGCGAGGTTCTCCGCCTCCTCCAAGTAGTGGGTCGTGAGGAAAACCGTCTTGCCCGCATCGCCAAGGGCGTGGATGATTTCCCACAGCCCTCTCCTCGCTTGAGGGTCGAGACCTGTGGTCGGTTCGTCGAGGAATATCAGCTCGGGCTCACCGACGAGCGCCATCGCGATGCCCAGCCGCCTCTTCTCACCGCCAGAAAGGCGCTCGCCCCAAACCTCGTCCTTGTGCGCGAGGTCGACCATCTCCAGCAGCCCGCGAATCTCCCTATTGCTGATCTTGCGCCCGAACAGCCCCGCCCAGTACTCGATCGCCTCCGGCGGTTTGATCCTGTCCCAAGGTTCGAACGTCTGAGGGAGCACGCCGACCCTGGACCGGACCTTGTCGTAGTCCTTCTGGACATCGAAGCCGAATACCTTGGCCGTCCCCGACGTGGGATTTCGAAGACCCTCCAGTATCTCGACGGTGGTGGTCTTCCCCGCGCCGTTCGGCCCGAGCATCGAGTAGACCTCTCCTTTGAACACCTGGAGGTCGAGGTTGTCGACCGCGTTCATGTCGCCGTAGGTCTTCGTCAGCCCCTTTGCATCGAGTACAACCTCAGCCATGGAATCCTCGCGGCTGGAAAGCGGGATCGATAAATAAATCTTGGCGATTCTCGACGGGCGGCTGTGGGGCGGGCGCTTCACGAAGGCGATGGCAAGCCCCGCGTCTCTCCTCACGCGCCATTATCCCTCCCGTCTGTCAAATCCCTTAAGTATGCATGCACTTTCACCCGCCGGGGGCGTCGATGGTGAAAGTCCAGGTTCAAATCAGGCTGAAGAAGGGCGTCGCCGATCCGGAGGGTGACAACACGCTCAAGGCGCTAAACCTCCTCGGCTTCAAGGGTCTCTCGGCGGTGCACTCGGCCAAACTGTTCGAAATCGAACTCGAGGAGGAGAACCGCGAGATGGTGAAGGAGCAGGTCGAGGAGATGTGCAGAAGGCTCCTCGCAAACCCGGTCATCCAGGACTACAGAATCGAGCTGACGCCCTAGACCGATAGAGAATCAGGCGTATCCGCCGATTCTTTCTCTCTGCGCCTGCCTCGCCGGCCCGAGGTAATCCTTGCTCATCAGTCTCCCCTTCTGCGCCTCGCGTTCCGCCGCCTTCATGAAGTGCGCCATCGTGATGCACCTATTCCTCTTCGCCCGCGCGGCCATCCTCATGGCCTGCCTCACGACGTTCAGTATGCCCCCGCCGGAGAACTCGAACCTGCGCGCCAGCTCGGCGAAGTCGACATCATCGGCAAGCGGCGCTTTCTTCGGGACGAGCTTCCTGAATATCCTCTCCCGTAGCTCTGCATTCGGCATCTCGAACTCCACCGCGATGTCGATGCGCCTGTCGAGCGCCTTGTCCATGACCTTCGAGAGGTTCGAGGAAAGTATCACGACGCCGGGGAAGTCCTCGAGGCGCTTCAGCAGGACGTTGACGTCCCTGTTGGTCCACGGCATCGCGCTGTGACCGCGGCGGTGGAAGACGGCGTCAGCCTCGTCGAATAACAGGACCGCCCCGGCCTCCTCCGCGGCCTTGAAGACCGCTTCGACGTTCTTCTCCGTCTCGCCAACCCACATGTTCTCCAGGTGGGCGTAGTTCACAATCATCAGGGGCCTGCGTAGCTCGCGGGCTATCGCCTCTGCCGTCAGCGTCTTCCCTGTCCCGGGCTGACCGACGAAAAGCATGGACACGCCCTTGTTCTTGCGGACCACTTCCGCCAGTCCCCACTTCTTGAAAATCAACCTCTTGTGTTTCAATTCGACGAGGGCGTCTCCAATAGATTCCAACGTGGACGGCGAAAGGACGACATCGCCGAGCGTCGCCCTCGGCTCCAGCATCGTGTACAGGTGCGTCCTCGGGACCTCGCCGAACTCTGCCCCGGCCTCCCATTCCCTGTATTCCGCTTCAGACTCGAAGACCTCGACTCCCGCGCTGAGCAGCCTCTTGATCCTCGCCATGTCATCGGGCGTGACGTGCTTGCACCCTCTGGTGACACGCCCGCATTTGGGGCATCTGACTATCCATACGTCCTTGTCTTTGTCCTTGGGCACTTCGTCACCTCGGTGAGAACTTTCGAAACGTCCGGTTCTCGCCCACCCAGTCTTTGGAAGCTATTATCAGAAATCGTATTTAAGGGTACGGAAACGACGCGAATTACTGCAAGGGTTTCCACCAAGACATCTGGTACCGAATCCCGCGAACCTATATCTACGAGCGCGCAATCACTCCGGTGGGGTGGGGAAGATACAAGACAGATACCTCAAGAGAGATGTCCCCTTCGATTTATATAACATCGACGTGCTCGGTGCAAACGACAAGGAACTGGAGGCGATGTCGCAGGACCTCGGCCTCGCGCTCAGCGTCGACGAGATGCACCGCATCCGCGATTATTTCAGGGCGAAGGGCAGGAACCCCACCGATGTCGAGGTGCAGGCACTCGGGCAGGCCTGGTCGGAGCACTGCTGCTACAAGTCCTCCAAGGTCTTCCTCAAGGAGTTCATCTTCCCGGTGCAGACTGCGGACGTCATAGACCGCGGAGATGCGGGAGTAATGGCCTTCGATGACGATCACGCATATGCAATCAGGATCGAGTCGCACAATCATCCGAGCGCCATCGAGCCTTACGGAGGCGCCGCAACCGGGATCGGCGGCATCATCCGAGATGTCCTGGCCATGGGCGCGCAGCCGATCGCTCTGACTGACCCGCTCCACTTCGGACAGCCATCTTTCGCCTACGAGAAGCTGCCGCGCGGTTTGAAACACCCCAAGTACCTTTTCAACGGCGTCGTGGCGGGAATCAGGGATTATGGTAACAGAGTCGGGCTGCCGACCGTCTCGGGGTGCGTCATCTTCGACGAAGGTTATGTTGGCAACATCATCGTCAATGTCGGGTGCGTCGGGTTCGCAAAGAGATCGAAGTTGCTCAAGAACAGGGTCAAATCCTCGGAGGATGTCCTCATACTCGTTGGCGGGAAGACCGGACGCGACGGCATCCATGGAGTGACTTTCGCGTCGGTGGATCTTACGGAAAAAGCGGTCGAGGAATGGCATGGCGGCGCGGTGCAACTCGGTGACCCAATCACGAAAGAGCCGCTCATACACGCGTGCATGGACGCGGCAGAGAAGGGGCTGCTCAGCGGCCTGAAGGACCTTGGCGGCGGCGGGCTGAGCTGCGTCGTCGGGGAGATAGCACTGAATGGGGGCTGCGGCGCGGAGGTCGACCTCGACAAGGTGTCGCTGAAGGCTGCGAAACTGGCTCCGTGGGAGATCTGGGTGAGCGAGTCTCAGGAGAGGATGATGCTCGCCGTCCATCCGGACAACGTGCAGAAGGTCCTCGCGATATTCGACCTGTACGACGTGATGGCGACCGTGATCGGCAGGGCGACGGACGACAAAATCGCGCGCGTCAAGTATCAGGGCGTCACAATTCTGGAAATGGACCTCGACTTCTACACCGGCGGGCCGGAGTATTCTCGACCGTATCAGAACGACGTGCCGAGGATCAAACCTGAGGAAGCCCCGCCGATCGAGCCAACGAACTATCCTGAAACGCTCCTGAGGCTCCTGGCCTCTTTGGATATCGCAGACAAGGAGCTGGTCATCCGGCAGTACGACCACGAAGTGAGGGCCGCGACGGTGATCAAGCCGATGCAGGGGAAGATAGGCAAATCCAGTCACGGCGACGCCGCCGTCATCAGGCCGCTGATCGACTCCTACAGGGCCCTGGCGATAACGACCGCGTCCACTCCTTTCTTTACCGCCATCAACCCGTTCAGGGGAGGGGCCTCGGCGGTAGACGAGATGGTGAGGAACCTCGTTGCGGTTGGGGCCAGACCGCACAGCCTCACGGACTGCCTCAACTTCGGGAATCCGGAGAAGCCGGACAGGCTCGGATATTTCCGGGAGACGGTGAGGGGCATCGGGCTTGTTGCCCAGGCTATGGGGATCGCGATACCATCGGGCAACGTCTCCTTCTACAACGAGAGCGCCCTCGGCATGGTCCCACCCACGCCGGTCGTTCTCGGCGTCGGGATCGTGGAGGACTTCAGGAAGTGCGTCACGACCGACCTCAAGACCGAGGGGGACATGCTTTACATTGTCGGAGAGACGCGGCCCGAACTCGGGGGATCGGAGTACTATCGGTTAATGGGCGCTTCGAGCCCTGAGGCGCCAGACATCAACACGACCCTGCTGAAGGCGTCGGCTGACGGCCTCTTGGCCGCAATCGGCGACGGATGCCTCGCCGCCTGTCACGACCTCTCCGGAGGCGGACTAGGCGTCGCGGCGGCAGAGATGTGCATGGGCGGGGACATCGGCGCGCGGTTGGACCTCAAGGACATGGACTCGATGAGGCTCGATTTCCAGCTCTTCTCGGAGTCGAACGGCAGATGGCTCGTGGAGGTCAGGAGGGAAAGGGAGGAGAGGTTCCTCGGTCATCTGCAAGGGATCTCCATCACGCACATCGGGAGCGTTGGCGGGACCGAGCTGAGCGTCGTCGGAGAGAAGAAGAGGTTCAAGGTCTCCGTGCAGAAGATGAGAGAGGAGTGGACCGCGCCCCTCTACGACCAGCTTGGAGGGATGAGATGAAGCGCGCTGATGTCCGCGTCGGCGTCGTGCTCATGGAGGGTACGAACTGCGAGCTGGAATCCTGTCGCTACTTCCAGGTGCTCGGGGCGAACGCGGAGATGGTGCACCTGAAGCAGCTCACGGGCGACGCGCCTGAGGAACTGAAGCGGGATCTAATGGACTATCACATTGTGATGCTGCCCGGCGGGTTCTCCGCGGGTGACTACGTCCGGGCGGGAGCGATCATGGCGGCTCGGATGAAGAGCAGGCTGGCGATGCAGCTCGCGAACTTTGTGAAGGAAGGGCGGGCGCTGTTCGGCGTCTGCAACGGGTTCCAGGTCCTGGTCGAGCTCGGTATGCTGCCCGGAATCGCAGGGATTCTGACCACGGAGCCCGAGGCCGCATTGGCGACGAATGATTCAGCGAGATACGAGTGCCGCCCGACGCTGCTCAAGCATGAGAATGCCGGCTCCTGCGCCTTCACGACCAAGGTGAAGAAGGGCCAGGTCCTCCTCATGCCCTCGGCCCACACTGAAGGCAAGTTCCTGCTGCCCAAAGACAGGGAGAAGTTCATGCTCAGGGAGCTGAGGGACAACGACCAAATCGTCTTCAGGTACGTGGACGACCAGGGCAAGTACGGAGCCTACCCGTGGAACCCGAACGGCTCTCTATACAACATCGCCGCGCTGTGCAACCGCGAGGGCAACGTGCTCGGGATTCAGCCTCACCCTGAGAGGTCCTTCTTCAGGTACCTGCACCCGGATTGGACCCGCTCGTCGCCCGAGGGGCCCGGAGACGGCAGATTGCTGTTCGAGTCCGTGCTGGAGTACGTCGAACGCAAGTTCTAGTCACATGCATCTGCGCTTTCGAATCTTCAACCGCCAATCGCGATGTCGAACGAGAACGTCGTCACCCCGCCATCGTCATCATTGACCGTCAGCGTGATCGTGTAAGTCCTCGCGGAGTCGAATGTGTGCTTTGCCACGTCGGTCGCCGTGAACGGGAACGTCCCGTTCGGCGAGGGATACGGGTCAGGTCCGATTCCGTCGTTGAAGTACGTCGCCAATGCGTCTGGCGTGCCATCGTCCCACGTCCATGAGAATGTCAGGTCGTCGCTGCCCACATCAGAGGCAGTCGCGTTGAACGTGATCTCCTGCCCTACCAGATAGGGACGGATGTCGTCCAGCGTCCATATCCAGGTGTCCGGGTGGCGCACGTTGAACGTGTGATGCAGCCTCACCTCGTCCCCGCCGGGGAACCTGATGGTGACCCAGGCGGGATTCGCCCCGTTCGGCTGCCCGTTGATCGGGTCGTCGTCCGGCGTGTAGTAAAGCACGATCTTGAAGTCGCCTATGAGCTCGATTCTGCCCACAATCGTCACAGACTGGTCATCTGGTGAACCGGGATAGCGCACAACGCACGCCTTGCTCTCCGCGTTCCCGTTGTGCACGAGGTTCATGCAGACATCGTGCCACTTCTCTCCCGCAACTCGCAGGGTGATATTTGCGATGACATACGCCTGCACCTCGTCAATCGTCGGAGCGACATTATGTACCGTGACGAAGGTCTCGTATGCAGCGGCGCCGCCATCGTCGTCCTCGACAATCAGCGTGATCTTGAAGACGCCGTTGTCGCCGTATGTCCAGGTCGCGTCGTCTTGCACCGAGAACGGGAATGTCCCCCACGGGCTCTTGTCCGGGTCGGGGCCTAAGCCGTCGTTGTAGAAGATGCGTTGGAAGGTGGGTCCGTATTCGAAGACCCAGGTGAATGTCAGGTCATCGCTGCCTGGGTCAAGTGCGGTGGCTTGCACGGTCAATGGAGAACCCTCGTCCACCTCGAAAGGCCCAAAGGGCTCGATTGTCGGCGGCACGTTGTCCACCGTGACGTTCGTGAGATAATCGGTCACACCGCCATCATCGTCTTCGACCACGAGGTAAAGCGCATATTCGCCGTTGTCCCCGTAGGTGTTGCTCGAGGTGTCGTTCGCGGAGAACGGGAAAGTTCCCCAGGGGCTCTTGGCGGGGTCCGGTGCTGTTCCGTCATTGTAATAGATGTTTTGAGTCGTAGGCCCGAGTTCCCATGACCATGTGAACGTGAGGTCGTCGCTTCCCGGGTCGGTGGCGCTGGTGCCCGCACTCAGCAGGCTGCCCTCGTCGACCTGATAGGGCCCGAAGCCGCTTACGCTCGGCGGCAGGTTCGTGACAATGATCTGTGTTGAGTACGTCGCGGAACCGCCGTCGTCGTCCGTCACGGTGAGAGTGAGCGCATAAACCGCGTTGTCGCCATATATGTGTGAAGGCGAATCGGTTGGCCTGAACGGGAATGTCCCGTTCGGGCTCTTCGCTGGATCCGGAGAGACTCCGTTGTTGAAGTAGGTGGTCTGCGGGCTCGGACCGAGTTCGAACGACCAAGAGAAGGTGAGGTCGTCGCTGCCCTGATCAGTTGCGGTCGCGGAGACGGTCAGAAGCTGCCCCTCATCGACGAAGTACGGGCCGAAGGGCTCTATCTCCGGCGGGAGGTTGATGACCGTGACCGTCGTGGAGTACGTCGCCTCGCCTCCGTCATCGTCCTTGACGGTCAAGGACACAGCGTAGACGCCGTTGTCCCCATACGTGTGCGAGACGGGATCGGTCACAGTGAACGGGAAGGTGCCCCACGGGCTCTTCGTCGGGTCGGGCGCGGTGCCGTCGTTGTAGTGCAGGTTCTGGACAGTCGGCCCAAGCTCGAACGTCCAGGTGAACAGCAGGTCATCACTGCCCGGGTCGGTGGCCGTCGCATTCGGGCTCGACGGGCTTCCCTCATCCATACTGAAGGGACCGAAAGGCGTGATTGATGGCGGGACATTGAGCACGGTCACCTGAGTCGTGTAGGAGGCTGGGCCGCCGTCGTCGTCATTGACTGTCAACGTCAGGACGTAGGCCGCATTGTCCCCGTAGGTGTTGGCCGCGGTGTCCGTCGCGTAGAAGGGGAAGGCGCCCCACGGGCTCTTCGCGGGGTCCGGGTTCGCGCCATCGTTGTAGTGCATGTTCTGTATCGTCGGGCCGAGCTCGAACGACCACGAGAATTCCAGGTCGTCGCTGCCCTGATCCGTCGCAGTGGCGGACACATTGAACGGACTGCCCTCATTCACCGTGAAGGGTCCAAATGGCGTGATCGACGGAGGCAAGTTCGCCACAGTCACCGAGGTCGAATACGATGATGCGCCGCCATCGTCGTCCGTCACCGTCAGTGTGATGGCGTAGTATCCGTCATCACCATAGGTTTGTGCCTCCGTGTCTGAAGCTGCAAACGGGTACACGGGGCCGGGGCTCGGATACGGGTCGGGGCCAACGCCATCGTTATAATGAGTGACCGTCACGCTCGATCCGAGTTCGAACGACCATGAGAATGTCAGGTCGTCACTGCCGGGATCCGTCGCGCTTGCCGAGGCAGAGAACGCGCTCCCCTCGTTCGAAGTGTACGGGCCGAATGGCTGGATCGCTGGCGGGAGGTTCATCACCGCCAATTGGCCGATCCATGTCACGGAGCCGCCATCGTCGTCGGAGACGGTAAGAGTCAGGCTGAACAGACCGTTGTCACCATAGGGATGGGTGGTGCCATCCATGGCCGTGAACGGGTAGGTCCCGCCGGGGCTCTTTGGCGGGTCCGGACTCACGCCGTTGTTGAAGTATGTCCGCGACTCAGAGGATCCCTCTCCCCATATCCATGTGAATGTCAGGTCGTCGCTGCCGGGGTCCTTGGCGGTGGCGGTGAGCGCGATGGACTGCCCCTCGTCGATGCTCATGCCGCCGGACACATCGACGGCTGGCGGTAGATTCGCCGGCGTGGCGGTGATTTTCAACGTGACCGTACAGTTCGTGCAATCATCGTCGCGAACGTTGACGGTGACTTCGAAACCACCGTTGTCCCCATAGGCGTGACTCTTCACGTCGGTGACGTCCCTCGGGTGGATGTCGTAGCTCGGGTACGGGTCCGGACCGACGCCATTGTTGTAATAGGTCGAGAATTCGTTTGGAGTCCCGTCGCCCCACGACCATGTCAAGAACAGGTCGTCGCTGCCTGGGTCAGTGATGTGAGCGGAGAACGTGATCGGGGAACCTTCATTCTGCGAAGAGGTTATCGCCGCAGTCCCGGAGGGAAGCATGTTCAAGACAGCGACATCCGCAGTTGCCTTGTCAGTGAGTTGACCGTCGGATACCTCGAGCGCGATGCTGCCCTTCCAGTCATCGCCCCAGGTGTGCCTGATTGTCGGGCTCGCATCCCACGCGGTGTCCCAAACCCCGTCATTCTCGTAGTCCCATCTATATTGGAGGCTGTCGTTGTCTGGGTCGTAGGAACCGCCGCCATCCAGGATCATCGGGACATTCTCATATCCGATGTACGGGCCGCGCGCATCCGCGACTGGCGGGCGGTTCGTGATCACAGTGATGGTGTCGTGAGCCGTGCCCTGCACCGCCCACTCCAGCTCGCTCGACGCGCGGACAGTCGTCACGTCGACGGTGTCGGCGAGAAGCACCGGCACATCCACCTGAACGATTATCCTGTATGTCGCATTCTGCGCGAGCGTCCCTGTGTTGTTGACCAGGGGCTCGCCGGGGTCAAGGTTCCCGTCGCCGTTGAGATCGTGATAAACGCGTGTCGTCCAACCGTGCGCGGACACCGCCGTCAGGTCGAAAACCTGAGCGGCGCCCATGTTCGTCACATTGTGAGCGAAGCCCACGGTCTGTGCGGGTGGGACGTAGACCGTCGCGGTCCTGTCCGGTTCCACTATCGGCGGCGGATAGAGAGGGAGCGGCGGCTCATCGGTCGGGAAGACCTCGTACGGCGCGCTGAGGCACGCCAGGTTGTGAGCGTCCAAGCCCCTCATTTCGAACTTCCATAATCCAGGCTGGAGCATCTTGGATGTCAGGTAGTCTGGGTTCTCTGAGGCCAAGTCGGAGATGATGAAGTTCTCCCATTCCTCGGTGCCCGATGGATTGTTGTTTGCGTAGACGTTATTCTGAGGATCCGTGACCTTGTACATGATGCTCGGCGGCACCGTGTTCGGCCCCCCGCCGCCGTCGTCCGCGGGTGCCCCCGGATTGACACCTTCCGGAATCGCCGGACCGGGACCGTCGGGATCCGTGTTCGGCGTATTGGGGTCGTCCGTGTCGTCCGCCCTGTCAAGGTCCCCGTCCTTGAACTTCATCGTGTCGACCTTCACGGGGACATAGAAGTAAAAGAACCAGTCCCCGTCATAGGAGTTCGCATTGGGGTCATTTTGCTCCCCGGGATTCGGGTCGCCGCTGCCGAGGGGCGGGTCCATGCCACTCATCGGCGCACCCTGCACGCAGAATGCCTGGTTCTTGACCACGCTTATCTGGCCGTCGACCTTGAGCTTGAATCCGGCCATGTCATTCGCGCTCCCCGGGTCGTGCCAGTTCACCTCGATCCTGTAAAAGTAATTGCCACTGGGAGCCTTTGTGTCGTTGCTCGTGGCGTACGTGCGTGAGGACCAGTCATCGTCCAGAAGACCGACATTGGTCCATGAGTCCAAGAGAACGCTAGCCCCATTCTTCATGGGATCCTTGTAGAGCTTGTAATCAAGCCTGTCTACCGGATACTGGGGTTGGTCCCAATGGTCGTCTCCGTCTCCATCGAAAATGCTGAGCGTGAAACTGGTACGTCCTGCCGGTATCCCCAAGTACAGTTTGTTGGTCTGCCCCGCCAGGGTCGAGAGACCGTTTCCCGCCTGGCCGAGGAACTTGCCGCTGTCGGGGTCCTTGTCTGGGAAGCCCCTGGTCGCAGGAGCGAGCGCTCCGATCACCGAAGGCTCTCCCGATTCAGAGGGATTCCTGGCGGAAAACATCGGCGCGATGGCCGACACGGTCAATATCGATGCGAAGCACACAGCAAGCAATGCTTTCGATGGCATAATCGACACTCCCCGACCCAGTGGCCAGACGTTGAGATATCGATTGGCGGCTATAATAAGATTCTGGCCAGCAGGCCGCGGAACGCCCGATTCGGAATCGACTAGACATCGCTTGAATGACGCCCGAAGTTATGTTCGATTCGCGAGACTCTGACTCGCCGGGACAATCTCAGACAAGCTCGCGCAAGATCAGGAACGCACGATTGTCCAATGTGGAGCAGCTGTAGAGCTACGGTGGACCTACGGTGGAGCAACGCCTGAGGAACAGTATGA
>Ga0315285_10004594_pt1 | contig 14326 bp, 13 predicted proteins | sample YL17G09_36_MG_FD_203698 | JGI IMG/M metagenome (GOLD analysis project Ga0315285, IMG submission 203698) | Sediment microbial communities from Yellowstone Lake, YNP, Wyoming, USA - YL17G09_36 | ecosystem: Environmental > Aquatic > Freshwater > Lake > Sediment | place: USA: Wyoming | collected...
GTATTCCGGCAGGCGCTGGCCATCGATCCGCAGGCCTATGAGCCCCTGGTGAACCTGGGCGGCACGCTGCTGGACCTGCGGCGCTACCAGGAGGCGCTCGACTACAACGTGGCATCGGCCGGGCGGCACCCCGACGACGCGCTGGCCCATGCCCAGCTTGGCATGAATCTGGCGGCGCTGGGCCGCTACGACGACGCCATCGAATCCCTCAAGAAAGCGAAACAACTAGACCCGGCGCATTTTTCGCTTCCTCAAATCAGCCTGTACCACATTTACAGGCGCAAAGGCCAGATGCAACTGGCGGCCGCCGAACTGGAGGAATTCATGGGCCTGCATCCCGACGACCCGCTGGCCGTCAAACTGCGGGAAGGATTGAAGAAAGTGAACAAGCAGTAAAGAAAAACGGGACGCCGCGTCAAAGTGCAAGCCCGGCGTCGGCGGGCACATCCAGGCCGGCAAATTCGCTCTCCAGATATTTCGGATACGCGGCGGCGGCGATCATGGCGGCGTTGTCGGTGGATAGCGCGGGGCTGGGGAAATAGACCGGCATGGCGTCGGCCGGCGGCAGGCGGCGGAAACGCCGGCGCAAGAGCGAATTGCAGGCCACTCCCCCGGAGACAATCAGCGCGCGCACATCGTGTTGGCGTGCGGCGGCCACGGAGCGCGCCACCAAGTCTTCGACCACCGCGGCCTGAAAGCTGGCCACCAGGTCGAGCGTGCGGCGGCTGCACATCCCCAGATACCATTCCAGCGGAGCGGCGGGCTGTGTTCGAAGCGCCTCGCGCCGCCGCTCGATCTCTTCGGCCATGGCCTGGGCCTGCACGTAACGCAGCACGGCGGTCTTGATCCCGCTGAAGCTGAAGTCCAGGGGATTGCCCTTGGTCTTGGGCGGGGTGAAGTGCACGGCGGCAGCGTCGCCGTGGGGCGCCAGGCGGTCGATGATGGGGCCGCCGGGGTAGCCCAGGGCCAGCAGTTTGGCGACCTTGTCGAAGGCCTCGCCGGCGGCGTCGTCGCGCGTCTTGCCCAGCACCGTGTACTGGAACCGGTTGCCACTCCGCCGGGCCAGCAGCGTCATGGTGTGCCCGCCGCTGACCACCAGCGCCAGCGCCGGGAATTCGATTTCGGCGCCCTGCCGCATCCGTTCTTCCAGCAGGACGGCGTGGATGTGTCCCTCCAGGTGGTTGACGGGAATCAGCGGGATGCGCAGCGACAGGGTCAGCGCCTTGGCATAAGTCAGGCCCACCAGCAGCGAGCCGACCAGTCCGGGGCCGTGAGTGACGGCAATGGCCCGCAGATCGCGCAGGCTGGAGCCGGACTGCTCCAGCGCCTGGCCCACGATGGGTACGATGGCGCGCAAATGCTCGCGCGAGGCAAGTTCGGGAACGATGCCGCCATACGGCCTGTGCGTCGCGACCTGGGAGGCCACCACGCTGGAAAGCAGGCGCGCGCCGTCTTCGACCACCGCGGCCGCCGTTTCATCGCAGGAGGATTCGATGCCCAGGATGCGCACGCTCACATCAGTATTGTACCGGAGGCTGTGGGCTGTAGGCTGTAGGCTGTAGGCGCCAGGTACTGAATCGCTCCCGGTTTCTGCCCACAGCCTACAGCCCACAGCCTACAGCCGCTTTGTTTTATGCTACATTGAGTAGTCGGAGAGCCGCGCCGAGGCAGCGAGAGACTTTGCCTAACTTTGCCGCGTTTTTTGATCTTGCCAAGAGCAAGGTGCTGGCCGTTCAGGAGTTCACGCTTCTGGGCCTGCGGGCTTTCCGGAACCTCTTTGGCCGCCCGCGCTACCTGGCCGACACCCTGATCCAGATGGACGTAATCGGAGTGGGCTCGCTTCCCATCATAGTGCTGACCGGGTTTTTCACCGGCGCGGTGCTGGCCCTGCAAACCTCGAAAACGCTGCAGACGTTTGGCGAGGTCACGCTGACCGGGCAGGTGGTGGCGCTCTCGCTGGTGCGCGAACTGGGTCCGGTGCTGACGGCGTTGATGGTCGCCGGCCGGAACGCCTCGGGCATGGCCAGCGAGCTGGGGTCCATGCTGGTCAGCGAGCAGATCGACGCCATGCGGGCCCTGGGCACCGATCCCAGCAAGAAGCTGGTGACACCGCGGCTGGTGGCCACCGTCAGCATGCTCCCGCTGCTGACCATCATCGCGGACTTCGTGGGCGTGACCGGCGGATTCATGGTCTCGTTTTTCATCATCCGCATGGATCCGGTCCAGTATTGGACGACCGCCTACCAGTCGCTGCACTTCGAGGACGTATTTCAGGGCATGATCAAGCCCTTTATCTTCGGCTACATCGTGGCCACGGTGGGCTGCTATTTCGGGTTGACGACGCGCGGGGGCACGCAGGGCGTGGGACGCTCGACCACCCAGGCGGTGGTGGCCGCCTCGGTGCTCATCCTGACCACCGATTTCTTCATAACGAAATTGCTGCTGGCATTGCTGGGATGACCGAAACCCGCCCCGACCAGACCGTCCTGGAGTTCGAGCACGTCTACCTGGTGCTGGACGACAAGCCGGTGCTGCGCGATGTCAGCTTCCGGCTGGCCCGCGCCGAGACCAAGGTGATTGTGGGGGCGTCGTCGTCGGGCAAGTCGGTGCTGTTGAAGACGGCGCTGGGCCTGTTCCGGCCCGATTCCGGACGCGTCGCGGTCTTCGGCCGGGACATTACCGGCATGCGCGAAGAAGAGTTGTATCCCATCCGGCAGCGCATCGGGATGGTTTTTCAGGAGGGGGCGCTGTTCGATTCGATGACCGTCTACGGCAACGTGGCCTACGTGTTCCAGGAGGACCGGGCGCTTCCGGCCGAGGAGGAAGAGGAGCGGGTGCGGCGGGCGCTGCGGTTCGTGGGGCTGGAGGAAGCCATCGAGAAACTGCCGTCGGAGCTGTCGGGTGGGATGCGGCGCCGCGTGGCCATCGCCCGCGCTTTCGTCGGCCAGCCCGCGCTGATGCTCTACGATTCGCCGACCGCCGGCCTGGACCCGGTGACCGCCCAGTCCATCATCACCCTGATCGTGAAGCTGGGCGACCTGGAAGACGTCAGCGGGCTGGTGGTGACGCACCGGCTGCAGGATGCCGGCGTGATCGCAGACTTTTTCTACGACCGGGAGTCCGAGGGTTTGCTGCCGGCCCATTCCAACGGGCGCGACTACGACACCAAGACGTCGGTGCTGGTGCTGCGCGAGGGGCAGGTGGTGTTCGACGGGGCCCGCGACGAAATGTTTCGCGCCCGCGATGCCTACATCAGGAGATTCATTGGGTGACCTGAGAAGAGACCTGGGACCTGGGACCTGAGACCCGGGACTCAAGCCGCAGGTCGCAGGAATGAAGGGAGGAACCATGGCTTCCAAACAGCTCGCTTGGACCCAGTTGAGAGTTGGCCTGCTGGTGATCGTCAGCCTGACCATTTTCGCCGTTTTTATTTTCCTGATCACGGGCGAAGGGTTTTTCCAGCGCAAGTACGAGCTGCGCACCTACATGGAGGACGCCGGCGGGTTGCGCACCGGTGATCCGGTGCGGTTGGCCGGCATCGACGCCGGCAACGTGTTGGCCATCCGCGTCTCCGGCAGCCATGATCCGAAACGCGCGGTGGAGGTGACCATGCGCGTGCTCCGCCGCTATCAGGATGAGATCCGCGGCGACTCGCTGGTGTCGCTGGCCGCCGAGGGATTGCTGGGCCAGCGCTACCTGGATATCACCCGGGGAAACCCGTCGCAGGCGGTCATTGCGCCGGAAGGCGAAGTGAAGCTGAAAGAGACGGCGGAGATCAGCGACGTGGTGGCCACCAGCGCCGATGTCATGGTCAAGCTGAACCGCATTGCCGGGCGCGTGGACAACATCATGAACCAGGTCGAATCGGGCAAGGGGAGCCTGGGCAAGATCATCTACGACGAGTCGCTGTTCAAGAAGGCCAACAAGAGCGTCGACGACATCCAGAGGCTGGTGAGCGATGCGGCGTCGGGCAAGGGCTCGCTGGGCAAATTCCTCACCAACGACCAACTGTACAACGACGCACAGGCCAGCGTGACCAAGGTCAACCAGGTTCTCGACGACGTGCAGAAGGGGCAGGGATCGCTGGGCAAGCTCATTTACGATCCGGGCGTGTACGACCGCACGAACAAGCTGCTGGCGCGGGTGGACGGCATTGTCGGCGGCGTCGAAAAAGGGCAGGGCACGCTCGGCAAGCTAATCAAGGAAGAGACGCTGTACGAGCGGGCCAATTCGGCCGTCGCCAATATCGACAAGGTCAGCGGCCGGCTGGAGCGCGGCGAGGGATCGGCCGGCAAGCTGTTGCACGACGAGAGTCTCTACAACAACCTGAATTCGTTCACGCTGGACTTGCGCGGGCTGCTCGCCGATTTCCGGCAGAACCCGAAAAAGTTCCTCACCATCCAGCTCAAGATTTTCTGAAGCGTTGCCAGACTCAGCGGAGGCCTGCGGCGCCCCCGGGCGCTACAGCAGGTAAGATTCGGCGGGCTTGAGTTGCTGGGTGCCGGGATCCACCTGCAGGCCCATTGCTTCCAGCGCCGTGAGACCAAGCTTGGGCATGTCTCCGTGATCGCCGAAAACAACCGGAGCTCCGCTGACGTGGCGGTTCCATCGGAAGAACGCTCCACCAACGTCCCGCTGGATGGTCTGCCCGTTGGCCAGGCGGAAACTGCGCCGAAATTGAACCGGCACGCCCAGGCTTTCCAGCGTCGGCCGTGGCACCACGCTAATCAAGGCCCCGGTGTCGACGAGCAATTCCATTTCTGTGGAGCGCTCCAGCTCCACCGGGTGGCAAACGGCAAACCTGGTGCGAACGAAGCCCATCTCAGTGCGATTGTAGCACCGGATGGGCGCGCGGGCACACCTGGGCATCGGCAGTGGGTCAGTTTCCGATAAGCGCGCTATACAGGCAAATGAGCTCGGGGAGCCAGCCGAGTCGATTGGTAAACACTGGGCGACTTATGGGGAGTAATCATTGAGACTTGGCCCGTCGCGAGCGGCCTAGGGGTTTCGACCCGTCCCATCCCGCCGCCCACCGCCACCCCTATGAAGCGCGACCGGTTGCGCGGCGGTTGGCTGCAACGCCGGCTCGGCGCCGTCGTCGAGCACGAGCGTCTGCCGCTGGTTTTTGCGTCGGGCTGCAAGCGGCCGTCATAAACCGCTTCTGAAATGAAGCGGCAGACATCGGCGTGCGTCCGGTACGTCTTATCGAGGAAGATGCCACGCTCGGATCGAATGGTGGCGGCATCCTGAAGCACGTATTCAAGCACGGGCAGTCCGGACTTGCGGTATACTCCTCGCTTTATTCAAGCACCGGCAACGAATCTAACAAGGCGAAGGAATCGGGCATGAGACCGAGAGTCGATTCCCCCGCGGCGGGGTCGGGGAAAGCAGCCAGTGTATGGCGCGACGTTCCTGCCAGTGACTGGCTCAGTGTCCAGTGGCAGCTCAAGAACCTGGTACGGACGCCGGAGCGGCTCGGCGAGCTACTGGATCTGTCCGAAGCGGAGGTATCGTCGCTGCGCCGGCTGCAGAAGCGCTTTCATTTTGCGATTTCGCCTTACTATTTTTCGCTCATCGACCCGCGAGATAAGGCCGACCCAATCCGCCGCATGGTCGTGCCCAGCTCCGAAGAAGAGGGCGGCGAAGGAGACGTGGACCCGCTTTCGGAGCGCGACGATCGGGTCGCCCCCGGATTGATCCATCGATATCCGGACCGCGTCCTTTTCGTCACGACTGCCTTCTGCTCCAGCTACTGCCGCTTCTGCCTGCGGAAGCGCAACTGGAAGGCCAGCGATGCCGCCTCGACGCGCGACGCAATCGATGAGGCCGTCGCCTATCTGCGCAACCATGAGGAGGTGCGCGATGTGCTGATCAGCGGTGGCGACCCGTTGACGCTTCCCCTCGATGAGCTCGACTACATCCTTACAAACATTCGTTCCGTACCTCACATCGAATTCGTGCGTATCGGATCGCGCGAACCCGTGATGCTGCCAATGAGGTTCACCGACGCCCTTCTTGGTGTCCTGGACAGGCACTCGCCTTTGTGGATCAGCACCCACTTCAACCATCCGCGCGAGATTACGGAAGAGGCCGCGAGATGTTGCGAGAAACTGGCTCGGCTCGGCATTCCATTGAGCAATCAAACGGTCTTGCTCGCCGGTGTCAATGACGATGTGCCGACGATGAAGAATCTCTTCCAGGGATTGCTTCGCATTCGCGTGCGGCCCTACTACCTGTTCCAGTGCGATGACGTGGCCGGCGTCCGTCATTTGCGGACGAGCGTCTGGAAAGGGGTGGAAATCATGGAATCGCTGCGCGGGCACACGACTGGCCTGGCTGTCCCGACCTTCGTCATTGATGCACCCGGCGGCGGCGGGAAGATTCCGCTCACACCGAACTACCTGGTCAGTGCCTCCCCCGGCCGTGTTGTTCTGCGCAACTTCGAGGGCGCCCTTTTCAGTTATCCGGATCCGGGAGTGGCCTCAGCAAGGCCCCACGAGCCTGCGCATTCGGTATGGGACCTGGCAACCGGAAAAGCCCATTCTCTCGTTCCTCACGATCAGGAACATTACCTGCGGCGCAAGGCGATAGCGGGCAAGCAGAAGGAAGAATGAGAATCGCTCTGCTTTGCAATTTGCGGCCGGGGGCTGCCGCTCCTGGTGTTCCCGACGACGTGTACGAGGAATACGACAGCGGTTCCACCATCGACAGCATACTTGCCGCGCTGCGCGAGCTCCAGATGGAGGTGGAACCGATTCCCGCGGACGCGCGGCTGCCTTGGCGGCTGGCGGAAGGGGCATTCGACTTCGCGTTTAACATAGCGGAAGGAACGGGCAGACGTTGCCGCGAGGCCGTGCCGGCAGCAGTTTGCGAGCTGCTCGGTCTGCCCTTCACCGGGTCTGACGCTCTGACGCTTTCCATCACACTCGACAAATTCCTGGCCAAGCGCGTTGTTTCGCCCGACGTGCCTGTCGCGCCTGGTCTGGTGATTGAAAGTGACGCCGCTCCCGCCGCTCTGGACCGGCTGCATCTCCCCGTCATCGTCAAGCCGAACGACGAGGGCTCGAGTAAGGGGATTCACGGAGGTTCCCTTTGCACGAGCGCCGGCGCCGCCCTTCAACGTTCCCGCTGGCTGCGAGATCGATATCACTGTCCGGTGCTCATCGAGGAATTTGTTAGAGGCCCCGAGGTCACTGTTGCCTTGGCCGGCAATGCACCCAACGTACGCGCATTGGGGATGATGGAGATCGCGCCGGTTTCGCAGGGGGACTTTGTCTACTCCGTGGAAGTCAAACGCGACTGGACGCGCCAGGTGCGCTACTACGTTCCGCCGCGGCTGGATCGTAAAACGATCGATTTGCTCGAAGAATACGCGCGCGGTGCGTACCGGTTGCTGGGTTGCCGCGACATCGCGCGCATGGACTTTCGCATCGACGCCGAAGGCGTTCCGCGCTTCATCGAGTGCAATCCCTTGCCCGGACTCGATCCCGTGAATTCCGACGTCGTCATTCTTTCCCGAGATATCCTGCCCTATGAAAAACTCGTGCAGGGAATTCTACTCGACGCCATGCGCCGTGTCGGAAAAGAGGTCGAGCCGGCGTGATCATCCGTGAGCTTCTCAGCAGAGATCGCATCGCGGTCCATGAAATGCTGGTCGCCTGCGGAGCTTTCACCGCCGAAGAAGTACGCGTAGCGTTGGATCTGGTCGATGAAGGCCTGGCCTGCGGAAGTGACGAGAGTTATCTCCTTTTTGCCGCCGAAGTGGAAGGCGAGGTCCGCGGGTACGTGTGTATTGGAAGAACGCCCCTGACTGCCGCAACGTGGCATTTGTATTGGATCTGCGTTCATCCGCGGGCGCGGCGAACCGGCATTGGCCGTGCTTTGCAGATACATGTCGAGTCCTCGATCCGCGAAAGGGGCGGCGAGCGCCTCGTATTGGAAACAAGCAGTCAGCCCAGTTACGAGCGAGCGCGCCGGTTTTACGAAGAGGGCGGATATCGGGAAGTCGGCCGAATTCGGAATTTCTATAAGCCTAATGACGACTGCATCATTTTCTGTAAGGAACTGGCTACAGGCCGAAACCCCGCGCCTCAGGATAATATGGGTTGACGGCGGGGTCTTCTTTACTTATCTTCTAACGCGAATATGGCTGATAGAAAACCACCGCTCGTGGTCGAGAACCTCGACCAGGCAACATTCAAGTGCACCTTCCCGGCGTGCGCCGGGATCTGCTGCAAGAACAGCCGACCGCCTGTCGAGCCCGACGAGCAGGTGAATATCGACGGCCATCTCGACAAGTTCCTTCCGCACCTTCGTTCGAGCGCTCGCGCGCACGTCGAAAAGAACGGCTGGCGGACGAGGCGTGTGAAGGAGGGTTTCCCCACCATTGCTGTGGAGGGCGGCTGGTGCGTCTTCGCCAACGGCGGCTGCACCCTCCAGAAGGTGGGCATGGCCGAAGCAGCCCCATGGCGGTACAAGCCCGCCGCGTGCATCCGCTTTCCAGTGAAGAAGACCAAGGGAGGGAGTTGGTATATCCGCCAGTGGGGCTATCGCGGTGAGGACTGGGATCTCTTCTGCCTGAATCCGGAAGAGAGCAAAGTTCCGGCGCGCCAGTCACTGGTCGGGGAGATCAGATTCTCTGCGGAGCGGGAACAGAAGCTGAAGAAGGAGCGAACGTGAGCGAGATCGCTGCATTCCTGAGAGTAATGTTCCGCTATTTGCGTCCGTTCTGGAAGCATTGCTTTGTCTTTTTGTTTCTGTTGCTCATTGATATCGCTTTCACGGCCGCATGGCCTCTCGGTTTCAAGCTCATCATCGACAATGTGCTCGAACAGCGGAATCAAAGGATGCTCGTGATCATCCTGGCCGTGTTGTTTGTGGGCGTTCTGCTGGCCTCAGCGGCCGCGCTGGGGCGGGACTGGTTATATGCTTATCTGAACTCCAACGTCCTGCATCAGGTGCGCCTCAAGCTGTTCGTACAACTACAACGGTTGTCGCTCGATTTTTATTCCCGCCTGGGTACCGGCGACATCCTGGCCCGGTTCTCAACAGACATGGGGGCCCTGGAGAGCGCTATCACCTGGGGGGTGGTCAGCCTCATCCTCAACTCGATAACCATCGTTGTGGCGGCGGGTTTGTTGTTTGCCTTGGAGTGGCGGCTGGCTCTGCTGGCCGTAGTCGGGCTGTTCGCTTGCGTCGCCGCGCCTCGGGGGCTGATGCACCGTGCTGCCGCGGCCAGCTACGAGGCCAAGGAGGGGCAAGCCGGGCTGGCCAATACGGTGCAGGAAAACATCAACGCGCAGCCGCTCGTCAAGGCGTTTGGCCTGGGGCAGCGATCTGCCGATGCGTTCCGCCAGCAATCCTTGCAGTTGGCCCACGCGACCAGGCGTTTCGGTTTGCTGAGCTATATCGTCGAACGGCTGCCCAACGTGGTGATCTTGATCTTCGAAATCGTGGTTGTCGGCGCTGGCATTCTGCTCGTTTTTTACGGGTATCGCCCGCTCGGCACCATCGTGGCGTTTCACGCCGTCTTTCTCAATATCAGCGCATCGGTGGGGGGACTGACCAGCATCATGCCGATCGTCCTGCAATCGCTCGGAGGATTGCGCCGTATCGAGGAGGTGCTGAACGAACAGCCCAAGGTGGCGGATGCGCCGGATGCCGTAGCGGCGCCACCCCTCTCCCGCGCCATTGTTTTTCGCGATGTTACTTTCGGCTACAGCGAAGATTGCCCGAACCTCGACCAGGCCGATCTTGAAATCCGCAAGGGCCAGTTCGTGGCGCTGGTGGGCGGCAGCGGATCGGGCAAGAGCACCGTGCTCAATCTGCTTATGCGCTTCTATGATCCGGCCTCGGGCGCGATCAATTTCGATGATTGCGACTTGCGCCGGGTGACCCAGGATTCGCTGCGCGAGCAGATCGGCATCGTATTCCAGGAGAACATCCTCTTTAACATTTCGATTCGTGAGAACCTGCGTCTTGGGAACCCGCGGGCTACTGACGCCGAAATTGAAGAGGCCGCGCGCACCGCGGAGATTCACGATTTCGTGACTGGTTTGCCCGAAGGTTATGGCAGCCTGGCGGGCGAACGGGGCAAGCGTTTTTCCGGAGGTCAACGCCAGCGCTTGGCGCTGGCGCGGGCCCTGGTGCGAAATCCCGGCATTCTGGTCCTTGACGAAGCGACATCGGCGCTGGACCCTGCCACTGAATCAGCCATCAACGAGACCCTCGTGCGGGTGGCCAGAGGCCGCACGGTGATCTCGGTGACACACAGGCTCTCGACCATCGCCCGCGCCGACCGCATCTTTGTGCTTGATCGGGGCCGCGTGCTGGAACAAGGCAGGCACGAAGAGCTTCTCAAGCACAATGGAACGTATGCCCAACTGTGGCGTAAACAAGCCGGATTCAACATCAACGCGGCCGGAGATGATGCCGCCATAACGGCCGAGCGTCTAAAAGATATTCCTATCCTTTCCCGGTTGGGCGACGCGATTCTTTCGGAACTCGCGGAGGAATTCGTGACCGAACGGCATCCGGCCGAGAGACGGATCATCGTCGAAGGCGATCCCGGTGACAGGTTCTACATCATCGCACGCGGTAAAGTCGATGTCACGATTCAACGGCCCGGCGGCACGGAAGAACGCATTGCCGTGTTGCAGGACGGAGACTACTTTGGAGAGATCGCGCTGCTGAAGGATGTTCCAAGAACGGCATCCGTCCAGACGCGCGCTCCGAGCATCTTCTTGGCTCTGGGGCGGGCCGAATTCACGCGCCTGTTGGCGCGCGTGCCTCAACTGCAGGAATCGCTCGTGCGTACCTATTTGGATCGCCTGGAGCAGGCAAAAGCACACAGGGCATGAGTAGGGCATCAGCGAGAGCGGCCCAGTGGAGCAACAGGTCCGCGGGCCGCGGCGTTGGCAACGAAGCGGCGGATCAGATCATCGTAACTCCACCCGGCCACGCCCGCCGAGCGCACCAGACCTGCCCCGGGCGCAATGCAGGGGTTCGGGTTCACTTCGAGAACGACGGGGTTGTCCTCCGAGTCTACGCGCATATCTACGCGGGCATAGTCCCGGCACGAGACTGCTTCGAAGGCCGCGAGCGCGACCTGGCGGATTCGGCGATCCAGTTCGTGCGAAACGTTGGCGGGGCAAATGACCGGCGTTTTAAGGAACGCCTCGGTGCCCTCCACCCACTTGGCCTCGTAGCCGCAGACGCGCGGCACGCCTGCCGGAAGCTGCCAGTCGATCTCGGACAACGGCAGGACTTCGGGCCCGGACCCCAACTCGGCGACGCTGACGTTGATTTCGCGCCCATCGATGAACTGTTCCACGATTACCGCGGGCGGGAATCTCCGGAGCAGTTCCTTCGCTTTCAGGCGCGCCGAGCGCTCGTCGAAGACGACGTTGGCCGGCTCGATACCGTGGCTGGCGTCCAGGAAGGCGGGTTTCACAATTGCCGGAAACTCGAGGCCCTGGAGCGAATCGTTCTCCGCATTGCGCAGGACGAGGCCAGCGGGGACGGGCACCCCGCTGCCGCGGAGAAGCGCTTTCGTTTTCGGCTTATCGAGGCACAGAGCCAGCGTCTGTGAGGTGTTGCCGGTAAAGGCAACCCCGAGCAATTCGAGAAGGCCCGCAACAGACGCTTCGAGTTCGGCCACACCGCGCGCCGCCTCGGCAAGGTTGAACACGACTTCCGGTTCGATTTCAGCCAACCGCCGCGACAGCGATACGGGGTCGCCGTCGAGCGTCTCCACCATCTCGACACGGCCGAGCGCCGATAGCGCGGCTCGCACGGCTTCGCTCGTTTTCGCCGAATCCCGGGCCGCGATCGCGTCGTTCGCGTCGCCTCCCCGGACGTTCTGGTCATCGTTATAAAGGACGACGTAAGGTTTCATACCAGGCTCAGATCGAATTCAATAGGGTAACGCATCAGGAGTCTGTCGGAGATAGATTTGCGCGAACCATGAATCAATGACTTGCGGCTCGTTTAAGACTCTTGAATTCCGCGTAACCGCTTGATTCTTCGTTCAGAAAGATTTCGCTCCTGAACGCAGCGATTTCTTTGGGGTGTTCATCTAAACGGTGAATTGATCGGAGACATCCGAAGAAAGTCGCACGGCAAGGCGCGCAAACCGCGCTGCTAGCCCTTCAAGGCAGGGTCGCTCCGGAGAGCCGATTGTACTTCTTCATGACTTCGCGCAGCCGCGAATGCGGCAGCGCGATCACGCGGTGTCCCTGGAATCCGGCCATCGTTTCGGCGCCAACCATGGCGTTGACGATCGCTTCCTCGACGGATTCGACCGTGGCGTGAAAGACCGGGTCCATCTCGTCGTTGGAAAGCATCTTGAGGTCGGCGACGCCCGAATCTCCGCCCGCTCCGGGGTTGGCGGTCGAGAAGGCGATGAAGATATCGCCGGAACCGTTGCCGGAAGTCGACCTTCGACTCCGGTTGGATCACGGCGCACTGGGAAACAATCCACCTGGGCGGATGACGCGTGCCCATAGAAGCACGTTTTGCCCGCCGACATCGGCTGGAAGACACCTCGGCGGTTACTCCCCATAAACGCCGCAGTGTTTGCCGAGCGGCCGCTTGGCCGCATACTCGGCTATCCGGGAACTGAGCCATTACCGGGGCGTCGAGGCGCCCCTTTCCGTCCGCGGCGGTGAGCCCGCCGGTTGGCGCTTGGCGACGAGAAACCTGTAAACTGGTGGTGATGGCAGCTCGAGCCTATGCGCAACCGTGCCCCGGCGCGGCCTCACCGGTTCCTTGCACCGATCCTGATTCAATTGCGCGCTACCTGGAGGATGCCTCGGGCTTCACGGGGACGGCTGAGGCGGTGCTGCTGCCCGAGAACGAGGCGGAGGTCAGCGCCATCCTGCGCCAAGCGCAGCGAACCGGCACGCCCGTGACTGTCTCCGGGGCGGGGACCGGCCTGACGGGCGGGCGCGTGGCGCAGGGCGGGTGGGTGGTCTCGCTGGAGCGCCTGAACCGCATCGTGGATCTTGCGCCGGGGCGGGCGCGCGTGCAACCCGCCGTGGTCCTGAAAGACCTGCAGGCGGCGGCCCAGGCCGCCGGCCAGTTCTATCCGCCCGACCCCACCGAGAATACCTCCAGCATCGGCGGTAACATCGCCACCAACGCTTCCGGCTCGCGCAGCTTCAAATACGGAGGCACCCGCCGCTATGTGCGCCGCCTGCGCTTGGTGTTGCCAAACGGGGACCTGCTGGAACTGGAGCGCGGGCAGGTGCACGCCGATTCGGAACACCGCTTCGAGATCCTGCTGGCCGAGGGGCGGGTTTGTGAATTGCGGCTGCCGCAGTACGCCATGCCCGCCACCACCAAGCACTCGGCGGGCTATTACTTCGCCCCGGGCATGGATCTGATGGACCTGTTCATCGGCTGCGAAGGCACGCTGGGCGTCGTCACGGAAGCCGAGCTGGACCTGCTGCCATGGCCGGGCGAGGTATTGGGCGGCGTGGTGTTCTTTACCGGCGAGGGCGCGGCCCTGGACTTCGCCACGCGCGTCCGGCGCCTGTCCCGCGAAACCAACTTTGCCGGCCCGGTCGAGGCCCGGCTGATCGAGTTCTTCGACCGCAACGCGCTGACGCTGCTCCGGCTGCACCGCTACCCGGAAACGCCGGCCGCCGCCCGCGCCGCCGTCCTGCTGGAGCAGGAAACCGGCGCCGGCTCGCTGGAAGATGCCGCCGAGCGCTGGCTGGAGGTCATCGAGCAGTCGCGTGGCGGAGACGGGGCGGCCCTGCTGGAGGATTCCTGGTTTGCGATGTCGGCGGCCGAGCGCGAAAAATTCCGCGATTTTCGCCACGCTATAGCGCTCATTGTCAACGAGACGGCGCGGCAGAACGGCTTCCCCAAATTGGCTACCGACCAGGCCGTTCCGGTGGAGCGCATCGGGGAGCTGCTCGCGTTTTATTACCGGGAATTGCGGGCCTTGTTCGGCGAGTGCGATCCGCCCCGCTACGCGGTCTACGGCCACATCGGCGACGCGCACCTCCACGTCAACATGCTTCCCACCGACGAGGCCTCCTTCCGGGCGGCCAAGGCCCTGCTGCTGAGGTTTGCCGAAGAGGCAGTGCGGCTGGGCGGCACAGTGGCCGGCGAGCACGGCCTCGGCAAGGCCAAGCTGCACTTCCTCAAGCTGCAGTATCCGCCGGAGGTCATCGAAGCGATGCGGCAGATCAAGCTGGCGCTGGATCCGCAGGACCTGCTCAACCGCGGCAACCTGTTCGGCTCCAGCTCCCTGCTGGCTGTCGGCTGACGGCCTTTTGCCGCACGCGATACAAACAGAGCCGAAGCAGGGAGGTCA
>Ga0315285_10004599_pt1 | contig 14314 bp, 10 predicted proteins | sample YL17G09_36_MG_FD_203698 | JGI IMG/M metagenome (GOLD analysis project Ga0315285, IMG submission 203698) | Sediment microbial communities from Yellowstone Lake, YNP, Wyoming, USA - YL17G09_36 | ecosystem: Environmental > Aquatic > Freshwater > Lake > Sediment | place: USA: Wyoming | collected...
AGTTGATCAGGTTGTCATCAACTGGGAAGCCTTCGGTGCTCTCAAAGTCACCCCAATCCCAGGTCACTTTGATCTTTCTGCCGTTAACAGATCGTTCGATTGTTTCGATGCCTTCTCCAAATGGGTCAAGAGCCAAGCTCAGCACCTTCCGCTTCGTCTATCTGAGGATATGAGTGTGAATGATTAAAGCAGTTATTTCGCTATCTGGAATATGCAAAAACCCACAACATGATAGAGTTCGAACGAACAAAGTCAAAATCGCATTGAAACTGGACGAATCATCGAAATGCCGTAATCAAGCTTTCGACTAACATCAGCGACAATTCTACCAAAAAAGACGTCTTACGAGTCTGTTCAAGTTCGAATTGCAGCATACGCAAGAACTGCTGCATTCTGTCTCTCTAGCCGAGAATCAGAAAGCTCAAATCTTGGCTGAAACCAAGAAATAACCAGTTTCAGCCCTTTCCGCTCAACCGTCAAAGGCTTGGCATGGACTTTACCGTGGCCTCATATAGAAACCCTCGAAAATCTCCATGCGAAGCCGACTGCCACTACTTCGTGAATGCTTCGAGAATACTTCGAGATTTCTTTGAGGATTGCTTCCGTTTCCGTTCCAGATAATACGTCTGCATTTGCCTGTCTCTTTTCAGCCTATTTGAAATGGGGTCAGATACTTCACGCACGATTCATTGCTGGCTTTTGGGTGAACGAAGGCAAGCGTGGCTGCCTGTTGGGGCGATTAGCTGCACATCCTAAAACATGCTTGGTCATTGTCTCCGCAAGAACTTCTCTTGTCGATGTCGAACTGCAACGGATGAAAGTGGTGCCCTCCCCTTAGTGTGAAGGTTCCTTATGCGATTCAGACTTAGCTGTGGTGATGCTTTTGTATACACTTAGGGTTTGGTCCCATTGCGGGAGCCTCTCACAGAGGCCGTTATCGCTGCTTTGGTGTTTGGAGAAGGGGCTTGTTCCTGGCTTTTTTGTCATGAGAGCGCAAATCTGTCTTGTCTGGTATAGGCTTGGTGACTGATATTTTTGACGTTCTTTCATGGGAATTTTGCTGTCTGGTGATATTGGTTGTATCGGTATTACCTATGCTTTCTATGTTTCACCAGCCTGCTCCAGAAGCACCGTTCTGGCACGGGTATACAGAAGCATCAACAAGACTCATCTTTTAGATGCGCTGACAGACTAGTTGGAAAACATTAAAGCGTATATCGTGCTAATGACTTCTATGAAATCCGGAAGGGTCATTCGCTCATTTGATGCCAGAGACGGACGCAGAGTGGTTCTGAGAACTCTCAAGTGGGATGATTTGGAAGACTGTTTAGAGTTTATCAATTCTCTCGTGGATGAGAAAGCAAACATACTCAGAGACCAGAAAGTCACTAGGGAGGCTGAAATTGAGTGGCTCGCGAAAGCTTTGAGTCGTATGGAATTGGAGGAGGTCGTTTATCTGGTTGCTGAGGTTGACGGGAAAGTGGTGGCAAATTCCGAATTAAGCAGGAGGCTCAGCGGTTACGATAAGCACTTGGGAGGCATCGGCATTGCAATAAAGAACGGTTTCAGAGACTTAGGAATCGGTACTGAAATGATGAAGACACTTATCGAACAGGGAAAATCGTGGGGCTTGAAGGTCTTGACCCTAACTGCATTCGCAAATAACGCTCGCGCACTTCACGTTTACAGGAAGATCGGGTTCGTTGAGACTGGCCGAATTCCGAAGAAGTTCTTCAAGGAAGGCCAATACCTTGATGAAATGATAATGACTATGATGTTAGAGTGAGTATCCTGTCAGGCTTCAAAGTCTTCAGCCAAAGCCGCAGTTCACGAAGAGTGAGATCGAATTTGTGGACTTGATTGACAGAGTTCGGGGCATAGTTTCGAGGTCACTCGTGCGCAATGGTCTAGTACACGTTTTTTCTCCGCATGCAACTGGCTTACTGGTGCTGACAGAGAACGAGCACGGCTTGCTCGAAGACATCAGAGTCTTCCTTGAGACACTAGTCCCTAGAGACAAACCATACACCCATCAGTTCAATGCACATTCGCACCTCAGATCGCTGCTTTTTCCAACAGACAAGACCCTACCATTAATAGATGGCCATGTTGAATTGGGAACGTGGCAGCCCCTAATTTTCGCGGAGACTGATGCCCATCCAAGAAAACGAACAACAGTAGTCCAAGTGATTGGACGATAAGGGTGGATTGCTTGCAGAGACGCTAGAGAGGCGCTAACCTGGCAGACTTGGCAACTGTACCCAGACATATCTTTTCTCTAAAGACTTGTTCCTTCCACAACGAAGCTGAATCAGAGTGCTCGTTTTCGACTCTCCCGATCAAACCGCCCAGCTGCAGCATCATGGAGTTTTATACTCTAGGCACTATTTTCCTAATGGCAACCACAGATTTTTAACCATTTGGTGCAAAGTGTGATGATACGATTTCTTTCGCTCCTCCAAGATCACGGAATCACACGACTTCCCACGATTGCTAACTAATGTCGGCAACTACTCAAAATCCCCCCATGACATCTGAGAAAAGTGTGAACCAAGGAATGATGCGCTCAGTAGTCGGCGCCTGTATTTATAAGGTTCGTCACCATTCGACGAAGTGTTGATCCAGACGTGGCGTTTGTAGTTCCTCAGTGAAACGATCCGCAACCCAACTCGAGCCAATCGAAATTGACAAGTTCGCCTGAATAGTACTACAATAGTTGAATAGTCGCCATGTTTCTCTTAGTCTTTGCGGCAAATTGGCGGCTGGTTCATTCAGTTTTTTAGGTTTATGTTGCAAATTTGTGAAATACGGTGGTGTTCGCGGCGCACTGTGAAGTTGAATAGGCTTGCGGAGCCTCACCACATGGAAGTCAGCTTTTCGTGGGGAATCGCCTTGGAAAAGTCCAACGAACTGGCAGTGAAGTCCTATCAGGAAGGTTGCTAAACACAAATACTGTTCTTTCCTCAGCTTCGCTTATAAGCTACGGTTTGATTCGCGCTTTCTTGTTTGGAAACGGCCGTTGATTCTGTGGCTGTTGCTTTTTCGGGTTTCTCTGGCCATTACTATCCGGTCAATGATTGTTTCTGTTGGAGCATAGGATTCCAAGCTGGTTCTTTCTTGGTCTTCCTTCTAGAGTTAACCCTGTCTAAAGGGGCGCTCATCGTCACATCTATAGGTCCGTGTCCCAAGTCGTCACAACTCTCAAATCATCAAGCGCTAGGGCCCAAAGATAGTAAACCAGAATTGACGCCTTTAATTTGGGGGCAACAACCCTGATCAAGACACTAGTTAGGAAGCATAATTGTCGTTGGTCGTCGGACCTGGAAGGACATATAGATGGTCAAAGCCGGCTGTTTTCATCAGATTACGTGTAACAAGAAGCATGAAGATGTAAGCAGACTCTGCATAGCTGGGAGACACTTGCGAAGAAGAGAGATTCCACTCTCCTCACGCTCTATGCCCAACTCTAGGTTACGTATATGGAGACGAACGGTATGTTCTGACCAAAATTCGATGTACCAGCGCTGCCTAACAACATAAGATTGACGGCTCCACAGCCAGATTCGTCCGGCGACGTCCGGGCAAAAGTGCCCAGAGCCAAATCGACCTTTGTGCCAAAATAGACTGTGACCGGTGTGTTGTAAAGAAGAGTCACATTAACGAATGAACCTTGGGCTTTTGACGTAATCCAGCCTGTGCTGTTAACGTTGCAGATATGCCACCATTGTGAGCGTGGTTGATTAGGGTTGCCCGTCTTGAAAATGGCCCAGAGGGCAGAGTGTGAAGTGAGGTTGATGGGTCTTCTATCTGGGTCGAAGTTTGTCAGAGTCAATCGAAAAGCAATTTCGACGTTTGGGGGATAGAAACCTGACAAGCCACCTGTTGCCCATTCAGTAAGAGCATAACTTGAATTCACGCGGTAGCAGACGAAAGCATCAAAATCCATTCCGATTTTCCCGATTCCCGTAGCGACATCTGACTGTACTATCTCTTGAGGTCTAGTAAGCGCTACGCTGTTTCCCCTCTCAGTCACGAACCAAACGTTGAAATCATCTGCAGACGACGCACCAGGCACGCTCACGTTCATGGCCTTCGCACCTGTTAGATCCAGCATCTCACCGGGATTCAGGGCCGCTGCGCTCATTGTTGCTAGCGAATTGTTGAATCCATACGTTTGCTTCGAGGCGTCGAAAACCCACACGTTGACTATTTGGACAGCAACAGACCCAAGGTTAGTCATTTGAGCCTGAACAGACACTATGTTGCTGGAGACGGAGAAGTTCCAAAAAGTGCTGGCGACAACGTTTTCGTTGCGACGGTCAGCCTCATTCTGATTCCTTTCTCTAACTGATCCATTGTACAAAGTGTTCTGGTTGAGACTGTAGAGGAAAACACTGGTAGCCAGGAATATAACTATTAGAACCATGAATATTGCACCGACAATGGAAGAGAATCCTTTTGGATTCTCCATTAATCTCGTCAGTCGTCTAAGCTTTAAAGGTGTTCTCAAATGATGACCCCCTCCCAGTGACAACACGGACTGAATAGATTTTCCCAGCAACCAAGGTCACTGAAGGTAACGTGAAGTACCCCTCGTCCTTCATGGCCAACTGCTGAGGATTTGGATAGGAAGTTCCATCCATAAACCTCAAATTGATCTGAGCGCCTGAGAAGGAAGAGACGAGCAATGTACTAGTCTTCACGTAAACCGTCGGCAAGGTAACATTACCTACCGTTCCACTATTCAGCAAGAAAACACTCAAATTCCCCCCAGTACGATTGTAGAAAATATACTCAAAGCTTAGTCTCTCCTTCAGCATGCTGATGTCTGAGTTTACGGCATCGCTGAACTGGTCAGTATAGATCGAAGCTTGAGACTGGGTCCAAATAAGCACCGAAAAACTAACAGCAATAACAGCGCCTGTTAGAATAACACTTGAGATAACAGCGTTGACGGCTCGCTTGTCTCGGAAAAGTTCCTTCAAGCCTCTCATTGAAATCGTTGAGTGCAACGTGTCGACCCTGAGAATATGTGCGAAAAGTGTTTATTAAATCTTACTAATTACTACATCAAGAACAGTCACCAAGCTTTCCATTCGCAAGATCGCAACAAGAAAGCGGGTTCATAATCTCAAGCCATCAATTCTCGAAGCCACTAGCCTAGAGCACTACTAGCCGCTCACGAGCCTCGGAGAACTGGGAGCAAAAACGGGTGCTCTCAGAATAGACTCGGACGCGGAAAAATCGAGCTACCACCAATAACACCCGCAGACGAGTCTGCCAAACGCGTTTGACGTGACATGACGTGGCACCATGGTCACATTTGAGGGAACAATACCTATCTGTAAGGTAAACCAAGGATCTAAGACTGGGTCATAGAGAATCGCGGATTATCCTCCAAGCTTGACGTAGTGACTCGAGACAGCGAGCTTTTGGTTGTAGAGAGTTTCTTCTGTTGATGCTTTTGTATGCAGATGCGGTGATTTCACGTTCAAGGCGCTCCTCTCTCTTGTCGGGCAGCATGAATGAGAGCATAAGAGCGCACAACGCAAATCCTGCCAGTATATAGAACGCTGCATCCAGACCATAAGAGTCACTTATGTAGCCAGTAATAACCTGTGAGACCGAGCCAATCCCAAAGGAAGTGGAGAAAAATACCCCGTAAACCAGTCCCCTTTGGTTTTGAGGAGCTAGGAACCCTGTTAGAGAGTTCAACGCAGGCTAGTGCGCATAGAACGCCAGCCCGTACAGAACTATGAACAAAGATGGTGATTGGAGGCCGAGGCAAAAGAACACTTTGGGTGCCATCAATTTGTTACTCTACGGAACGTTTGAAGGCGGAAGGGAATATGCCCAAAATATACCCTTCGTTGCGGCATATGCATATGATCAGAGGTATTGTATGCCCTAATCCAGCGCGCCTAGATGCCCAAAACAATGCACGAATAACTAGATAGCTATTATGAAAGCAAGTGCAGGTAATCCTAATGCTACCACAATGCATCAATCAAAACGGACAACATTCAGGATTACACATCTACCAGTTAATTCTTTAGTCCCTTTCTAGTGAAGATTTTGACTTGAACCACTCCAAGTCCAGTTACACATGCTCCCAATGAAAAATCACTCTCTTGTTCTTATTTTTCGTCGATCTAGGCAGTTAGTGACGGAGTGCTCTGCTTGTTAGGGTTTTCACGCCTACACTCTTTGCTGCCTTAGTGAGTTTTTCGTCGTCTGTAACAAGGGTTTTGTTAAGTCTCTGCGCTTCGATTAGATAGGCTGCGTCATAGTATGTGAGATTCAGCTTGCCTGCCATGTTGAGGATGGCAGTGCCTAACTCTTCATCTTCTAACAAGGCCACATCCATTGCCTGGAGTATCGCGAAGACAGATTCTAGGAGTTTTATAGCTTCTCTTGAAGTGATTCTTTTGAGTAGGAAGCACTCCCTCCACACGGCGTTTCCAACCTCATAGTAGGCGAGAGATACTGTGGAGCTTTCCAAAAGCACGTCCAGAGCCTTCCCCCGAAGCTCTCTAACAAGTGTAAAAATGCTGCTAGCGTCGAAGAGCAAGAGAGGACTGGTCAGCGTGCCTCCCTACCTTCACGGATAACCTGAACAAGCTCTTCAGCCGGAATCTTCTGGAGAATTTCCCCTGCCTCCTCGGCAAGTTCCCTAAGCCTCTCCTTTTCCACAAGTTTAACCTCCCGCTCCAAAGCTTCACGTATCATTCCACTCACGTTTGTCCCTAACCTAGCCAGTCTCTCCTTAAGCTCTGCAGGAATCTTCGCGGTAACCGTAGCCTGCTTACCCATTCAGTATCACCAAAATAGTAACACCGAAAAAACTATATAAAGTTATGGGAGTGTGCTTCAACACAATGGCATCAATTGAGTTAATGTGGAACTAGCGAGTGATACGGTGACACAAAGTCTATGGTAAAAGTTTTGTAACCTCATGTGGTGTAAGCATGACTGAAGTTGTGCCAATTAGAATTCCCATGGAGGTCTTGGAAAAAATCGAACTCCTAGTAAGGTTAGGGAAATACGCTAACAAAAGAGAGGCCATAAGAACCATTATCATTGAACATTTAGAAGAGAGAAAAGAGGTGTTTGCCTACGAAGAAATGCTTTCTCAAGACAAGAAAATCTTTGAGGTGGCAGAATCTTTTGGCGAAAAAGAATTTTCAGAGTTTCTTCTGTTGATGCTTTCGTATACGGATAATGGTGATTCACCATCACTCTGTTCCTTCTCTTTTGTCGGGTAACATAAACGAAAGCAGCAAAGCACAGAGAGCAAAAACCGTCAACACAAAGAATGCCGTATCTAGACCGCAGAAATCGCCCACGTAACCCGTGATAACCTGCGAGACAGAACCAATGCCAAACGAGGTGAAGAAGAATATCCCGAATATCAACCCTCTTTGGCTTTGAGGAGCCAGGAACCCTGTTAGAGAGTTCAACGCAGGCTGGTGCGCATAGAACGCCAGCCCGTACAGAACTATGAATAAGGATACACCTATCATGTGGATTGGAAAGAACAGAAGCGAGATCAGGCTCAGGCAGATACCGGCTGAGGCAGCTATCAACACTTTCTTCGAGCCAAACCTTCCCGCTGATTTTCCGCCAATCCATTGCGCTGGGACGCCTGATGCCAGCAACAGCGTGTAAGCGACAGATGCCCACATCGGGTCGATCCCCCTGTTCTCCTTGAGATACGTTGGAAAGAAGAGCTCCACGCCTTTCATGAACAAACCAACGGCCACGTTAAAGACCAGAAGCACCCACAAGTCACGATTTCTCAGAACGCTAGCTATTGACACGCTTTCCTTATCCTTCTTCTCTTCTCTCGCGAAGACTCTAGGGAATACGAAAGCGAGGATCGTGCAAAGAGCGCCAAAAACAACGAAAGCCCACGACCACCCGTAGGTTGCACCAATGAACCACGCTATTGTGGGAGTCAAGACAACGCCCAGCGTTCCACCCACGCCATGCAGGCCCATGGACTCGGACACTTTGCCTTTGAAAGTTTTCGAAATCAGAGCATTCGCCGTCGGATGGTAAAGACCAGCCCATACAGCCATCAACGTTAACGCCAAAGTATACACAAAAACCATTTGCGTTGATCCCGCGGCAATCATGATGAATGATGATAAGCCTGAAAGAGCGAGGCAAATGATGATCGTTTTTGCTTCACCGATTCTATCGCCTAATGGTCCGCCGATGAGTGAACCAGCGCCATAGATGAATGACGCGATGGTTGTCACGAGACCGATCTCAGATTTCGTAACATTCAGGTCAGTCATTATTAATCCTAGCAGCGGCGGAGCAATTACGAAGAGCGAGTGGTTGAAGGAGTGGGCTATGCCCAACAAGGCGAGTTGACGATTCTTCCTTGATTGCCGCTCCATGATATTTCATCTTTCCATAATTCAGATCAGCGTAGCAAGAAGAAATGAATTACGAATGAATAATAAAAGGTTAGCATTCATGAAGATGATTCGCGTTCTTCCTTGAAACAAGATCGCGACAACGTGTGTGAGTAGCCTTTCACTGACGCCTGGACCATATCGTAGGCATCAAAAACTTGCTTGCACCATGGTTCGAAGCCAAACATCGTCTGCCATTCGAATAGGATTTGTCGCGCGCTAGGCTAAAGCGCTCCTCCTAAGCAATTGACGATCTTCTCCTTACAAGTCCATGGTTTTTGTGAGTTTTGTTGATGCTTTTGTATACGGGGCGACTTTTGATGGAGGCCCAATGGGAGATGATTGACAAGCAGTCTCCTGAAAAGGTTACTATTCAGAAGCTTGAGGAAATCCTCATGAATGGAGTGTTAATCCCCGCCATCAACTGACTAGGTGTCTCCTCCAGCTAGAGTGGGTGGGCTCCCACTCCAATTGCTTCTTTCGACGCTCTTCAGGCATCAGATACATGAGGTAATCTCTTCTTTCACCAAACGGGTCTTTCGTAGAGTTAATTTGGTGTCCAACGCACCAAACACAAAGTCTTATTAATTCAGCCAAGGAAACTGTCGCCGAGGATTACGAGATGAATAAGAAACATAGAGTTAACAGCAAAAACATTATCGTCCTCGCAGCAGTTTGCATGGTACTCTTAACCAGCATCTTAGGAACGATTGCGAATCAAACAGAGTCATTTACGAACAAAAGGAGCAGTACGCAAGTGGAGCAGCGAGACCTAGGAACAACCAACGGTGTTTCCGCAACTGTAGAGGATAAGCATGATGCTGCAAAGGCTGAATTCAAACCAGACGAGTTGCTCATCAAGTTCAAAACAGCCAGTGCAAGCAGCATCAACAGCGTAATCGAAGGGCTCAAAGCAACAATTCTCAATCATTTCCGAATGACAGATGTATACCACGTTCGCCTTCCAGAGAACCTGACGCTGACAGCAGCATTGGACCTTCTCAGGAATAACGCTCAAGTCGAATATGCAGAGCCAAACTACATCTACAACATTGGTGCACCGACAACGCCGAACGACCCGCTTTTCAACGAACTTTGGGGCCTCCATAATACAGGCCAAACAGGCGGCACATTAGATGCTGACATAGATGCTCCTCAAGCATGGGACATACGGACTGGCAATAGGAGCATTGTCGTAGCTGTCATTGACACAGGTGTAGACTACACGCATGTAGACTTGACTGCAAACATGTGGAGAAACCCGGGCGAGACGGCTAATGAAATAGACGACGATCTCAACGGGTATGTTGACGACATCTATGGCATAGACACCTTCAACAGTGATGCAGACCCCTACGATGACCACGGTCACGGAACCCACTGTTCCGGAACCATAGGGGCCGTGGGAAACAACAGCATCGGTGTCACCGGAGTCAACTGGAACGTAAGCATAATGGCTCTCAAGTTTCTGAGCAGCGACGGCTGGGGCTACACTGATGACGCGATCGAATGCATAGAATACGCCATCATGATGAAGACAGCACATAACGTAAACGCAAGAGTCCTAAGCAACAGTTGGGGAGGCGGAAGCTACTCACAAGCTCTCTATGATGCCATAGATGCTGCGGGCGCTTCGAATATGCTTTTCGTGGCCGCAGCCGGCAACTACGGCACCAACAACGACCTGCTTCCGTTTTACCCTGCCAGTTATGACTTGAACAACATCATCTCTGTAGCTGCAACAGACCACAATGACGACCTGGCAGGGTTCTCAAGCTGGGGGTTTTCAAGCGTTGATGTCGGAGCTCCCGGGGACAATATTCTCAGCACGGTTCCCACCAACGCTTATGGTTGGTACAGTGGCACGTCAATGGCCACCCCTCACGTTTCAGGACTCGCTGCTCTAGTCCTAGATAGGCATCCGAGCTACACGTACACTAGACTGAGAACTAGGATCCTCTCTACGGTGGACACTCTGTCAAGCTTGACTGGTAAAGTCCTAACGGGCGGGAGGATAAACGCTTGGTCCGCGCTGACGACGACTGACGTCTCAATGCACCTCAATATGATCGAGCCGACTGTAAACTTCACGATGATCAGAGGAATCCAATACAACGTCACGGCGTGGGTGCACAACGTCACCGACCCTATCTTGGCTGCGAGCGTCCAAGCAAGTTTCTCGAGCGGTACGCCGAACACAACGCTTGAGGATGACGGGGTCGCGCCGGACAGATTCGCCAATGACGGGATCTACACTGCTTACTGGATTCCCCGCGTCGCTGGAAGCCTCACGATTGGAGTTTCAGCATCAGCGGGAGGCTACGCGCCAGCTTCCGGGTCGGTTTCGGGAAGAGTCGAGAGCATTCCAAGCTACACCATTACCGAAACGGCGTATCAATGGGTTGAACTGAGTGAGCAGGCTGTTGGTCTGTGCCTGGGCGACGATCGCTTTCTGACCGTAACATCACCGTTTCCAATCAATTTCTACGACGACCTCTATACAAACTTGACCGTCGGGTCGAACGGAAACATAAACTTCGAAGACAAGAACTTAGGGTATACAAATACACCGATCCCGGCTCAAAACTATTACGGTGTCGAGAGGCTCATCGGCGTCTTCTGGGACGACCTCAACATGAGAACCTATATTGATCACGGTACAATCCTATGCGGCATCGTTGGAACCTCGCCCAATCGAACGCTCGTGGTAGAGTGGAAGGACGTTGCTCACTATTACTACGCGGGCAGCGTCACGTTCGAGGTCCTGTTCTACGAGAACAGCAGCGACATTGTACTACAGTATCAGGACGTTTCTTTCGGATATTCGAACTACGATTACGGTGCACACGCCACGGTTGGAATCCAGCACAACCCAGAGTGGGGCACGCAGTACAGCTACCACACTCCGTCACTGCACAATAACCTCGCGTTGAGGCTTTCCAGCCTCCAAACGTTGTCATTGCAGTCCCTAGTGTCAACGATAATGAATGATCCAGCGCAGACGGTCTACTACGTCAGGACGGGCAACATCTACGATGATTCTGCCCTCGGCTTCGTCTACGGCAAGTCGGCACAAGCTCAGAACATAGTCTCGCAGAATAACCCGACGTTCATCAACCAGACTTCTGGTGCGCCACTCGTCTCGGGCGACATCGTCATCTTCGGCGGAAGGTCAGCGAGCAAGGTTACACAGTACTACGAAAGCCATGGCCTTGCCTGGGTCTGGGTGGACGTGAATGCGACGTACTACACGTTCAAGCGTGTTGACAACGGCCTGACGCTTTATCCAGTGGCGATTTCAACGTACAACCCGAACGTCATGGACTACTTCGTGATCCAAGCTTTCAAGGACAGCAACAGAACGGTGCTCTCTCAGTGGGGAATATCCGCGCAGGGAACTTACGCCAGCGGCCTCTGCTTCGCAGACCTGGTGTGGCCACACATCGGCGATTTCGGGGACTCGTTCTACATCTACAGCTGGCATGACCTGAACGGCGACGGAATCCAAACGTCGAACGAGATGTCACTGATAACCTCAGGAAACTAGCATCTCGCAAGATTCCACCCCCCCTCTTCTTTTCTCACCCACGCTCTTTCATAAATGAGGTTCAAGACCGAATCGACAACGCGGTCAGAACAAGAAATAAAGAACGACCGAAATTGGTTTTTGAGGCCTAATAGCAAGAGCACTTTTTTCGCTTGCGCTGAGAATTACGCTGTATTCTGGAGATGACAGACTGACAAGGTCATAATAGATGACCCCTATGTTTTAGAAGTAACGGCAATAGTAATGTTGCGTGGTAACGTTGAAGAAGCAGACCGGAATATGGGTTGATAGCGCCGTTTGGGAGGAACACAGACAGCTGTGTAGCCGCGAGAAACTGCGTCCAGCCGAACCGATTGAGAAGTTTGTGAGGTTCATCGTGAGTGGAGGGTCAGCAAAGGCGGTTTTTCCCATGCTTGACGCATCCCAACGTCAAGAGAGTTTTGACGCTTACGCCCGAGTTCTTCTGGATTGGCTTCGGAAAGACGTCGGCTATGTCTCGATGCCGGGTGAAAATGGGGCTCCGGTAAAGAGCATGCTACTTCAAACCTTGAAGCATGTAACGAACCGAAACCTGCGTTGCGAAATAGAGGAGGCTCTCAAAAAAGCACAAGACAAGATAGAAACCGAGGAAAGTGGCATGGCCGAAAACCTAGACTCTGAAGACGCGGACGATGAACGAGAAAAGGCTGAAGACTCCGAGGAGAGGGACTCTGAAAACATGAAGCCTGAAAAAATGAGTGTCGACGAGCTGCAGGAAAAGATAAACCAACTGAAGAGGATCAAAGGGCTAATCAAGAACGCAAAATGAGGGGATGACGATTGCAGGAAAGACAAATCACCATTTGAGACAGTGGAATAATGGAAGAAACCTGTTCGTACACGATTGAAATTGAAACTCCGAGAGAGTACATCCAGAGTCTAATTGACTTCATTGACCAAAAAAACATAAAGCCTCATTCTCGCGTCCGAGCATCAAAGAAACGCTTGAATCTTTGTTCTCGGTAGATAACCAGAAAAGCGCCTTTGGTTAACATGGACAATCCAGAGTCCATGCGACGCCTAAGAGTTAACAGAACCCCAAAAGGGCAACTTAATATTCCTGAGGAAACGCAAATGAGCAACACCTTTAAAGCATGGGAAAGCGGTAACCGAAATCACCGAAAAGTGGCCGGGGTGAGGTAGCTTGGTAGCCTATAGGCCTGTGGAGCCTAGCGCCCGGGTTCAAATCCCGGTCCCGGCCCCATCCTTTTGACGTTTTATTCGGAAGGTTATAGAAGCGAGTTTGTGATCCCGAGTGATGCAGTCGTTGCAGTTTAGCTCGCCTTTTCCAAGCTAAGCCTAATAGCTTAGTGCATCGGTGTATATGTTGGGAGTCAGTATTGCCTGCGCAGAGGAAGCGGCTAGTCTTTCCCTTTTCTTCGATAGTTGGTTTGGACAAGCTGAAACTGGCCATTCTGATAAACGCAATCAACCCGAAGATAGGCGGTTTGCTCATAAGAGGGCCGAAAGGTTCTGGGAAAAGCACTATTGTGCGTTCTTTGGCGGATGTTCTTCCAAAAATAAGAGTGATCAAGAATTGCCCGTTCAACTGCAACCCTGACGACCCTTCCAACATGTGCCCAGCGTGCATAGAAAACTCCGGAAAAGGCACGAAGCTTCCGACGGAAGAGAAAGACATGGTTGTCGTTGACCTGCCCTTGGGAGCAACCGAGGACCGCGTTGTCGGAAGCTTGGACGTGGAAAAGGCGATAAAGCAGGGAATAGAAGCCTTGGAGCCAGGCATTCTTGCGGAGGCAAACCAAAACATCCTTTACGTGGATGAAGTTAACCTATTGCCCGATCACATCGCGGATGACTTGCTTGACGCGGCTGCAACTGGCTGGAACGTCGTTGAAAGAGAAGGAATATCGGTAACCCACCCAGCACGATTCATCTTCATCGGAACAATGAACCCTGAAGAAGGAGAACTTCGCCCACAGCTTCTTGACAGATTCTCGTTGTCCGTCACTGTGGGCACCATAACGTCAGTGGAAGACAGGGTCGAAGTAGTCAAGAGAAACATGGAGTTCGAAGCCGACCCTGAAAAATTCTACGAGAAATGGAAACCCACACAGCAGGAACTGCAAAACAGAATAGCCGAGGCAAGGAAAACCCTCAAAGAAACAAGTGTATCTGAAGAGCTGCTCGGAAGCATTTCGAAAGCGTGCTTGGACCTGAAAGTTGACGGTTTGCGCCCCGACATCGTGATTGCCAAGGCAGCCACCACCCTTGCAGCTTTCGAAAACAGAAGAACGGTGACACCTAGCGACGTTCTGGTCGCCGCAGACCTTGCCCTCAGCCA
>Ga0315285_10004602_pt1 | contig 14311 bp, 12 predicted proteins | sample YL17G09_36_MG_FD_203698 | JGI IMG/M metagenome (GOLD analysis project Ga0315285, IMG submission 203698) | Sediment microbial communities from Yellowstone Lake, YNP, Wyoming, USA - YL17G09_36 | ecosystem: Environmental > Aquatic > Freshwater > Lake > Sediment | place: USA: Wyoming | collected...
TCAAGGCCAACGCGTTCAAGAAACTCGTGCTCAGTGAAGCGTTCATCCACGTGCTCATCGCTCGACGTCGGCCTCAGTCCAACGGCATTGCGGAGCGATTTGTCCACACCCTCAAAGAGTGGCTGGAAGACAAATCGTGGCAAGACGACCAAGGACTGGCCGCACTCTTGGGGCAATTCCTGGACGGGTACAATGACCGCCCACATCAGGGCTTGGCTGTTCCAGGCTTGTCGCCCAACGAGCTTGCTAAACGCATTTGGCTCATGTAGTCAGTTGTTAATGTTCAGAGTGTTGTTGACTAATACAGTATAAGCCTATTTTAGCGCAAGAGTTCTATTATGTCAAATCTATGTTCATCATGCTGTTGCTTGACAAGGCATAGTTCTCGTGGTACCGTATCGATGAACTTTGATATACCAGGTGGGATAAACGTTTTTTGGCAAATAGGATATGTCGCTTGGGGGTGATCGAATGAATGAGGAGACCTTGGCTCGTTTGCTCCAACAGCGGGAAAGTGAGATGCTGGATTTCAAACAAGCGCTGCCTGGTTCATCTGATCTGGCTGTGCTCATCAGTGCGTTCTACAACACGCGCGGCGGTACGATCGTCATAGGCGTGGACGACCAGCGTCAACCAGTAGGTGTGGAACGGCTCCAAAGCGTTGAGGCCGGCGTCGTCAATATCATCCGTGACCGTCTGGATTTGGATGTGCTGCCCACCATCGAGATTGCGACCTACCAGGGCAAGGAGTTCGTCGCGGTCACCTGCCCCAGGGGAGCCAGGCGTCCCTACCTTGTGCGTGGCGATGTACGGCCTTATGTCCGTGTGGGTTCGACCAACCGTCAGGCCACTGTTGAAGAGATCCGGCGGCTGTATCTGGAGGGCGGGGAGGTACGTTACGAAACTTTGCCCAACACCGGAGCAGCCTTGTCCGACCTATCTCCTGCCCTGATTGCCCGTTATGTCCGGCAACGTGAGACACTGACTCATATGCCTCCCCTTCTGGGCCACGAGGAACTGTTGCGCAATCTGGGATGTGCCGTGGAATTCGAGGGGTGGCTTGTCCCTAGCCATGCCGGTATACTTCTTTTCGCTGAAGAGCCCCAGCGATGGTTGCCTCAGAGCGAGGTTACCTGCGTGCGTTTCAAGGGCAGCGATGTGCTTACTTACCTGGACCGCCAGGACTTGCGAGGACCGCTACCAGAGATGGCGCTGGCAGCCGAACGTTTTGTCTATCGTAACACCCGCACTGGTCATCGAGTGGTTGGCTTTGAAGGGATTGACTACCCGGAATACCCGCGTGAGGCCGTCCGAGAGGCCCTGGTGAACGCAGTGATCCATCGTGACTATAGCCTGCTGGGGCAGGGTATCCGCGTCTTCGTTTTCGACGACCGCATTGAAGTGCATAGCCCGGGCACGCTCTTACCGGACGTCACTCTGGAAGAGATCCGCGCACTCAAGAGCCGCTCGGTGTTGCGGAATCGGACCATCGTGGAGGTATTTCGTGACCTGGGGGGGTTCATCGAGAAGTTGGGGACGGGCATCCGTCGCATGACGGCGGCTATGGAACAGCACGGCCTGCCCCGCCCTCAGTTCGAGGAACTGAGTGGTGAGTTTGTGGTGACGTTGATTGGGCCAGGTGACAAGTTTATGCAAGAAGTGATGCCAGAGTGGATGCAAGGACTGAATGAGCGTCAGGTTCAAGCGATGGCTATCGTGGCCAAGCAAGGAAGAATCACAAATCGAGAGTACCAGACCCTATTTGGGATAGCCCGTGGGACAGCTCTACTCGACCTGAACGGTCTAGTGGCGAAAGGTCTACTCGTAGCAAGGGGAGCAGGGCGCGGGAAGTATTACGTCCTCGCCACGGCCTAAAATGCTCAATCGCTTTGAGCATTTATTGAGCAATTAGGCGATTTGTGCTGTGTGCTCCTCCTCTCTAACCGGAGTAAGGCGGTTTTGCTTCAGAGCGTTTTTGGCGTATACTGGAGGGCAGGCCAATATCACAACGAGGAGGAACCACGATGTCTGTACAAGAAGCAGCCCTCTACGGCGATCTGGTGCTGGCGCTGCGCGATCACGCCGCCGAGCAATTGGCCGCCCTGAGCCCCGGTGGTGACGTGGACGCTGCCCGCGCCCGCCTGGACGAGTTCATCCGCGCCTGGTTTTTCACGCCCCAGGAGGGCCTGTACGGCTCCGCGCCGCGCGAGGTGATCTGGCGCGAGCAGTTGGACGAGCCAAACCCGATCCCCAAGGAATATGCCGCCCAGATTTTCGACGACGATTGCCCGATTTGCCAGGCCATGCGCCAGGAGATCGAAAACGCCGAGAGCGACGAGGCGCATGGCCACCACTGGACGTACTGCCCCGACGCTTGCCTGCTCGACCGCTACGACCCGCAGGGGAGCGAGGAGCGCTGGGCCAGGGAGTTCGCCGACGTAGAGGCGGCGCGGGAGGAGCGGCAGGAAGCGCAGCCCCCGGCGCCGGGTTACGCTCCGCCGCCGATCTTGGGGCCCGAACTCGACCCGCAGACATTTCTGTCGGTGCTGCGCCGGCCGTGGCTCGACCCCGAACTGCACCGCGCCGCGCAAAAGTTGGCGGAGCGGTGCGACGTGCCGCTGCCTCCCATGCCGCTGGGTGAGCCCTACCGGAAGGTGACGCGGGACGAGGCGGCGTCGCTGGTCGCGGGGCTGCACCAGCAGGGTGTAGACGTCCAGGCGCTGTTGGAGCAGATCGAGGCGTGGCCGTACCAGAACGTGGCGCTGGACTGGTTGAGCGAGCCGGAGCGGAACGCGGCGCTCACGTGCCGGGCGATAGAGACCGAGATTGACCCGGGCGACGAGGACGAACTGACGCGCTTCCGCCACCACCGTGATTTCATCTTCACGCTGGCCCGGCTGGTACCGCCCGGCGCGCGGCTGTGGCTGAGCGGGTGGTTGGAGGCCGTGGTGCACGGGGCGATGGTGCGGGGGTAACGGAACCCCCAGGCCGGTGCGCTCCGGTGAAACCGGGGAGGATGGATGAACCATCTTCCTACCTGACCTGGCCTTACGTTCCGCTTCAGCTCTATCGTAACACAAAACGAGTCTACAGGCAAATCAGGGAGTGTGTTATGTCTGAGATGGCAGCCGAAGACCTGGAAGGTGGCGACGATGAGTACGTGCGCTGGGCCGGGGAATACAAGTTGATACAGAGGCTCCAGGAAAGGTTACTAAAACTCCAGGAGATCAGCTACGGTGGCGCCGAGAAGCCAGGTGAGGAGGAGCAATGGCAGGTTTCAAGTTTGGGCCGAGGCTGAGTGGATGGGATGACGAGAAGGTCTACTACACAGACGAAACAGGCAAGGAGTGGTGCGTGAGCGATCATCCCGACCTGGTGGCCCGGCTGATGGAGGTATGCCGGGAGTATTTCGCGCGCAAGGCGGATGCCTCCAGTTCAGAAGGCGATGTTGTGGATGGGCAGCGGAAGAATCACTGAGAACTGAACGGTACTGAGACCACGGGTTCAGTGTGCTTATTGAGGCAGAGTGGTACGGACTGAGAAGCGACTGTAGAGGGCTGATTGTAGGTTGGAGGAATGTTGGGAAGGTCAAGAAATTGACTTGAAGTCTGGGTAGTGATACAATCGTCAGCGCTGCCAGATAAAGCGAGAGCGGGCACATGATCTTCCCGTGTGCTCAGAGGGTTCTCTTTGGAGATAGTAGTTCGTGAACATCCCTGTCCACCACTTTGCACAGATTGTGACCGATCGTCCAGTTGAAGTGTTCCTACGCAAGCTGTTCATCGGCAAGCCAGAGCTGGAGACATTGGTCATCGTCTCACCCTTTATCGGCAGTCTGGCCGGGACACGCTTCGAGTTGCGCCAGTTGTGTGAGCGCCTCAGCCGCACCAACACCCCTGTCTATGTGCTCACGCGCGAGCCGGCAGATGATTATCACCGCGAAGGGGTGGCTGTGCTGCTGCAGTACGACAACGTTGAAGTGCGCTATAACCCGGCACTGCATGCCAAGTTGTATGTCTGCTGGGCGCGTGAGGCGAGCGACGCCTTTGCTTTGTTCGGTTCGGGCAACCTGACCTATCCTGGCGTCCAGGGCAACATTGAGTTGGGCATGATGGTCTTTGGCAAGGGACCGGGCCGCGATCTGATCGATCGACTGTACAAGTGGGGGCTTGAGCTCCGCACATTGACCGGCACCACGGTGGCCAAGCATAGAAAACTCGCAAGGAGGATATGATGGAGTTCAGAGAGTGGTTCTGCTTACGCAATCGTGCTAACTTTACGATTGACCCCAAGATCAATCCTGAAGATGCCCGCTTTTACTTCGGCCGCGACGACATCAAGGACAAGGCCCTGAAACAGATGCGCCGGGCGTTCGTGGCTCCCGGTACGCCCAAGATGATGATCTGGGGTCCCTTTGGCTCAGGCAAGACCCAGACACTGTTCTATCTGGACTGGACGTTGCACCATGACCCTCCCTCGTCTCTGTCGTTGCGACCCTACACAGTACACCTGGATATCGAGGTACAGAGTAGATCAGACGCTTCCTCGTTGCACATACAGCTTCTGGAAACGCTGGGCAAGGAGACGGTGAGCGGTTGGGTACGCGAACTGTTCAAGCAGGTATCTGACCTGAAGGCCACGCTGAACGAACTGACGTCTGATCCGAATGTAGCCACCGGTCTGGAACACCTGCGCACTTTCGGCGACATCAACCTGACTGCCTGGCGGTGGCTGGCTGGCCAGACGCTATCCACCAAGGAACTCGAAAACCTGGGCGTCACCCGCAATCTGGGACAGGTGGGGGCGGGCGATTTGGTCGTGGCGTTGGTGACCATTGGCCAATTGGCAGAGCGCAACGGGCAAAAGCTCATCTTTCTGCTCGATGAACTGGAGGAATTGGGGAACATCCGCAGTGGCGATGCTTCAGAGTCCATCCACCAATACTTCCGCCGGCTCTCGGACTCGGCCAACTCCACAGTGGGCTTCATTGTCGGCTTCAAGGCCAACACACTGAGCGAAGGGCCACGTATCCTGACCCGTGAGGACATCGGCAGCCGTCTGGGGATGCACAACTACATCGAGGTGGGGCACCTGCCGGCTGTCTCCGACGTGAAACGGTTCATGGAGGAACTATTAGAGCATCTGGTGGACACCGACAGGGCCAACGATAAGATCCAGGCCGAGGCCCTGGAGGTGACGGTCAAGACCTATCCCTTCGCCCTCAGTGCCTTCGAGTTGCTGGCCGACTACGCGTCGCAGGATCCCTACAAGGCACTGCCCCGCAACATCATCAACGCCATCAACGAGTGTGCCATCCAGGCCTGGGATGAGACAAAATCGCTGGTGGACGACGAGATCGCCAACGATGTAGCACCATTGGTCTTTGCGTAGGCTGTGGGAGAGTCTGGTGAAAAAGTTCACGGTCAAACCGCGCCTGTCCTCCAGCCATCAGGTCATAGGGGCAGCAGATGGTGCCTCGGAGGCCTGGGTTTACCTGGGCCGGCTGGCAGAGGCTGGCCCCCTTACCCCGGTCAGGTACGACCTGGCCCATGCCCACGTGATGGCTGTCTTTGGCAAGCGTGGCTCTGGAAAATCCTATACCCTGGGCAGTTTTCTGGAAGGTCTGTGCACCCGCCAGCGAGAAACCAGCATCGGCCAGAATCCACGGCGGTGGGGGGTGCTCCTTTTCGATACACTGGGCATTTTCCAGTGGGTGGATATCCCGGTGATGGAAGATGCGTCTCAGGAGATCGTCCGCCAGCAGTTCGCCGTGCGCCGTGGTTGGGACGTCAAAACCGAGGCGCTGGACGTCCAGGTGTGGATCCCACAGGGCACTCGCACGGACAGTACCCCGGCCGGCCAGTGTGAGTTTGCTATCCGCTCGTCTGACTTTAGCGCTGCCGATTGGGGGTACCTGCTGGGTCTGGACATCTACCAGGACCGCATGGGCCAATTGCTCAACGACGCTTACGTGAAGGTCACGATAGAGGGCTGGCAAGACGGTACACGTCGCCATCCGGCCGTGGAAGCCTACCGCCTGGACGATTTGCTGACCTGCATCAGACTGGATACGGAGCTGCAGGCCAGTTATCAGGCCGAGACCAGCCGTGCCGTCTTGCAGCAACTGACTACCTTCAAGCGCAACCCGCTTTTCCAGGAGCGGGGAACAGCACTAGACGAGTTCCTGCAGCCCGGCCGGCTCAGCGTAGTGGTGATGAACCGCATGTCCGATGAGCTGCGGCTGGTGGTGATCACAGCGCTGATCCGCCGCATTATCGTCGCCCGCATCGAGGCCTCGGAGGACGAGAAACATCTGCGGATTCGACCTGACCTGACCGAGGAGGAACGGCAAGGCATCCAGGCCAGGCTGGCGGCGAGCATCCCCCCATCTTGGGTGGTGATTGACGAGGCCCAGAATGCCTTGCCGTCGGAACGGCGCACTACGGCCACCGATATGCTGATCAAATTTGTACGCGAGGGACGTAATTACGGCCTCTCGTTTATGGTGGCCACCCAGCAACCGACGGCGCTCGACCAGCGTATTCTCTCCCAGGTGGACACCCTCATCGCCCACCGCCTCACGGTGCAGACTGACATTGACTACGTGCGCCGTAACCTGAAGTCGAACCTGCCCGAGGAGGTGGTCTACGCCAACAACAAACTCTCGTTTGATGAGTTGATGCGTTCTCTGGACGTGGGGCAGGCTTTGGTGTCGAATACCGAGGCGGAGCGCACCTTCATCCTTGACGTTCGACCGCGCGTGAGCGTACACGGGGGCTTCTAGCCGATGGCCTATTTGCGGGTCTTGGACAACGTACACCGGTCTCAGCAACGGGTGGGTTACCTCAAACACCTGTTGGTTCGCTGTGTAGCACTGGAGACGTCGAACCTGGAGGTGTTGGGCCATGACCTGTCCAGTACCGTCACGCGCAGCATACCAGTTGGCCTGACCTCGGCCCTGGCCGATTACGTGCAGCGGCGTCTTACCGATGGCGTGTACAGGCTGCTGCGTTCACAAGTTGCCACATGGCAGTCGAAAGGGACTGCCACCCGGGTTCACATGGAGTTGCAAGACCTCTACCTGGCGGATTCATCCCAACTCCCCTCACGCACCGGCAAGTTGGTCTCCGCTGATTGGCGCCGGTATCCCTACCTGGGCATCGGCCTCGGCCTGATCCGCCCGGGCACCTGGTCGCCACTCGACCGCGGCATGGCCCTGCTGCGTCTCACGCCGAAAACGGAACAGGAAGCCTTTCGAGAATACCATCCTGAAGCCAACCCGTTGCTCCTCTCCAGTGCACAGCGAATGTTGTTCCTGTATTGCTTCCTGGAGAACGACGGTGATGTGTTGAAACGGCTCTATGCCCAACTGGGCGAAAAAGAGAGTTTCTCCGATCGCGACGCCGGTGATTTGCTACCGGCGGTCTTGCGGGCCATCGCTCAACCCCTCTGGAATCGCAGCATGCCGGTCGAAGAGCGCGACAAGTTGGACCGCCTGCTCAAGGTAGCCAAAAGTGTGGAAAGATGGCATGGCCGGCCTTACACCGGCGGCGGCGCGCGTGAGCATGCCAGCCGCGTACGGCTGGAGCCTTTCGCCGACCTCGGCTTCTTGCTCAAAGACGATCCCTATCGCTACGAATACTGCCTGGCCCCGGCAGGACAGGCCTTCTTCGCGGCCCTGGAGCCCGCTGCCGATGTCGGAACCTTCCTTGACACTGCTTTCTTCCAGACCTGGGCTGCTGCTTTTGGTCCACCCCATGCCCGTCCAGCCACCAGCGCTGAGATGCGAGCCACATTGGTACGGGCCTGGGATGACATCAAGAGTCCATTGGGCTATGCACCCATCGAGGACGTTGCACTTCTGGCTGGCATCTATGCACTGACTGAACAGGGCGTCTATTTCGAGATTGCTACTGCCCGCCAGTTTCTACGCGACTGGCAGAAGGAATCGCCCACCGCCGTTCGTTTCAGCGTGGACCGCATGGGCCACATGGCCCACGTGCGATTGCTCAATGTACCGGCGCAAGCAGGGAGGCTTCCATGATCCGTAAGATGCATATCAGTAATTTTAAGTCATTCGGCGATGGCGAACCACTTGCACTTGCGCCTTTCAGTGTCTTTGTTGGGCCAAATGGCGCCGGCAAGTCTAACCTGGTAGATGCTTTCCGCTTCGTCCAGGACTGTCTGAGCGAAGGCATTGCGTCAGCCGTGACCAGACGTTATGGCTGGGTGAACCTGTGCTGTCGGCGGCGGCGGAGCACGAACGTATCGTTCCTGTTCTCAGGTGCACTGGCAGACGACCAGTTGAGGCTAGACGTGGGCAAGAAAGAGTTGACGTTCTCTCATCCGTGCTTTGACTACAGTTTCACTTTCATACACCAAGACGACGACTACATCGTCACCTCGGAATCGGCCCAGCTTTTTGCCTGTCCGCTGGAGCAGGACCAGGCCGAGAGACAGCAGAGGATTTCCGCCTTCCAACGCACCACGGACAGGGTCGTCGTGAGCGAAGCGCTTGAAGCAAGCAAGGCGAGCGAACAGGCTCTCGATATTGTCGAGGCTAACCATGGTCGTTTGTTCACCGCGGCGACCTTTTCGTCGTTGGCCGGCCTGGCCATCAGCAACGAAATCGTGCGCTGGCGTTTCTATGACCCTGATCCGCGCCTGGCGCGCACCCCCAGCCTGGCGCAGAGTGTCACTTCAGTGTCCGAGACTGGCGATACCCTGGCCCTGGTGCTGCATCAACTCCGCCATGGGCAGCCAGAAGGCAGTGATGGCCTCCACCGCAAGTTTCTGGACATTGTGCAGGTCATGGTGCCGGGGTTTGAGGATTGGGAGACAGAACAACTGGCCGACGGGCGTATTGCTTTCAAAGTGCGAGAAAAAGGGTTGCGTGGCACGCTGCCTTCCCTGTTGGTCTCCGATGGTACTGTTCGCCTGTTGACGATTCTGGCTGCCCTTTTTGGGTCTCAATTAGTGCCCAGCACGGTCTTTATCGAGGAGCCAGAGCGAAGCCTGCATCCGGCTGTCATGGGGCCACTGGCCGATCTGATGCGCGAAGTTTCCGGGCAGACCCAGGTCATCATTACCACGCACAGTCCCGATTTCGTGCGCGCTTGCAAGCCAGGAGAGGTCTATCTCCTGGACAAAGTGAATGGCTGTACCCAGGCAGTGCAGGCCAGCACAATCGAGCAGATAGATGAGTTTCTTAAAAGGTTTACTCTGGAGCAACTCTGGTTGCAAGGATACCTGGAACGAGGCATCCCATGACCGGGCAACAGGTGCGTATTGGCATTGTGGTTGAGGGAGACACGGAGCGGCGCCTGTTCGAAGATCACCGCCCCTGGTTCCAGTCTCAAGGCCTGGAAGTGAAAGTCGTGCAGGCGAATGGCCGACCTCGCCTCATTCAGGAGGCGCGTTCTCACCTGGAGGCGATGCGCCTGAAGCGATGCCGGTATGTCTTCTTTCTGCTCGATCAGCACGACGATTCCTGTCCGCCTGTCGTTGCTGCTTTATTGCAGGAAGTTCGCCGGGAATCTGATGCGGTCGTTTGTGTGATTGCTCGGGCTCTGGAGGCGTGGTTTCTGGCCGATACATCCGCCGTCCACCAGGCCACCGGGCAGCGATTTGCCGGTGTCCCGACCGACGAACTGGACCGGCCGGCTGAACGGCTTAAGGGGCTCTTTCGCCAAAACAGACATCAGTTCCTGACGAAGATAGAGATGGTGAGAGCGATTTCCCCCTACTTTGACTTTGAGCGCGCCGCGCAAGGGAATCGCAGCGCCCACAGATTTCTACGCAAGTTGTCAGAGGCAGTCCATGGCAGTTCTGGAGTTGCTCAGTGAAGTCTTTGACCTGTTACGAGCCAGCCTGCCTGCTGGCTCCCTCGCCGTCGCTGAGACTTTTGACGTCCCCAGCGCGCCAGGAATCTCTGCGCCTATCCAGGGGTTGATCATTGCGACAGGCGGTAGCCCTCTGGCTATAGTTGGCCTGACGTTGCCCGGTGTGGCTGCTGACGCATCACCTCTGCCGGAATTCTTGGCCCTCAAAGCGCGTGCCCAACGCGCTCCCTACCTGGCGGCCTGGAACCTGCGCGATGCAATTCTGTGGAAGACACCTAAGAAGGGCATCCCTGTCATTTCTACCGAACCCCTGCGGCGTTATCCCACTCTCTTCGACATCACCCCAGCCACGGGCAGCCCTCTAGTCCCCCTGGTACGCATTGCCGTGCAGCAGCAAGCCGAGGAGATTCTCCGTGACCTGGCCACCCTGCATCGCGACGGCCGGCTGGACCTGGTCGTCCCCGATGCTACCTTCTTCGTCCAGCGCCTGACCCGCGCTGTGGGAATCCTCAAGCCACACCTCAAGGAAGCCCTGCACTTCGAGCTGCGCCACAAACCCCAGTTTGCCCACGAGCTGGAGCGCTGGGCCATTGGCCAGGGCATCCCGGCGGATTTGCGCAGCGACGATTTCCTGGAAGCCGTCACACGCCAGGCCATCTATCGCCTGCTGGGCAAGGTAATTTTCTACCAGAGCCTGCGCCGCTCTGTGCGCAGCCTGTCGGAGTTAAGCCTGAGCGGCCTGGACAGTTCCTACGTCATGCCCCGCCTGCGCGCCGCCTTCGCCGAGGCACTGAAGGTGGATTATCACGCCGTCTTTGCCGAGGTGCTGATCGACCGCCTGCCCTATCCGCAGGCCGCCGCGACTGAGCTGGCCGCGCTGGTCGAGGATCTGAACACGCGCGACTTTGCCAGCCTGCCCCAGGACGTGGTCGGCCAGGTGTTCGAGCAACTGATCCCCCGCCAGGAGCGCCATGGGTTGGGGCAGTTCTTCACGCCCGAGCCGCTGACCGACTTGATCTGTGCCTTCTGCGTGCGCTATCCTGACGACCGCGTGCTGGATCCCACCGCTGGAACGGGCACATTTCTCATCCGTGCCTACGACCGCCTGCGCTGGATGGGAGTACAGGAGCATACCAAACTCCTCTCACAATTGTGGGGCGTGGACGTGGCCCCTTTTCCGGCCGAGTTGGCTACCATCAATCTCTTTCGCCAGCGGGTGGACGAGCACGGCAACTTTCCGCGCATCCTATGCCAGGACTTTTTCCGGCTCAAACCTGGCCAGGCCTGTCGTTTCCCGCCGCTGAAAGCTGACGTTGAGCGGCCGGACTTTGTAGACGAGCCGGTGTCTATCTTCGATGCCATCGTCGGCAACTTTCCTTACATCAACAACGCGCAGATCGAAAAGCAGGAGGCCGGCTACCTGGAGACCATCCGCCGCGTCGTGGCCGAAGACTGGTTCCTGGATGCGCCGGAGATGTTCACCATCGCCGACCGCCAGTTGCGGGCTGATTACGAGCGGCAGCGCAAGGTGGGCAACAGTCTGACGGCCTTTATCCCTCACGCCAGGCCCGCTATCTCCACTTATGCCGACCTGTACGTGTACCTCTTCTTCCACGCCGCCCGCTTCCTGCGGCCCGGCGGGCGCATGGGCATCGTCACTTCCAACGCCTGGCTGGACGTGAACTATGGCCATGCCTTACAACGCTTCTTCCTGGGCCACTTCAAGATCGTGGCCGTGCTGGAGAGCCGCTGTGAGCCCTGGTTCGAGGATGCCGCTGTCAACACCGTGGTCACCATCGTGGAACGGTGCGACGACCCGGCCGAGCGCGATGCCCAGGCCGTCAAATTCGTCAAGGTGAAGCGCAGACTGACGGAACTGGTACCTGAGGATATGCGGCTGGAGGCTCTGCCCCGTTGGCAACGGTTGAACGGCCTGGTGCAGCGCATTGAGGCAGCGTCCCAGACGAGCGATGACCCGGCTCAGCATGTGATCCACGAGGACGAGGACCTGCGCATCTGCACTGTGCGCCAGGGTGCACTGCGGGCGCAGATGGAAGCGACTGGCCAGACCGTCAAGTGGGGGCCGTACCTGCGTGCCCCCGAGGTCTACTTTGACCTGCTCCGCCAGGCCGGCGACCGGCTGGCTCTGTTGCGAGAAGTGGCTCCACCTGCCCGTGGTAGCCTGACGGGCATCAACGAATTTTATCACCTGGACGATACCAGGATTGCCGAGTGGAACATCGAGCCGGAATTTCTGTTCCCGCTGCTCAAGTCGCCGGGCGAGTCGGCCTACATCCCGATTGACGAGAGCACTCTCAAGCTCAGGGTCTTCGTCTGCCGTCTGAACAAAGACGAATTGCGAATCCAGGGAAGGAAGGGGGCACTACGCTACATTGAGTGGGGAGAGCAGCAGGTGTTCACTTCGGGAGCACAGGCCGGGCTGACCTGGCCCCACGGGGCCGAGGTGCGCAACCGCAAGCCGGGGTGGTACGCCATCCCGGAATATCGCAGTCGGCCGGCGCAACTGTTCTTCGCCAGTGCATATGGGGACAGACACCTTCACCGTTTTAGTCCCAAGCCACTGATTGCTGATAAACGGCTGTATTTCCTGTCGCCTGTGGAGGGCATTTCCCATGAGTTGGCTGCCACCATTATGAACTCCAGTCTGGTGGCCTTTTTGACTGAGTTGACTGGTCGCGTTACCATGGGCGATGGAGTGTTGGAACTGACTGTCGAAGACGCCCATGATTACTTGCTGGTGCCGGATATTCGACAGTTCAGCCAGGCTGACCGCCAGGCCGTCATCGCTGCCTTCCAGCCGCTCCTTCAGCGGCCTATCGGCTCTGTCTTCGACGAGGTCAAGCGCAAAGACCGTCAGGCCCTCGACCGGGCTGTGCTACGGGCGCTCGGGTTAGATCCCACCATCTGGCTCTCGCGCATCTACGATGGCCTCACCACGCTGGTGCGGGAGCGCACTGAACTGGGCCGGATGCGCAACAAGGCGCGCAAGAGCAAACGGACCCGCGCTGCTAACTTGGTGGCCGATGAGGTGCTGGCCGACCTGCTGCCGGATGGTCCGCGCCGTTTCCCCGATGACTTCTGGTCACCAGCGGCCCGCCAGGGCCAGTTCACCGAGGTCGCCTTGCCCCAGGCTCCCTTGCGCTACGCCGGGCACATGTTCGGGCGCGAGGAAGTGGTGGCCGAGGACGGCTTCCACCACCAGGCCCGTTCCAAGGCCGAGGCCAAGTATCTGATCTACGCCCAGGCGGCCGGCCAGGAGGTGGCCAGACTTCCGGCCCAACCGGTGGAACTCAGCCGCACTGTGGCCAATTACGAGCAGTATGTCCGGCAGACCTATGATGCCCTTTACGAGGCTTACTATCATCGTACGCTCGACCAGAAGGCCGCCGATCGCTTTGTGACGAGCGCGATGCGCAGGCTCAATTTGATCCTGGTAGAGGATGGATAAGTATTGCCAACGCTGTCATCCACCGCGACTACTGGCAGGCTGGCAGCCGGGTGCAGGTGGCCATCTACGCCGACCGGATCGAAGTCGAGAGCCCGGGTGGCCTGGTGCCGCCGGTCACGGTGGAGACGCTGGGCCACACGCCCCCGGTGTGGCGTAACCCCGACCTGGCAGGCTTGCTTTACCGGCTGGGGTACGTCGAGCAGTTCGGCACAGGTATCGAGCGCATGAGGCACGACATGCAGGCGCATGGCCTGCCAGAGCCCCGTTTCGAGGCCGGCCCTGGCTGGTTCCGAGTGGTCTTCCCAGGGCCAGGGGAACACATTCTCGACCTCATTCCAGAAGAGGGAGTGACTGACCTGCGGGCCTTGGGTCTGAACGAGCGGCAGATTGAGGCGTTGGCACTGATGGTAAATGAGAAGCAAGTGATGACAAACCGTGACTATCGAGAGTTATTCAGCATAAGCAACCGGGTGGCTGCCAACGAACTACAGGTTCTGGTTAAGAAGGGATTGGTGAAGCAGATTGGATCTGGCCGTAGTGTCCGGTACGTGGAAGAGATCGACGTACACGATTAGGTGGAAAAGTACACGATTAAGTACATGATTCTGCGTGTAACACGAGGATATTATAGGTGACCGATGCATACGACTAGAGTACCTACTCTGAACGAACAGCGTCTTGCATTAGGTGACCTTTTCTTGCGAGAGATAACGGCTCGAGGTAAGGTGTTGTATGAACAACCTCGCAAGTGAATGGGTCAAGAAGGCTGAAGGTGACTTTTAGACCGCTGAGCGTGAGATTGTGTAATGATTGGCCGAAAAATGTAATGATTCATGTAATGATTCCGGCCCAAACTCAGGAGAATGATCTATGCCCATCCCCTCTCTGACCGAATCCACCATCCGCCAGCAAGCCACGGCCGAGTCGTTCCGGCGTGGCCAGGACTATTGCCAGCGCGGGGCGGTCGTCTCGCTGGTCGAGCGCGGCAACGTGCTGCAGG
>Ga0315285_10004604_pt1 | contig 14310 bp, 11 predicted proteins | sample YL17G09_36_MG_FD_203698 | JGI IMG/M metagenome (GOLD analysis project Ga0315285, IMG submission 203698) | Sediment microbial communities from Yellowstone Lake, YNP, Wyoming, USA - YL17G09_36 | ecosystem: Environmental > Aquatic > Freshwater > Lake > Sediment | place: USA: Wyoming | collected...
TCATCTCCCCACCAATTATGAGAAGCATTTATTGATGTTCCAGTGGAATCGTAATATAATCCATAATCAACATTATCATAAATATTATTATAATTAATACTAGTGTTTAAGTTATCATATATTGTTGTGCATTGATATGATGAACCAACAATTACTTCATCTATACATGCACCCCATGCCCAATCATCATTATCATCATATGTAAAATTTATAAGAATCTCTTCACCATCAGCAATAGAGGAAATATTTAACACAACTTTTGTATCGTTATCATTTGTTTCATACCAAACATTTGTCCATGTTGATCCGTTGTCATTAGAAACATTTACCCAAAATTCTCCATAGTCAATCCAATTTTTTAAATCAATAGAGAATTCTAGATAAACATCTTCATTTAAAGTACAATTTATAGTAGGTGTAACTGCTGAATCTGTATTATTTACAGATGTTGGAGCTGCGTCATCATCAATCATTAAAAAGTATGTACCATTTTTATAAGTTAGATCTGCCCAATTTGGAACAGTATTGCTTATCTCCCAGGTATAACCAGAGTTGTCTAAATCATATATTGACCAATCTGAAACATCACCATCCTCAAAAGAGTCCGTAAAGATTACATTTGTGATATGCCAATAAGCCTCTGCTTCTCCATAAACATATATACCATTTTGATTATCAGTTATTGTATTTGTAGAGATGTCTGTATGATTTGAGTCTTGATCAATATAGATTCCAGTAAAACTTTCAGTAACAGTATTTCCTATTATTACATTATGATATGATCCAGGATAAAGATAAATACCATAACCGTACATAAAGTCATCCTGTTGATTTGTAATATTGTTATGCTCTATAGTATTATTATTACCATAACATTCTATACCAATCATTCCAACGTCTCCTCTAATAGTATTGTTACAAACTAGCGTAAAGTTACCTTGCCATTTTATCCCAAAATAATTGTTGTTTAATGTGTTATTTTCAATTTTATTATTAATCAAGTTGCTTCCACTGATATTAGACATATTAATGCTATATTCCCCAACAGTAGAAATAAGATATATTCCATACAATGTATTGTTTATAAAATTATTTTGTATATTACTATTTTCACTGGAGGTACAAACTATACCATACCAACCATTCCTAATTGTGAAGTTTTCTATGTCACATTGATCAGTATCAACCCATACACAGTAAAAATCATATATACCATCAATAACTGTATTATTATGATCCTCACAGTAGATGACCAAATTATTTTTGTAATCGTTTGCATCTCATATTCATTTGGGATGTAGGATGGGAAAAACGCAATTGGTGAACCAGTTCACCAAATTACTTATTAAGGAGAAACAACGGAAGAATAAGGTTGGTACACAGCAGATTACCAGCACCTTAATCACTGCAGCAGTAACACTTGCCTTTGTCAATGAATCCTGTAAATCCAGTGGCATGATAAGTAAAAGTCAAGTGATCTACCGGAAGCTTGACGGAAAAACAATTCCGGAGACACAGGCGTATTTCCGGGCAGTCACCCTGCGCTTTCTTAAAACGCTGAAACTGTACAGTCGGAACCGTCGTTTTCTCATTTCGTTCGATTCAACAAAAGAAGCATTCTACGGGGATGTATCAAAGGCAGAGGACAAATTGTATCTTCACCCAGGAAGCATCGCCCGAGGATCAGAGTACCATTACGAGTATCTCACGGTGACGATTACCTGTACTGGTCTGATAAACTATGTTCTTGATGGGATGATACTTCCCATGGGTTGTTATGTTGAAGATGTGGTGTATGATATCACCCGGTTTCTTCTTGATCATCTGCCTATCGAAGTGGTACTGTTCGACCGAGGTTTTGACTCTTGGGGAGTTATCTTCAAACTTCAACAACTCCCCGTGAGGTATCTGATCTTCTGGAAAAAACAAGGAAATTGGTACAAAGAACCATTGTATGCGTTGAAGGCAGGGGAATTCACTACGGTTGTTCATCAAGGTACGTATACCCGCAGAAAAAGCCCTATTCAAGTACGTTCACAGTTTGTATTGATCAAACAATTAGAATATGAAGGGAAAACCTACGACTGGTTGTTTGCCACCAGCCTGGATAAGAGCACTGCCGCTTCATATGTGAAACGGTATAAGAAACGATGGGCAATAGAAACCATTTTTCGAGTTATTGATGACATTAGGATCTACACAACTTCAACCTGTGCACTGATCCGGTATTTCCTATTCATGTTCACCTGCCTGGTCTATAACATCTGGAAATTTTTCCAGCAGTTCCTCGGAGAAGATTTCACCCTAGCAAACATGAAAATCTGTTTGATTATTTTCCTGGTGAAACATGGCATGATCTACCCGGAACGCTATGACAAGTTCGAAAAAATAGCAGAGCAATTCTTCAACGTATAACTCTCCTTGTTTCTCTTACTGGAAGAACTATGCTGGGTTCGTTGTTCATGCTTCTTTTCTGCAGTTATTATCACGATTGCCAGCATAGGACACTTTTGGTATGGAATCAGTGACTGGAGAAGTCATTTAAACTATGTGTTTTAGCCCGGTTTGGTTAGGAGTTGAATAAGATTTGGTCATCTACTGGCCTTTAACAATAAGCTTTATATAGAAGTTCAAATATACCACTCTGCTTAATTAGTATATTTTTAAAGGAGGTAAAAGAAGAATATGCTGACAGGACAACAACCTATAATTGTATTAAGAGAAGGAACAAGAAGAGAAAAAGGCAAGGGAGCACAATCAAACAATATAATGGCAGCAAGAGCAATATCTGACGCAGTGAAATCAACACTTGGTCCAAAAGGAATGGACAAAATGCTTGTTGATTCAATGGGAGATGTTGTGATAACAAATGATGGTGCAACGATTTTAAAAGAAATAGATGTAGAGCATCCATCTGCAAAGATGATAGTAGAAGTAGCAAAATCCCAAGATGAAGAATGTGGTGATGGAACAACAAGTGCTGTGGTGCTTACTGGAGAATTATTAAAATATGCAGGCGATTTGCTAGAACAAAATATTCATCCAACTGTTATCTGTGCCGGTTACAAATTAGCATCTGAAAAAGCAAAAGAGGTATTGAAAAAATTAGCAATAGACATAAAACCAGGCGATAAAAAAACACTAAAAAATATTGCTATGACTTCTATGGCAAGTAAAGGCGCTAGCTCAGAAAAAGAAATTCTTGCAGACGTTGTGGTAGATGCTGTAACAAGAGTTGCAGAAAAAATCGATGGGAAAACAGTTGTAGATCTTGATAACATTCAAATACAGAAAAAGCAAGGTGGTGGAATATCAAATACTGAAATTATCACGGGTATTATTCTTGATAAAGAAAGAGTTCATGAAGGAATGCCAAAACAGGTAAAAAACGCAAAAATTGCACTAGTAAATGCTGCACTTGAGGTTAGAAAAACAGAAGTTGATGCAAGGATACAAATTCAGGATCCAGCACAACTTCAAGCGTTCCTAGATGAAGAAGAAGGAATGCTAAAAAAGATGGTCGACAAAGTCAAGACGAGTGGTGCAAACGTTTTGGTCTGTCAAAAGGGAATCGATGACATTGCACAATATTTCCTAGCAAAAGAGGGAATTTACTCAGTAAGACGTGCCAAGAAAAGCGATATGGACAAATTAGCTAAAGCAACTGGTGCAAATGTAGTTGCAAACCTTGACGGACTTACTTCAAAAGATCTTGGTTATGCGGGTAACGTTGAAGAGCAAAAGATCGGTGACGACAAAATGACTTTTGTAACTGACTGTAAGAACCCAAAAGCAGTATCAATAATGATACGTGGAACAACTGAACATGTTATAGATGAACTTGAACGAGGAATACATGATGCATTATCAGTAGTAAAGGTTGCATTAGAAGATGGTAAGATGACTGCAGGTGGAGGATCAGCTGCAACAGCAATTGCAATGGCTCTTCGTGACTATGCACCAACTGTTGGCGGTAGAGAACAAATGGCAATCGAAGCATTTGCAAACGCTATGGAAGTTATACCAAAGACACTTTCAGAAAATGCAGGACTTGACCCAATTGATATGATGCTAGGAATTAGAAATGCTCATAAAAAAGGACAAAAATACGCAGGCATAAATGTATTCACAGGAAAAGTAGACGACATGCTTAAAAATAATGTAATAGAGCCTTTACGTGTTAGCATGCAAGAAATCGAGGCGTCTTCTGAAGCTGCAACAATGATACTTAGAATCGATGATGTCATCGCATCAAAAGGCGGCGGTACTGGAGGACCACAAATGCCACCAGGTGGAATGGGTGGTATGCCACCAGGCGATATGGATTACTAAAATAATCTATTATCTTCTTTTTTTTTCTTTTGCAGGTGGGGGTATGTCTACTAAAAAAACTACAGGCAAAAAGAATAGTTTAGATAGTTTAAAAAAAGAAATTAAGAAACTTCAACTTGAACTAAAAGAAAAAGAAGACAAACTTTTACGTAGTTATGCTGATCTTCAAAACTATCAAAAAAGAATGGAAAAAGAATTACAAATTAAAGAGGAAGAAACTAAGAAAAAATATCTTTCTGAGTTAATTGATCTTAATGAACTATTGAAAAAGGCATACGCGGATAATGACCCTAAAAAGGGGTTAAAACTTATGTTAAATAATATTGAAAATTTCTTTGAAAAAGAACAAATAAAATCTATTAATTGCGTGGGGGAAAAATTTAATCACAACCTTCATCACGCAGTTACTACAATAGAAAAAAATGATTGTGAGGATGAAATAATTGTTGAGGAGGTAAAGAAAGGTTATATGATTAATAACAAATTATTACGGCCTTCTCATGTTATTGTTGCAAAAAAGAAAGAAATGAATAAGGAGTGATAAATTATGGGAAAAATAGTTGGAATAGATCTTGGAACTACAAACTCTGAAGTTGCTGTTATAGAAGCTGGTAAACCAACGATTATAAAAAGTGCTGAAGGACAGCCTTATTTTCCATCTGTTGTAGCGTTTACCAAAGAAGGTGAAATGCTTGTTGGTGAAGCAGCTAAACGTCAAGCTGTTACAAATCCAGAGGGCACTATTCATCGTATAAAGCGAAAGATGGGAAGAGGTGAAAAGATTAAGATTCGTGGTAAGAACTACAGCCCTGAACAGATTAGCGCTTTTATTCTTCAAAAAATCAAAAAAGATGCAGAAGATTTCCTTGGTGAAAAAATCTCGGATGCAGTGATTACTGTTCCCGCATATTTTAATGATGATCAGCGTCAAGCTACAAAAGATGCGGGTAAAATCGCTGGTTTTAATGTTAAACGTATTATTAATGAGCCCACTGCTGCATCATTAGCATATGGTCTTGATAAAAAAGGTGATCATAAGATAGCTGTTTATGATTTTGGTGGTGGAACATTTGATATTACTCTTATGGAAGTAGGAGAAGGTGTATTTGAAGTTCTTTCTACAAATGGTGATACTCAACTTGGTGGTTCCGATATGGATCAAACTCTTGTTGATTATATTGTAGGGGAGTTTAAAAAGAAACATAATGTCGATCTAAGGAAGGATCCAAAATCTCTTCAGCGTCTCCTTGAAGCAGCTGAAAATGCAAAAATTGAGCTTTCTTCAACTCTTCAAACTGATATTAATCTTCCATACATTGCTGTTGTTGATAATGAACCAAAGCATCTTGAAATGAAACTTACTCGAGCGAAATTTGAGGAGCTTATTGCTACATTTGTAGACAGAACTGAGCAACCATGTAAACAGGCATTAAAAGATGCAAAACTTAAACCATCAGATATTGACCATGTTGTACTTGTTGGTGGAACAACAAGAATACCTCTTGTTAGAACAAAGGTAGAAGAAATCTTTGACAAACCACCAAAACGTGATATTGATCCAATGGAATGTGTAGCAATTGGAGCTGCAATTCAAGCAGGGATTCTATCTGGTGATATAGATAAAGATATTGTTCTTTTAGATGTTACACCACTTACACTAAGTATAGAAACTCTTGGTGGTGTTGCAACATATCTTATAGAGCGAAATACCACAATTCCTACAAAAAAAAGTAGGATTTTTTCAACGGCTGCTGATAGCCAGTCTAGTGTTGAGATTAATGTATTGCAAGGAGAACGTCCCATGGCAGCTGACAACAAAAGCCTTGGTCGATTCCATCTTGATGGAATATTACCAGCACCAAGAGGAATCCCACAGATAGAAGTAACATTTGATATTGATGTGGATGGAATAATAAAAGTCTCAGCAAAAGACCTAGGAACAGGAAAAGAACAATCAATACGAATCACTGGTTCTACAAAGCTATCAGATGAAGAAATTCATAGAATGAAAAAGGAAGCTGAGGAACACTCGGAAGAAGATAAAAAACGAAAGGAAAGAGTTGAAATACGAAACAATGGTGATGCACTTACTCATTCAGCACAAAAGTTACTAGGTGAACTCAAAGAGAAAATTTCAGATAGTGACAAGAAAAATATAGAGGAAGCATTAAAAGAACTAAGAGAAGCTCTAACAGGTGATGACACAGATGAAATAAAAAAGAAAACTGACAAATTATCTGAAGCATTACAAAAAGCATCTACAGCAATCTATCAACAGGCAGCGCAACAGGCAGCACAGCAACAGCAGACTGGTACTTATCAAAAAGAATCATCTGATGAATCCTGGTCAGGTCACCCTTCAGATGATGACAAAACTATCGACGCAGATTACAAAGTAAAAGAGGATACGAAAAAAACAGATCATAAAAAAGACAAGAAATAAATAAAGTGATTTTACGCAGCAAAGGGAGGTTTAAAAAATTCAAGGATGAAATCCAAAACAGAATTGATTCCATCCTCATCACTACTTCTCAGTTTTTGAAGTTTTATCCTACGCGCCTCTTCCTGCCACTTTTTACGTGATTCTTCTCTCCATTCCAGATACATATCAATAAGATTTTCATCAGATAATCCATGTTTATAAGCAATTAATACTCTATATACGGCATTGATAAATTCTTGATTTTTTCGTCTATAAAACTTCTCTCCTTTAAGAGGTTTAAGTTCTATAACGCAATCCTTTAATATAGGATTTTTAAGATTTTTTAGTGGATAAATTTTACCATTTTCAACAGGGGCTTCCTCAATAATTCCCATATCAAGCATCTTTTTTAGATGATATGATACTGTAGCAGGGCTTATTTCTAATTCTTTACTTAGCTCTATTTGTGAACATGAAAGCGAAAAAAGTAGATGTAAAAATATTTTACATGAAGTTTTTTTCCTAAGCAAACTAAGAATTTGTTTATCTTGTTTACCAATCTTCTGTGCTATAAAAATAAAGTTATATTTTCCCTCATGTTTTTCATCTATTAAACCCAATTTTTTAAGATATTTTATATGATATATCAAAGTATTTATTGGAATATCCATTCTCCTTGAAATTTCTCTAACATGTAATCCTGGGTTTTTATCAACGAAATCATAAATTTTTCTTCTTATTTCTAATTTCAATATATTTTTCTTGGATATCATATTATTATCTTCACTTAATAAATTTTATTTTCTTTATTTATATTATTTTCTGTTATTTTTTATCTAATCTTATGTATTTATAGTTTATAGGTTAATTTTTTATTTTAAAAATTGTTTTTAACTTATTTAAAGATTAACTAGACTTTACAATTAAAACAGAACAAGGAGCATTACGAACAACATCTCTTGATACACTACTTATCATAAACTTATCAAGACCTTTTGTCTTATCATGATGAGCCATAATAATTAGGTCATTTTCTTTTGCAAATTTTACAATTTCTTCAGCTGGTTTTCCAATAATTAACTGAGTTTCAAGTTTTACACCAAATTCTTCACCAATCTTTTTGAAATCTTCAAGAAAAGCTTTAGCCTCCTTTTTTAACTTATCTTCAAGAACAACCGATGATATAAATTGATGGGTATCATTAACAGTAATTATTTTGGCATCAATTCCCAATAGTTTAGCAAAAAATACTCCTTTTTTAACTGCAATTTTTGAAGTTTCAGTATTATCAACAGGGATTATTATACGCTTATAGTTCTCCTTCATTATACTCTACATTTTACGAATATTTAATCAATAGTTAAACATTTCTTTAAATGAAATAGATGATAAAGCAGGAGAGGTCAAATTTACCATGGTGGAAAAAAACAGTTGTTTATCAGCTCTATCCTCGTTCATTTTTTGATTCAAATGGAGATGGAATAGGGGATTTAAAAGGTATTATTTTAAAACTTGATTATCTACAGGATCTAGATATTGAGACAATATGGTTTTCACCTTTTTTTACAAGTCCCCAGAGGGATTTTGGTTATGATGTTACAGATTTTAAAGGAATTGACCTACAATATGGGGATATGAACCTCTGTGATAAGTTAATAGATGAGATACATAAAAGAGATATGAAAATAGTCCTTGATCTAGTTTTAAACCATACAAGTGACCAGCATCCATGGTTTATTGAGTCGAGATCATGTCGTGATAACCCAAAGAGAGATTGGTATATATGGATGGATGGAAAAGGTAAAAATCCTCCGAATAACTGGCGTTCATTAATTGGTGGATCGGGATGGCATTATGACACAAAAACAGATCAATGGTACTGGGCACAGTTCTTACCATTTCAACCAGATTTGAATTACCGTAATCCTGAAGTAAAAGAAACAATGTTTGATATTGTAAGATTCTGGTTAAGAAAAAAAATAGATGGCTTTCGTCTAGATATAATTGATGCTATTTATGAAGATTCAGAGTTTCGCAACAACCCTCCAAGCCTTAAATTCATTCCATCTGATACAAGTATTAAAAGGTTTTTTATGGATTCTAAATATTCTTTGGATCATCCTGATACTTTTGAATTTGTAAAAGAACTACGTCTGGTCATGGATGAATTTGATAACCCTCCAAGGTTTTTAGTTGGTGAAGTCATAGCTGATATGGAAACATTGGTAAAATATTGTGGTGAACAAGCTGATGGCTTACATACTGTATTTTTATTTAAAACATTAAGGACTCCTCATAAAGCAAATATAATGAAGGAATTAATACAAACATTTGAAAAGTATCTATCTGAACCATTCATTCCTACTTGGGTTTTTTCAAATCATGATCGTATGCGCCGGATAACAAGACTAGGAAACGGTATTGAAAAAGGAAAGTTGCATACAGCATTTCAACTAACTGTTCATGGTGTTCCATATATTTATTATGGCGAAGAAATAGGTATGGAATCACCAAAACTATTGCAAAAAGAAAGTCTTGACGAAATGGCATTAAAATACAAATGGATACCACAATTTGTATTTGACCTAATAAGAAAAATTGGTGTTGAATCATTTAACCGTGATGAGCAACGTACCCCTATGCAATGGAATGCTAGTCCAAACGCAGGTTTCTGTTTACCCAATGTATCACCATGGTTACCGGTTACGCCGTCATATAAAGAGAGAAACGTGGATATCGAACAAAACGACCCTGATTCGTTACTAAACTGTTATAAAAGGTTTTTAAAAGCTAGGAAAGAAACCCCTGCACTCAACTCAGGTAGCATTGAAATTTTAGATTTAAAGTCAATTCCAAAATATATACTAAGTTATGTTCGAACTTCATTAGTTAAGGGATCTGAACAAAAAGCATTTATCTTTCTGAACTTTGGTAAAAAAAATGCTAGTTTTAAAAATCCCATAAAAGATGCTAAATTTTTAGTATCAACTCATGTAAAAAGTAATCCGATTATTGAGGATAATATAGTTCTTAATTCTCAGGAGGGAATTGTTCTACTTAAGTAATTTTAAATTTTTTAATTTTTTTTTTTAGTCTTTCTTAAAAAATATCATTCTAAAAACCAATAGAAAATAACATTGTAAGGTTTTAAAAATTTGAATGTATTGATTAAATTTTTATCCTGTCAACAATTTTTCATAATATGATGAGCTACCTGTTTTTAGTATCTCTAGGATAATTTTCTCTGTTGTGGGTCCAACACCATTTAATTGCCTTAGATTACTTTCCATACTTGATAAGGGTTCTGTTAATTTTGATATTGAATTTGCAGCCCATCTATATGATGATTTTTTACCTTCTAATTTGAGAAGATAATCCAAGTGTTCTAAAATTACGATTACTAAATCGTTTTCACTTAATATGTCCTTAAAAAGATATGGTGGTATCCTTCGAGGTATCTTATATTTCTTTGATATATTATTAAAAGTTTCATGAACAGATTTTTGATATTCTTCACCTGGAATCCCCCATATGTTTTTTTTGTAAATATTAGAATAATCAATTATAAGATGTGGATAATATTTATTTAAAGTTTTAAGAAAATATTTTTTCTGTCTACCTTCTTTCAAAGTCATAGGTGAAAAAATAATAAAATCGAGATCAATTTCTTTTGCTTTTTCAATTGTTTCTTCCATTACATTTGGTATATCTGTAATAAAAGGTATGACCGGCATTAAAAACATACCACATGCAATTCCTTGGTTTTTAAAAAGTTGGAGTGTTTCTAATCTCTTTTTTGGTGATGGAACCCCAGGTTCAAATATACTACTTATCTTTTGATCTACTGAAGAAAAACTAAAACTAACAATTGCTCTGTTTTTTTCATTAATTTTTTTTATAATGTCGATATCACGTTCAATCAGTGTTGTTTTTGTAAGTATCGAAACTGGATAATTGAGATTATATAATAAATTTAGAGCTTTCCGGCTAAGATTATATTTCTCTTCAATTGGTTGATAACTGTCGCCTACTCCACCTCCTAGCATTATGTAACATCGTTTTAGTGGAATACGTTTATGTTTAGGATCCAATTCCTTTCTTAGGAGATCAATTGCGTTTACTTTTATCCAGACATCACTGCCAAACTCTCCTTCAACATAGTAGCCTTCTGACCGGCCGTCACAATAAACACAGTTATGAATGCATCCTCTGTAAAAATTCATCCCATATTGAGAGATAAACCAAGAATCAATTCTATTATGTTTACGCAAAATAGATTTTGCTTTGATTTCTTTAACAACCACTCTTTTTTGTATTATTTGAATATATAAATAATCACCTACTAATATCTACACAGTAAATTACTAAAATAGAGAAGATATTCCATCCACTCATTGCTGCGGGTGTGATCTAGTGGCTATGATTAAGGCCTTCCAAGCCTTTCGCCCGGGTTCAATTCCCGGCGCCCGCACTTATCCTTTTTACAAAGACATCAATTAAAAATATTTTTTTTAGTTTATTGATTTTCATTATTGAAAACCATTAGGAAATATCTTTGAATTTTTCTGAAGCAGGAACTCCTTCAATTCCCCAGTGTGATTTAGGAATTTCATTCACAATTACTTCCACAGCACGAGCGGGGATTCCTAAATCAACAAAGACTTTAGTAATCCCTTTAATAACAATTTTAGCTTTTTCCTCTCCAAAATCTTTCCAAACATTTACATAAACTATAGGCATTTTTTCCCCTCAAACAATATTTTAAAACAACTAATTGTTTATAAAGTTCTTCTAAAAAGTTGTTTATACAAGTTTCAGGATTGTTTTGTTAAAATAGTAACACTGCCTGAAGATATATCTGTTATTGTAATTGTTTTATCATTGTTTGAAAATTCATAATTACCTGTTAGTGTCCTTCCCTCAATAATAACAATTAAATTATTATCTGTAATTTTCCAAGTACCATTAAAGGTTGATGTATTTTCTAAATATGACATTGAAACTAAGTATGTATTATTTGATAAAAAAGTATAGCTTAAAGTTATAACATTTCCCTCAGCAAAAGAAGTATTTGTCCAGATCCCTATTAATTTTTCTTCATCTATATTATTTTGACTATTCTTAGTTTCAATACATCCGCTAAAGTTTATAACTAGTAACAGAACAACCATTCCTGGTATTATTAACTGTTTTTTCATATTATTCCTTACTTAAAACTACAAATTCAAAACAATTGTTTCTTTATTAATCCCTCCATCTAAGAATTTTTTATATTAATTTTACTTTTAATATAAATAGAAAAAAAGATTAAAAATATCTAGAAATTATTCTTTATAGTTTGTATCACTACTTATGGCATGTTTTTTTAATTCCATTTTAAAAGTAGATAATGAAATTTCAATAAAATTACCTATTTCAGGAGCATAATATATATTACCTACTCCAAGTAAAGATATATTATATGCCTGAAAAGAACCAGCTGCTACTGTTCTCGTCTCCTTATTTAAACATACAAAGAATCCTGGCATTTCTGGGAAGGAAATTATATTACTCCCCATAATTTGCTCCAATGCTTCTTTTATATCAATCACTGGAAGAAGAGATGCTATCTCAGGATCTAGAAATTGGTATATTTTGTTCATGAAATTAATAAGATAAAGCCATAACGAATGCATATTGCCGTTAATAATCAAATTAGTTTGAGCTAGGTTCCAAATTTTATTGATATCTAATGGAAAATCATAAAGTGCTAATCCATTATCAAATTCTAAATTTATATTAATTGTATACGGGAGAGGAATACTTGGAATTGGAAATGGTAAACTGGATGAATCAATATTAAAACCTAATCCACCTGATAATTTAATGTTTATTTCTTCAATACCTAAATCAGTTTTTCTAAAAGATATATCACCCTCAATTTTTGAATTTTTAAAGATAGCCTTAATATATGGGTCTTGTTCTTGAGGGGTTTCATAGAATCCATTAAAATTTGCTTTAAATTCAACATTATATGATAAACCTGTGTCAGCTGTTACTTTTAATGGTAGATCACCTATAGAAATTTGCAAGTGTCCCGATGGACTAATCTGATCGATTGTATTTACTATAAATGTCCATGTTTCCCCTATTTTCCAGACGGGGACATCATCTTCAATAGAGCATATTTTTAAATTATTATTACTATTCTTCTTTAAATTTAAATTGATTGCATTTGTTGCACTCGTCAAAGTTATAAATACTAGCGTTATACAAATTAATAATTTTATTTTTCTATTTTTCATATTCCTTCTCTCCCATAATATAAATTTGTAAATAGTATACAATACAGAAATTTAAATATTACTGTAAAAATTAATATTTATGACATTTTGTTAAAAAATTTTAAAACTAGTATTGTAGTTCTTATCGTTGCAACAACTTTTGTAGGATTGGGGATAGATTTTGATGATTCTCTAGGAAATTTTGTAGGAACTGCAGAAATGGTGTATTGATTACTCGGTTTTTATTTTTAGTAATAATAATCATCAAAGGAGTCGACCAATCGCTTTCTAATCCATGTTCGTCTATAGCTTTTATTATTATTTCAAAAGTACCCGGCGTGTTCCAGATATGTGATACAGTCACATCTGTAGCAGATGGATAGAGTGATGTTGTATAATTGCTGCCATCAGCCCAGTCGATTATATAAAAAATTTGATCTCCATCTGGATCTTCAGAATTTATGGTATAATCATATGATATACCTGTTTTTCCACCTTCTGGACCAGTTATAGTTGGAATATTTGGTGGAGAGTTTGGGTGCTCCACTTCAAAGAATCTTAGAGTCGGGTCACCAAAGAGATTGAGTTCGTAATAGCAGTAGCGCATACAGGATCTATCAATAATACAAAGGTTATCCTCTTTTGAATGATGGTTAGCCCTACCTATTTCTGTGATGTTTTCACCAAATACTGCATCCCAGAACTGCCTATGGAACCGCTGATTATCACCATCTGTACTATAGGACCAGAAAAAACCATAACGTGCGTTCCATATACCGGCAAACGCGCCATGCTGTGTTTTCACAGTAAAATCCTCAGCGATACAATCAAAACCATATGGATCATCAAATCCACCTGCATCACAACCCTGGGAATAGATAAAACAAAAGTCGTTGTTAGTAAGCATGCTTACATCATAACTAATTAATTTCATATTGTAATCAAAACTAGAGTGACCAAGATGGTTTATAATGTGTGTGCCACTGTTAATAATTGAGATAATTTCAGATGGCGGCCATTCATAATCAGGTGCATCATATAATTTAGTTATTTCATATTCACTCTCAGGTATTCCAACTGTGGTATATCCATCATCGACTGAACCCTCCACTAATTGATCCAGATAGGTTCCTGAATAGCTTGCAATACCATAATCTCCAAGATATTCCCCAACTAAACACATCTTTTTCAGGTATTCATCATCAGGATTTTTATTTATATAAGCTATTGTTTTAGTGACAAAATTATTCACATCAACGGCATTATCAACGCAGGCTCTTCCTACATAAACTT
>Ga0315285_10004607_pt1 | contig 14306 bp, 12 predicted proteins | sample YL17G09_36_MG_FD_203698 | JGI IMG/M metagenome (GOLD analysis project Ga0315285, IMG submission 203698) | Sediment microbial communities from Yellowstone Lake, YNP, Wyoming, USA - YL17G09_36 | ecosystem: Environmental > Aquatic > Freshwater > Lake > Sediment | place: USA: Wyoming | collected...
ATTAGCGTCACCTTTATTAAATTCGGGGACACCGATTAGCGTCACCTTTATTATTTTCTGTATTTCGAGATAAATTCTTCGACTTCGGGGATGCCGCCCTGAAAAATTAAATATCCGTTCGAGGGCTCGCGCTCGGTCGTCTCGCCCGCGATCGGCGTCAGCATGATCCGCTTGACCTCGTCGAGGTCGTTTGTCTGCCCCAGCGTCCAGGCCAGCTTGACGTAGGCGACCTCGGGCAGCATGTTGGCGGCCGGGACGACGCCCAGCTCCATCATGTCCCGCCCCGTGTCGTAAACGTACATCTGAACGTAGCCCCACAACGTCTGGACGGTCATGTAAACGGCGATCTTTTTGTCCTGGGCCCGCTTGAGCGACGGGTAGAGCGGCTTGTTGACGTGCCCCAGCCCGGTCCCGGCGATGATGATCCCCCGGTAGCCGTTGTCGATCAGGGAGTCGATGATGTCCGGCTTCATGTTGGGGTAGTAGTAGACGATGGCGACCTTCTCCTCGAAGGCGGTGTTGATGACGACGTTCTTGTCGGTCCGGCGCCGCTTGTAGTCCTGGCGCAACAGCGTGATCTTGTCCCGGCTGACCATGGCCAGCGGGATGTCCCCGATCGTCCGGAAAGTCGAGCGGTAGCTCGAGTGCATCTTGCGGACGCGCGTCCCGCGGTGGAGGAGGCCGTAGGTGTCCGAAGTCGGCCCGAACATGCAGACCATGACCTCGGCGATGTCGCTCTCGGCCGCCGTCTTGACGCTGTGCATGAGGTTGAGCGCCGCGTCGGAGGACGGCCGGTCGCTCGAACGCTGGGAGCCGACCATGACGATCGGCACCGGCGAGTTCTGGATCATGAAGGACAGGATGGCCGACGTGTGGTGCATGGTGTCGGTGCCGTGGCCGATGACGATTCCGGCGACCCCCTTCTCGATCTCGCGGCCGATGGCCCGGGCCGTCCCGATGTACTGCTCGGGCCCCATGTTCTCGCTGAAGACGCCGAACAGCTTCTCGGTCTCGAGGTTGCAGATATCGGCCAGCTCGGGGACCGACCCGTAGAGCTCGCCCGGCGAAAAGGCCGGTATGACGGCGCCCGTCCGGTAGTCGAGGCGGCTGGCGATCGTGCCGCCCGTCCCGAGCAGCTTCACCCGCGGCTTGACCGGGTCGTAGGGGAACTCCTTTTCGGGTATCTTGTAGTGGGCTTCCTTGCGGCCCAGGATCTCGACGGCCTGAATGCCCTCGGCCAGGATCCCGATGTTGTAGCCCGATCGGAGCTTGAGGACGATATGCAAGGGGTCGGCCGTCTCGGAGCGGGGAAGGATGATGCCGACGTATTCTCCGCGGTCGGTTTTAATCTGGACTTCGCTCCAGACCTGGGCTTGGAAGCGCTGGAGGACCTCGAGGGCTCGTCCCCTGTATCCTTTATAGAGGTTGGCGTCGTTCATGCTTTGACCCTCTCCAGACACTGCCGGACCGCCGCGGAGGCCGTCGGGCCTTCGATCCGTCCCCGCCAATCCTTCATGATCAGGCCCATGACAAAGCGCCAGCGGCTCTCGGTATCGGCGAAACGCCGCCCCTTGAGGTCGGCGCCGATTCCGGCCAGGCGCTTGTCGAAAGCGGCCTTGTCGAAAGCGGGCGGCAGGAGCTCGGCCACCATCTTACCGTCGGCGAGGGCGCGCTCCAAAAGCGTGTAGATACCGTCCTTGGAGAGGCGTCTCTCTTTCAAGGCCATAAAGGCGGCGCGGAACACGTCCTCGTTCAGCCGGTCCGCGGCCAGCCCTTTCTTGCAAAGCCGTTTGGGATATTGGACGAGGACGACGGCCGTCAGCGGGGCCGCGATCCCTTCCTTGCCCACGAGCGTCTCGAACAGCTCCGCCCAGGGAGATACGGCCAGCGCGGAGCGGAGGTCCGTGGGAACCCCGAGCTCTTTGTAGCGAATCTCCCGGTCCGCGATTCGGGGCGGAAGCCCGGCCCGGATCTTCTCCAGCCTCTCGGCGTTCACCCGCTTGGGCGGAAGGTCCGTGTCCGGATACATCCGGTCCGGCCCGGGCAGGATCCGCTCGAACCCGTTAGTGCCGTCGGCCAGGGCCTGCCGCGTCTCGGAGGGGACCCCGATCGTCGCTTCCTTGGCCCGAATGACGATCTCCTTGGCCCCGGTCAGCACGTCCTCGGCCGGGCCCCAGACCAGGACGAGCGTGTCTTCGTCCCGGGCGTTGAGGGCCTTCTTGACGCTCAGCCACTCCGAGCTCGCCAGCGTCTCGCCCGGGCTGTCGGAATGGATGATGTTGGGGAGGGTCGTCAGGCAGGCGATGACCCGGACCCGGTCCGAGATCTCCTGGGAAAAGACCGTGTTGGTCTGGGTCTGCCAGAGGAGGAGTCCCCGGAATCCGCAGAGGCGGACGCCGTAAACGCTGAGCCCGGCGTCGAGGGCCGACCGGATAGGCAGATACGCCGTCCGGCGCAGGACTTTGGTGATTTCCGCGAACTCGGCCCCGAAGCTCTCGGTCGTGATGCCGCGCCGGCCGAGTTCCTCGCGGAGGCGGAGGAGGTTCCACTGCCGCATGGCCTCGTTGTGGGTCAGGAGCGGGATGCGCGGGATGCGGGGGACACCCTTGATCTCGACCCGGGTGCCGCCCGTAACGCTGACGTTGACGTCCTCGCGGGCGGCCCCCATCCCGGTCCGGACCCGGCCCGTGCTGCGGACGATCCGCCGCAGGAGCTGGCCGACTTCGGCGACCTCCTGGGGCGTTTTCATGTCCGGGCCGGTCACCGTCTCGATCAGCGGCATCCCCAGCCGGTCCGTCAGATAAGTCCGGCGGTGGCCGACGTCGCTGACCTCGCGGCAGGCGTCCTCCTCAAGGCCGAGCTGGACGATCCGGATCGAGCGGCCCTTGTAGGGGACGTACCCGCTGACGCCGACAATGGTCGTGCGCTGGAAGCCGGTCGGGATGGACCCGTCCAGGTACTGTTTGCGGGCGATGTGGAGCTCGTCGACCATGACGCAGTTGTAAAGCATGGCGGTCCCCAGGGCGATGTCGAGGGCCTCCTCGTCCATCATGAACGGGGGGGTATCGTCCATCTCATAGGTGCAGACCGTGTCCCGGTTGATCCGGTAGATGATCTCCTTCTTGGTCTTGAACTCCATCAGGGCCGTGCCGTCGTATTCCCCGAGCTCGGACAGGGTCGGCCGCATGTGGCGGAGGATCTCGGCGTCGTACTTGGGGGAATAGCGGCCGGCCGGGCAGCGGCAGAAGAGCTTCTTGGCGGTCAGCAACTGCTGGTGGATCTCGAGGCCGGACTTGAAGCCGACCCGGGCGTAGTCCTCGGGGGTCATGGCCTCGAACGGCTTGAAGGCGAAGTCGTACTCGGACATCGCGGATCTATCCTCAAAAGGCCTTAACCATATACACTCGGTGACGTCGTGTCAAGAATGAAGGGCTTTGAAAACGGGCTTTTCCCTACGTAAACCAGACGATCAACTGACGGGTCCGATCGGATCTTATGGCTTCTTTCACATGCCGTACTTGGCGATGATCTCTTGCTTGGTCTTGCCCAGGATGTCGAACTTCTTGCCGACCTTGCGGAAGGCGTCCAGGGCCTTGTCGAGATGGTGGATCTCGTGGCCGGCCGAGATCTGGGTCCGGATCCGGGCCTGGCTCTGGGGCACGACAGGGAAGAAGAACCCGATCGCGTAGATCCCCTCCTCGTAGAGGGCCCGGGAGACTTCCTGGGCCAGCTTGGCGTTGAAGAGCATGACCGGGACGATCGGCGTGTCCCCTTCCTTGAGGACGAAGCCGGCCTCGGTCAGGCCCTTGCGCCAGTAGGCCGCGTTCCGCTCGAGCTTGTCGCGCCGCTCGGTCGACTTGGAGATGATGTCCATGACCTTGAGGACGCCGGCGACGACGACCGGGGCGATCGAGTTCGAGAAGAGGTACGGCCGGGCCCGCTGCCGGCACATCTCGACGAGCTCGCGGCGTCCGCTGACGCAGCCGCCCGAGGCGCCGCCCAAGGCCTTGCCGAAGGTCGTGGTGATGATGTCGATCTTGCCGACGACGCCGCACTTCTCGTGGGTGCCCCGGCCCGTCTTCCCGATGAAGCCAGAGGAATGGGACTCGTCGACGAGGAGCATGGCGTCGTATTTCTCGCAGAGGGCGACCATCTCGTCGAGCTTGGCCGTGTCGCCGTCCATCGAGAAGACGCCGTCGCTGACGACGAGCTTGAAGCGCCTGTCCTTATGGAGACGGAGCTTTTCCTCGAGGTGGGCCATGTCCGAGTGCTTGATCGAGTCCTGCATGGCGCTGCAGAGCCGGATGCCGTCGATGAGCGAGGCATGGACGAGCCGGTCGGAGATGATGACGTCGTCCTTGGTCAGGATCGCCTCGAAGACTCCGGCGTTGGCGTCCATGCAGGAGGGGAAGAGGAGGGTGTCCTCGGTCCCCAGGAACTCGGTCAGGCGCTTCTCGAGCTCGCGGTGGATGTCCTGGGTCCCGCAGATGAAGCGGACCGAGGACATGCCGTAGCCGCGCGACTCCAGCCCCTCGTGGGCGGCCTTGACGACCTCGGGGTGGCTCGACAGCCCGAGGTAGTTGTTGGCGCACATGTTGATGACCTTCTTGAGGGGCGAGCCGGCCGGAAACTCGACCTCGATGTCGGCCGCCTGGGGGGAATGGATGAACCGCTCCTGCTTGAACAGCCCGGCGTCCTGGATGCCCTTGATCTGGGCCTGGTAGCTTTCGCGAACCTTAGCGCTGAATGCCATCCTTGAGACTCCTTTGTCCTCAGACCTTGACGAATTCCCGGACGAGGACGGCGATCTTGTTGACCGAGTCGAACGCCTCGGGGGTCGCCTTGTCGTCGGGAATCGAAATGTTGTACTTGTTCTCCAGGAAACGCTTCAGGGAGACCATCGAGAAGGAATCCACGATCCCGCCCGAGATGAGGGGGGTCTCGTAGTTGAGGGGCTCGCTGTCGTCCTCGAGGTACTCTTTGGTCACGTAGGCGAGAATGTTGTCCTTGAGTTCATCGGCCATAGATCACTCCTATCTGTCGAATTCCGGGGACACGCACCGAATTCAGAAATTCGGAGCATGTCCCCATAAAATCAATCGTTCTCGAGGGTCGAGGTGTCGCCGATCTCCTCGCCCCACTCCTTGGCGTGGAGGATCCGGCGCATGATCTTGCCGCTGCGCGTCTTGGGCAGGCCCGCCACGAACTCGATCTCCTGGGGCATGGCCAGGGGCGAAAGCTTCTTGCGGATGAAGTTCATGATCTCGAGGTCGAGGTCCTTGCCGGCCGTGAACCCCGGCTTGAGGGTCACGAAGGCCTTGACGACCTCGAGGTTGATCGGGTCGGGCTTGCTGACGACGGCCGACTCGGCCACGGCCGGGTGCTCGAGCAGGGCCGACTCGACCTCGAACGGGCTGACCAGATGGCCGGCCGTGTTGATGATATCGTCGTCCCGGCCCGCGAACCAGAAGTAGCCTTCGTTGTCGAGCCGGGCCCGGTCGCCGGTGATGTACCAGCCGCCCCGGAATTTCTTCTGGAAGGCCTCTTCGTTGTTCCAATAAGTCCGCATCCGCGACGGCCAGTCGAACTTGAGGGCGACCAGCCCGATCTTCCCCGGCGCCGGATAGGGCTCGTTCTTGACGGGATCGAGAACCACCCCGGTGACCCCCGGGAAGGGCTTGCCCATCGAGCCGGGCCGAACCTCCATCCCCGGATAATTGCTGATGACGATGCAGCCCGTTTCGGTCTGCCAGTAGGTGTCGTAGAAGGGCTTGCCGAACACCTTCCGGGACCAGACGACGGCTTCGGAGTTGAGGGGCTCGCCGACGCTGGCCAGGTGGCGGAGCGAAGACAGGTCGTGTTTCTTGACGATCTCGTCGCCGGCCTTCATCAGCGACCGGATGGCGGTCGGGGCCGAGTACCACATCGATACCCGCCGCTTCTCGATGAACTTGTACCAGGACTCGGCCTGGAATCCGGCGTCGAGGACGCACTGGGTGACGCCCAGGCTGAAGGGCGCGATGATCCCGTAGGAGGTGCCGGTCACCCAGCCCGGGTCGGCCGTGCACCAGTAGATGTCGTCGTCCCTGAGGTCGAGGGCCCACTTCCCGGTCAGGTACTGGGCGATGAGCGAGTAGTGGACGTGCTTGACGCCCTTGGGCATCCCGGTCGTGCCCGAGGTGTAATGGAGGACCGAAGGCGACTCGGCCATGGTCGGGTGGATCTGGAAGGCATCGACGGGCCCGGCTTTTTCCAGGTTGAAGGCGACCTCCCGCTCCTTGAGGGGGGCGGCGCCCTCGTGGCCGACGATGATGATGTGCTTGAGGTGGGGCAGTTTGTCCAGTATCTTGCGGACTTTGGGGACGTGTTTCTTTTGGGTGATGACGGCCGATGCCTCGGCGTTCGAGAGGCGGAAGAACAGGGACTCGTCGCCGAAAGCCGAGAAGAGCGGCTGGGCGATCGCCCCGATCTTGAGGATGCCCAGGAAGCCCAGGTAGAGCTCGGGGATTTTGTCCATGAACAGGCAGACCCGGTCGCCGGCCTGGAGACCGAGCCCGCGGAGGTACGCCCCGATCGTGTTCGAGGCCAGGCGGATGTCGTTGTAGGTGTAGCGCTTTTCCGTCCCGGTGCTCCCTTCCCAGATCAGGGCCGGCTTGTTCGCCTTTCCCATTTGGCAGATACGGTCCGTGCAGTACCAACCGATGTTGATGACGTCGCCCGGCTTGTAGCCGAGCTCCTTCTCGGAGATGTTCCAGGAGAAGTTCTTCAGGCGGTCATCGTAGGAGCCGATGTGCGACATGAAAGCCTCTTTCGATGAAATTTCTATCCTCGAAAGGAACCCGGCCCCGGGTCCGGATTCCGCTCGAGGACGACGACGGCCTGGGCCAGGTCCTTGATATGGGACAGCGAGACCTCCATCCCGGCGATCCGGTGGGCATTACAGAACTCCCGGACCTTGCCGTGGACGAAGAGCTCGGGCTTGCCCAGGGCGTTATTGACGATCTCGATCTCGGTGAACTTGTGCCCGCCGCTCCAGCCGGTGCCCATCGCCTTCAGGAACGCCTCCTTGGCCGCGAACCGGGCCGCGAAGTGGAGGCCGGGCCGGTGCTTGGACTCGCAGTATTCGACCTCGCGGGGAGTGAAGATTTTGGCCTTGAGGCCGCTCGTGCGGGACAATTTCTCTTCCACGCGAAGGACTTCGATTATATCCGTGCCGGTGCCGAAAATCAACGCCGGGGCCTCCTTTGGTTTTCTGCCATAGCTTTAATAAGGCAGATAATTATAAACAAATAAGATAAAAAATCAAACCTGAAGGCCTAAAAATTAGCTCCTATCCACGATGCTTTGCGCCCAGGATTTCGGGCAATACCTTGTCCAGAAATTCGGCAGGGCTGACGGTCTTGACGGGAAAGTCGCCTTTCCGCCTGATGAGAGAAATGAGTTTTTTGTCGCCCGTCACGAAATGATCCGCTTTCCCGTTGACGACCGCTGCTAAAACCGGCAAATCCTTGTCCTCTGCGGCTCCGACGAAAGGCCGAAGGTCTTCCCGGGAGGGTAAAGGTATGATATCGAGTTTGAGCTTGGGCAAATAAAGCCGGTAGGCCGGAAGGGCCTCGGCCATTTTTTTCTCGAGGGTCCGTTCAATCTCGGTCAAATTGAAGCGTCCGGTCACGCCGGTCAGGACAGGAAGGTCTAAACTGAGAAGGTCAAGGATCAGGCGCGGCGCCCCCCGCTCCGAAAATAGACCGGACAAGATGACGTTCGAATCAAGGAAGACCCTATACTTTTTTGTCTCCATATGTCTTCACGAAGAGGGATCCCCTTTCATCCTCAAGTCCCTCGAGTAATGCCTCGAGCGTCACGCCCGAGGCCTTCATGATCTTGCGGATCTCCCGGCGCGCCTCATCCAGTTCGAGCCTTTTGGGAGTAACTAAAATAGAGTCCCCGATGGGGATGATGGACACGGTTTCGCCTTCATAGAGGTTTCCCTCCTCGCGGACCTTTTTGGGGATCGTAAGCTGTCCTCGCGCTTTGATCTCCGCCTTATAAGGCTTGAAGTTTTCCATAGCTATTCTTCCTCAGGGGATATTTCCATATTCAGATTATCAGAATTCTGATTTTAATGTCAAGCCCTATAGGCAATCGATTCTTCGGATTCGCGATGATCTTGAAGCGGGCGTCGTCCGATTCCTCGGGTTCATGTTAAGATAATCGGATCATGCTTCTCCTCGAAGATTCCGGTTCACGAAAAACGCGCATGATCTTTCTGCTCTGCCTGGCCGAGCTCCTGGCCATGGCGGTCTGGTTTTCGGCCTCGGCTGTCGTATCAAGCTTGTCGGATGCTTGGAATCTCGCGGAGGCGGGCCGCGCCTGGCTGACCATGTCCGTCCAGCTCGGGTTCGTGGCCGGAACCCTGGCCGCGTCACTCCTGAACCTGCCCGACAGGATTCCGGCCCACCGCCTGTTCGCGGTCTCGGCCCTTCTGGGAGCGATGGCCACGGCCGCCTTGCCGGCATTGGTCACGGGACTTGCGCTTGCCCTAATTCTCAGGTTTCTGACCGGAGTCTTCATGGCCGGCGTCTATCCCGTCGGCATGAAGATCATGGCAACCTGGACGAGGGACGACCGCGGATTCGGGATCGGCCTCCTGGTGGGAGCGCTGACAATCGGCTCGGCGCTGCCCCACTTTCTCCGCTCGTTCGGCCCCGTCTCCGACTGGAAGCTCGTCCTCTCGATTTCGGCCGGCCTGGCGGCCGTCTCGAGCCTGGTCGCGGGATTTCTGATCAAAGAGGGGCCGTTCAAGAGCCCGTCCCCGCGTTTGAATTGGAGGTACGCCGGCCGGATCTGGCGCGAGAGGGCGACAGCTCTCGTCAATATTGGCTACCTTGGCCACATGTGGGAGCTTTATGCCATGTGGACCTGGGTTCCAGCGTTCCTCGCGGCGAGCTACGCCACAACGGGTGTCGGCGCCAAGACGGCGTCGCTCGCCTCGTTTGCCGTGATCGCGGCCGGCGGACTCGGCAGTGTCGTCGCCGGAAAGCTCGCCGACCGGCTCGGACGCCCGGCCGTGACAATCGCGGCCTTGATCACGAGCGGCGCCTGTTCGATCGCGGTCGGGTTTCTCTTCGGCGGGAGCCCGGCCGCCCTGACGGCCGTCTGCCTCGTTTGGGGCTTCGCCGTGGTCGCCGACTCAGCCCAGTTTTCAGCCGGCCTCAGCGAGCTCTGCCGTCCCGAATACACGGGCACGGCCCTGGCGATTCAAACGAGCTTAGGTTTCCTGTTAACGATGGTCACGATCAGGCTGATCCCCGCGCTCGTGAATCGGGTGGGTTGGCGATACGCCTTCGCCTTTCTGGCGATCGGGCCGGCCGTCGGCGCCTGGGCCATGGCCCGCCTGCGTCGCTTGCCCGGCCTTCGATGAGCACGGGATTTCCGGATGATCAGAGTCACCGGCCTCGTGGGCCCGGATCGGCGCCCCGCTTGGTCCCGGACGAGGTCCATTCCCGGGCGCCGATGTCGGGCGCCTTTCCGGAGTACTTGTCGTTAATCCCGGGTATCGGGACACCCGCATCGATCGCGGGCGAGCCCGACTGGAGCCTGAGATCCAGGAGCTTGGAATTCTTGGGATAGCCCTTGAGCAGGCTGGTGAGGAGCTTCGGATCGCCCCATTTCCCGTTCTTCTCCTGCTTGACGGCCGCTCGGAAGGCGGACAAATTGTTGTACCGGGTGTTGTTGAGCGAATCGCCGTAGCTGCAAACCCACTTGAAAGCTACCGTCTTGTCGGTCTGACGCGTGCTGTACATCAGGTTGTAGTCGAAGACATCGTTCTTGTGGTAATTGTCCCCCGTATACATGTCCCCGTTGTAGACCCGGCCGCGGGCATAGAAGATGTTGTTCTTGTAGACGAAATTCTGCTGAAGCGCCGGCTCTCCCCGGTACAGGCAATTCTCGCAGTCGCAATGCGGAGTAGCGGCCCTCGTCTTCTCCATGATCGTGTTGTGGTAGATAAGGACGTTTCTGGTGATGCCCTCGACTCCCGTATTCTGCTTGAAGCAGCCCTGGTGGAATCCGTGCATGAAGTTCCTGAGCACGAAGAGCGGGCCCGGATAGAAGGGCGCCATACTGAAGGCGTTCTCGCACTTGCCGATCCGGTTCCGGTAGATCCGGCCGTTGACCATGTGTCCGTCGCATTCGATCGCGTCGTCCTTGCAGTCGTAGATGATGTTGTCATAGACATCCAGATTCTGATCCCGCCAGGTGTCGAGCACGTTGTTATCGTCGGGTCCCAGAATGGGAGATCCCCCTTCATCCCCGCAGCAATGAATCCCATCCACGGTCCCGTAAATCGTGTTCCCTCGAATCGTGAGGAAAGCTCCCGGCTGATAGGCCACGCAAATCCCAAAATAGGACTGGCCCGGGACGTTCACGTTGGTCGGTCCCGGCCCTTGATTCTCGTCCACCGTGTCGTGGACGTTGTCCCCGATCTTATTGTCGATGATCAGGTAATTCCCCGCGTAGGCGGGCGACCCCTCATCGCCGTGTTGTATGAAGATGTTGTTCGTATAATCGCCGGGACGGCTGTCATGCACATAGCATTGCCGCACGACGATGTCATGGCATCCTCTCAGGCCGATTCCATCCCCCGCCTCGTTGTGCACCTCCAGATTATTGAAGACGTAGTAGCTCATGCCCTCAAGCTCGATCCCTCCGTCGCTTGTTCCCTTGATCAGGGGCTTGGAGGTGCCCTGCGAAGTGACCGTGATGGGGTTGGAAGCCGTTCCGGACTTTTGGCCGTAAATGTGAATGCCCTTGGCGTAGGTGCCGGCGGCGAGCCTGATCTCGTCGCCCGGTTTGGCGTTGCTGAGCGCGGCATCGAGTTGCGTTTGATTCGACACTTTGACGACCCTGAGGGGCTTTGGTAGGGCGTATTCCTTCTTGGTCTTGACCGACGAGACGGCGGGATTTGTGCCGGACGTACCGTCCGGATCGACGAGGGTTATCTTGATCTCATAGGAGCTTCCCAAGTCGAGTCCGAACAGGCTCGTCGCCATGTGATTCCCGTCGTATCTGACAAAGTCGTGCCCCCGCCGGTAGGTTGTCTCCCCGCTCTTCCTGTATTCGATCTTGGCCGACTCGTCGAAGTCCATCTTCTCGACCTTGATAATGATCCCGGCCGTCTCGAAGTTGCCGTAGGTTTTAACCTCGGCGATCTTCGAAGGCGCGGCCGCGAGCGACTGGACCAAGACCAAAGCAGCGCTGAAGCAAAACAAGGCCTTGTTGGAAAAAATTGACCCTCTCATCGTTTTCCTCCGTTCATTTATGGAAAATGAAGGTTTGAAGGGATGATAAACTGGGACGGGATGGGATGTCAAGTCGAGCCGACAGGGCACGACTGGGCCGGCCATCATTTCCGGTGGACCAGCGTCGTCGAAGCCTGGGCGGTCGGCATGACGATGACCTCGCTGATGTTGACGTGGGGAGGGCGCGTCGCGCACCAGACGGCGGCCTCGGCGATATCGTCGGGCGACAGCGGCTCCAAGCCCTGGTAGACTTTGTCTGCGCGCTCCGCGTCACCGTGGAAACGGACGAGGCTGAACTCGGTCTCGACCATGCCCGGCGCGACCTCGCTGACCCGGATCGGAGTGTCACTGAGGTCCAGCCGCAGCCCTTTGCTGAGCGCCCGGACCGCGAACTTGGTCGCGCAGTAGACGTTCCCTCCGGGATAGACCTCATAGCCCGCGATCGAACCGATGTTGATGACGTGGCCGCTGCCGCGCTCGACCATTCCGGGGAGCACGGCCCGGCTGACGTAGAGCAGCCCCTTGATGTTCGTGTCGATCATCTCCTCCCAATCGCCCAGGAGGCCCCGGGAGAGCTTCTCCAGGCCCCGGCTGAGCCCGGCGTTGTTGACCAGGATGTCGATCCTCCGCCATTCGTCCGGGAGCGCGGCGACGGCCTTTTCGACGGCCGGTTGATTCCGGACGTCCAGCGGAAAATGGCGGACCGGGACGCCGAATTCCTGCTTCAATTCGGCGGCCAGCTTCTCCAGTCGCTCGGCCCGCCTCGCGCAGATGAGGATCTTCGCCTTCTGATCCGCGAACGCCCGGGCGCAGGAGCGTCCGATCCCCGAACTCGCGCCCGTGATGAATACGACCTTATCCTTTAAAGAACCCATTCCCGTCCTCCTCAGGTCCGAACCTACTCTTGAGAATCCTGATCTCCCGTTAAAAGAGATAGAATCTTATTATAATCCCGCCGGAAGACAAGACAAGGTCAACCCCTCGACACTCATGGAAGCCCTGAGTGCAGGCGTTTCGCAGTACTCATAAGCCGTTTACGGCTTATGTGTGCTGCAAGGCTGCTCCCCGGCCGAAGCTCCACGGACTAATGCTCATTGGAGCGCCAGTACTCATGAACCGTTTCCGGTTCGTGAGTGCATGAATGCCGGCACCCAAGGAGCCGTTGTTACGGCTCCTTGAGTACTGCGAAGCCGCTGCACTCATGAACCGGAAACGGTTCAGGTGTATTGAAAGGCGGGGTATCGTCGGCGAACGGGTCAATGTCTCTCCGGGCCCAGCCCGAGGGGATCAAGATATTTCGTCGCTCAGGTCGAGTAAAACGACCCTTGGCAATAATGATTTTCAGAGAATCTCGATGGACGGATATTCTCAGACGCCGAACCGAGGCCGCCCATCGCGAAAACAGGTTATCGCCGCTCCGAGAGCCGTATCAAGGCTGGCGCAGAGTATCGGGCTGATTAAAAGGAGATGCTTAAACCCGCCTTGAGATAGAGCCCGGACAGGTCGATGACGGCGTCCCGGACGAGTGTGAGCTGCCGGCCGCCCCAGATGCCGGGCATTTTCAAGGTCCCGTAGACGGGGCCTTGGCTGATGTCGGCGTACTCATAATAATAAAGCGGCAGATCCTCCCGATCGTCCGAAAAGCCGCCCCCGGGGAAATTCCAGGTGTAATGAAAATCCCCCTTGAACCCCGTCAGTCTCGCCCTTCGGTAGCCCGCGTCGACCGTAAACCGGACGGGAGAGACAAGTTCGAATTCGAGCTCCAAGCCCGCGGAAAAGCCCGGGTTGAAGGCGCTGGTCTGGACCGTCCAATCCATCCAGAGGATCTTTTCGCCCGTGGAAAGGCTTGTATAGGACCAGGATCCTGTGTCCTCGAACGTCGTCCAATACCCTTCCGCGGCGGCATAAGGGCGAAGGCTGAGCCGGCCCGAGATCGGCCAGGAATAGGCGATCCCCAGCCGCCCGAAATAGCTTCGGACGCGATCGTCGCGGGTGTAGGTCGCGTCGACGGCCGGATAGGCGACTTCGAATTCGTTCCCGGTCGTCGCGGCGCGGATGGAGCCGAAGGAGGCCAGAATATGAATCCGCGGCTCAATCGGGACGAATAACGCTAATTCAAAATTCGCCGAGCGGCCGACCGCCTTGAATCCGGGGCCCCGGGCGGACGATCCCGCCACGGACTCCTGAGCCCGGACGTAATCGCGCAGGAAGATGTTAAGGTCGTCGGGGGAGATCCAGGCCGGCCCGCCCGAGATTCGCAGCAGCCAATGCCCCCCGTCGCAGAGCGCGGCCGGCGAAAGACCGGCCAGGGCCATGAGAACCGTGAGGATTTTTTTCATGAGCGGCTCGCTTGACCTTCGAATCCTTTGTAGGCATTATAGGATTTATCCTGTGATGTTGCAAACGGCTTCCGCCGCGGAACGCCGAAGCCGGACCGAGGTCATCATGAACGTCATCCAGAAAAAAACGGCGCCGCTGCTTGCCGCAATCCTGACGGCGTCTCTCGCGGGATTCGGCGGGGACGGGAATCCGCCTCGTTTCGAATTTTTCATCGTCTATGGACCGAGCCTGGCGAGCGGCGCCGCGACCTACCAGAACGCCTTCGACCCCCATCCCGGATATAAAACCTCGGGATCTTATGCTCGTCAAACTCTCGCGATCGACCCGGCCGCCGGGGGGCGTCTCGCCGCGGGCGGAACGTATTATTTCGGTCGCCGGTTCGGGATCCGGCTGTCGTTCCACTCCGGATCCCGGCCGATCGGAGGCGAGAACACGCCTTATGATTACCTTTACTTATACACCTCCACAGCCCCGCCCGACTACATTCCGGTCGACACCCGCTTCGCCCGGAAGGTCGACTGGCCCTCGAGCGAGGGGTCGATCCGGGAATGGGGAGGACGGCTGGAGCTCGTCTGGCGGCGGCCGGTATCGTCCGCGCTCGAAATCGCCGTCGCGAGCGGCCTGTCGCTGACCTCGGCCGGCGGCCGTCTCCATCCCCTGGGTTTC
>Ga0315285_10004609_pt1 | contig 14305 bp, 18 predicted proteins | sample YL17G09_36_MG_FD_203698 | JGI IMG/M metagenome (GOLD analysis project Ga0315285, IMG submission 203698) | Sediment microbial communities from Yellowstone Lake, YNP, Wyoming, USA - YL17G09_36 | ecosystem: Environmental > Aquatic > Freshwater > Lake > Sediment | place: USA: Wyoming | collected...
GAGTATCTGGCTGACTCGCGCCTGGCTCACCCCGAGTCTTTAAGCAAACTCCTTGCGAGAGAGAAACAACGCCAGAAGGCGCTTGTTGATCTGGATGGCCAAGTCAAGGGCAATGCCCTCCGCAGTCAGGCCGGGGTCATCCTTCAGTCGCGCTGTGACATCCCTCAGCCATGCGGCCTCGTAACCGCTCATGTTCTACCCCTCTTCCCGCCATTCTGGAGATGCAACAAAATCGTTGCAGCGCTTCACTGCACGGCCGTATTCGCGCCCTTCTTTCCATCGCCCCTTGTGGAACACGGACACCAGGAGCAGCCGGCGCTCCCCAGAAAAGCGGAAACAGGCGATCCGCCAGCGTCCCTTTCTCAGCTCGCAGATTATCGGGTCCTTTTTCCCGGGCCTCCAGCACTTGAAGAGCTCCGGCGGCAGCGACCAAGTGCCTTCCTGGGCAACTCGTCGAGTGAGTTCCATCATCCCGCCGATCGCCGAATCGCTCCGCGAAACCGCGCTTCGAAAAAAGTCCGCGACCTCTGGATATCGAGCGACCGCCCCCGTATCAGAAGCATAGCTCGCATTCAGTTTCCTGTCAAAAACAATTAAGTTAAAACTTAATCGTCTCCCTCGCGCGCGTTTGGCGGCCCCGCACCTCCCGTGCTTGCACGTATTGAGGCTCCACAACCCTATATGTCCATTTACACCGTTTTCTTTCACGCGCTTTGGCGACAGCCTTCGGACAAAAAAATAGAGGGAGTCGGCTGTCCGTCTCCCTCCCCATGTGCCTGTGGAAAGCGAAGCCTATTCGACCTTGGCGAGGATGTCGGCCGCCTTGAGTATAAGCTGCTCTTCGCCGCCGACCTTGATCGTGGTGCCGGCGTACTTGTCGTAGATGACCCGATCCTTGGGCTTCACTTTGATGGCCTCGTCGTCGCCGACAGCGAGCACGATGCCTTCCTGCGTCTTCTCCTGAGCGGTCTGCGGGATGAGGATTCCGCCTGCGGTCTTGGTTTCCATCTCGACCATCTTCACCAGGATGCGATCTCCGAGCGGTGTCACCTTCATAGTCAGTTGTCCTCCCTTAATCAGTTGTTCTTGCCGTTGATCTCACACAGGGCGAGCGTTGATTTGAAACAAATATACTGACAGGGCCTTCTCCTCGTCAAGGACTTCTTTTCCCTTGCCTCCTCCCGCTGCCTGGATTAACTTTTCTTCACATGCATCCGGCGCCGTGGGCGATGGATTTTGACAGGGGACTCGGCTCTCTCGCCCGTCACGACACGGCCCAGGCGGTGCGTTCGTTTCAGAAGGCGCTGGCAGCCTGCCCCCCTTCGCGAACTCACGAGCTTTACCGCATCAGTTTCTATCTCGGCGTCGCGCTGCGCAGGGCGGGCTACTCGCAGTCGGCGATCAGGAGCTGGCTCTCCTGCCAGCGGCTGAACAAGCGAGGCCATGCGCGGCGGATGCTCGCCCGGTTCACGAACGGGTACGGTATGGAAAAGCAGGCCTGCGAGGAGTTGGACGACTGGACCGCATTCGCCTCCGTTCATCTCTCGCGCTGCCTCCTGGCGAAGAAAAGACACGGGTTTGCCACCAGGGCCGAACGGGACATGGTGACGGATCTCATCAGGGACCACTGGCGCACCCTCGGCGGCTCGGGGGCTCTTGCGGGAAAGAAGAGTTGCGAGAAGCTGGAGCTGTTCAGGAACGTCCGCATCGTATTTCCGACGGTTCTCGTCGAGCACCCGGGCGCAACCGCACCCGTGATTTGCGTGGATTTCCGCTCCCAGAGGAGGGTCAACCTCACCGATCGCTGCTCCTGCGGGTCCGGTTTGCCCTTCATGCACTGCTGCGGCCGCACGCCTGGACGCGAGGAGCTCCAGGGTGGGGTTTTTTGAACCAGAATCGGTGACAGTTTGCCGAAGTGTATCATATTGACCCCTTCTTGCCGGACGCTTGAGGCATCTCTCCAACGATCTTCCTAATTGTTTACTGCTGAAATAATTGAAAGAAGGGCTTGCGGCCTCGTTGGCATGATCCTTGCAGGAATGGGCGCGAGAGGTGGATATGAGCACTGCAGCAGTGGTGAACAAGGAAAAGCGAATGAACAGGGCTGACGAGAATATACTCTCCCTCTATCTCAAAGAAATAAACAAGATTGCTCTCCTGACGCGCGAGGAAGAAGAGACCTCCGCGCGCAGGGCGGCGAAGGGCGACCAGCTGGCCAAGGAGAAGCTGATCAGGGCCAACCTCCGCTTCGTGGTCAACGTTGCCAAGAAGTACCAGAACCAGGGTCTCCCGCTCGCCGATCTCATCAGCGAGGGCAACATCGGGCTCATGAACGCGATCGAGCGCTTCGACGTCGAGAAGGGCTACCACTTCATCTCCTACGCCGTATGGTGGATCCGCCAGGCCATCCTGAAGGCGATCTGCGAGAAGTCTCGCATGATTCGTCTTCCCCTGAACAGGGCGAACGAGCTCGTGCAGATCGAGAAGGTCCGCAAGGACCTCCAGGGGGAGCAGTTCCTTCAGGCCGAGACGGACATGATCGCGAAGAAGCTCGACATCGACAGGGAGCATGTGGCCGATCTGCTGAACATCTCCCGCGACCTGATTTCTCTGGACACTCCCGTGTACTCCGAGAAAGACTCGTCTCTGCTGGGCGATTTCGTCGAGGACCGCAACCACAGGACCCCGGACGAGCAGGTGGTGGACAACTCCCTCCGCCAGGACATCAACGGCGTCCTCGCCACCCTCTCGCAGAAGGAATCCGAGATCATCCAGTACCGCTTCGGGTTGAACGGCCGCAGGCCGATGTCGCTCAAGGAGATCGGAACCCGCTACCGGCTCACCAAGGAGCGCATCCGGCAGATCGAGAAGAAGGCCATCAAGAGGCTCCAGCACCCCTCCCGCAGCCACCTGCTGAGGGCTTACATGTAAGGACGGCCCCCCCGGGCTCCTCGGTCGCAGCTTCCCTTATTTCCCCGAGAATATCTTCCTGCGCGCCTCTGCAAAGAGGCGCTCGGCCTCTTCAGGGCTGAGATCCTTTTCCGCGGCCTGAACCGAGAGGCAGTCCGGGGGAAGCTCGTCGATGAACGGCGAGGGAAAGGCCTCTGTTGGCCTGCCCATCCTCCTGCGCGACGCGCACCAGCTGATGTGCAGCCCCCTCTGGGCCCTCGTGAGCGCCACGTAGAAAAGTCTCCGCTCCTCCTCGAGGTTGGGGTTTTCCTCCTCCATGGATCGCACGTGGGGGATCACGTCCTGCTCCACGGCCGCCACGAAGACTACGGGGAACTCCAGCCCTTTGGCCGCGTGGATGGTCATCAGGTTGACCCTGCCCTCGGCCGCCGCCTCCGATCCCTTCTCTTCGGGCTCGTCCCTGCTTGCAAGGGCGACGCGCGTGAGGTAGTCGAAGAGGCTGGGCCTGGACTGGTCGGGGTTCTCCTCGTAGTCGGCCAGGGAGCCGATCAGCGCCTCGACGTTCGCGAACTTCCACTTCACCACGTCCTTGTTGCGGGCATCCTTGTTCTCGCTCACCAGATGACCCCAGTAGTCGATCTCCTCGACCAGATCCCGAAGAGTCTGGGCCATTTTCCTGCCCGACAGGAACTTCTGCCGGAACTCGTGGACGAGCTCGGTGAACTCGCCGACCGCTGAGCGCACCTTCTCCTCCAACCCGCCCGCCCCGTCCTCTGAAGGCCCCGCGGCAAGCGCGGCAAGGGCCGAAAAGAGCGAGAAGCGATGCCGGGAGGCGTGCTCCGTGGCCTTTTCAAGGGCCTTCTTGCCGATTCCCCTGCGCGGGGTGTTCACGACCCGCAGGAGGCTCGTGTCGTCGTCGGAGTTTGCGATGAGCTTCAGGTACGAGAGCATGTCCCGCACCTCCTGGCGCTCGAAGAAGCTCATTCCTCCCGAGACCTGGTACGGAATGCGCTCCTCGACGAATGCCTCCTCGATGGCCCGGGTCAGGTGGTTCGCCCTCAGGAGGACGCCGAAATCGCGGAACCTGAGCGATTCGCGGATACGCAGAGTGCGGATGCGCGAGACGATGTGCTCCGCCTCCTCGCGCTCGTTTTCCGCGGCAAACAGTTCTATCGGCTCCCCCTCCGGCAGGCCCGTCCACAGCTGCTTGGGCTTGCGGTTCGAGTTGTGGCTGATCAGGGCGTTGGCCGCCCTCAGGATGATCCTGGTCGAGCGATAGTTCTGCTCGAGGGTGACCTGGCGGAAGCCGGGAAAGTCCTTCTCGAAGCGGACGATGTTCTCGTAGCTCGCCCCCCGCCACGAGTAGATGGACTGGTCGTCGTCCCCCACGACGCAGACGATTGCCCCGGGGCCCGCGAGCAGGCGCAGCAGCTCATACTGGGCAGCCGAGGTGTCCTGGAACTCGTCCACAAGGATGTGCCTGAAGCGCTCGTGACAGGCCTCCCGAGCCTCGGGGAACTTCGAGAGCACCTCGATGGGGCGCATGATGAGGTCGTCGAAATCCACCGCATTGTACAGCTTGAGGTTCTTCTCGTACTCCTTGAACAGGGGCTTCAGGTGTCGGTTGTCCTTGTTCCACGCCGCCCGGCCCGTCTTGACTGCAGAGATGAGCTGGGCAGCCGCGGAAAGGTCCAGGCCCTCGGTCTTCAAGCCCAGCTCGCGCGCCGTCTCCTTCAGGAGACTGGCCTGGTCCTGGGAGTCGTGGATGCTGAACCGATCCCGGTACCCCAGCAGGGCGCCGTGCTCCCGCAGCAATTGCGCTCCGAAGGCGTGGAAGGTGGAAATCGTGAGGCGCGACAGCTTCCTCGGGACCAGGGCGCGGATCCTCTGGGCCATCTCGCGGGCCGCCTTGTTGGTGAAGGTGACGGCGAGGATCTCGGACTGGGGCACGCCGCGGGCGAGCAGGTGGGCGATGCGGTAGGTGATGACCCGGGTCTTGCCCGAGCCGGCCCCGGCGATGATCAGGAGGGGCCGATCGATGGTCTCGACGGCCTCGATCTGCCTCTCGTTGAGGAGAGAGCCGAAATCCTGCTTCATCAGGCTTTTATGAAGAACGCGAGGGCCTTTATGCCGAGGAAAGCGACCGCCGTGACGACCACGCCCGCGACGAGCACCCCGGCCGTGATGGCGAGGAAGGATTTTCTGGGGTTCATGCCCAGCACCCAGGCGCCCAGGGCGCCCGTCCAGGCCCCCGTCAGCGGCAGGGGGATTGCCACGAAGATGGCGAGACCCAAGTACCCGTACTTCTCGACAGGCTCATGGACCTTTCGCCGTGCCCGCTCGACGATCCGCTCGAAGGCGCCTGCATACCATTTCCACCGTGAAAGGAGCTTGTGGAGGGTGGAGATGAACAGCAGGAGGAGGGGAGAAACCAGGGAATTGACCGCGACGCACAGCAGGAAGGCGGGAATGACCCCCATCCCGTGGTAAAGGGCGTACGGAATGGCCCCCCTCAGCTCGGAAATGGGCACGAGCGAGAGCAGGACCGCCCAATAAATCACCGAAATATCCATTCCCCCTCCCCATTTGACAGACCGGAGCATCTTACCATAGAATACCCGCCATGCAACTGTTCTCGCCCTTCTGTCCCGGTTGCAGGGAGAACCTCGCCAGGAATGGCGATTCCTTCACCTGTTCCCGCTGCGGAAGGGTCTACCCGTTGAAGAACGGCATCGTCGATTTCCTCACCTCTCTGCCCCTTTCGGACATCCAGGTGGTCGTCCAGAAGACCTTCGATGCCATGTCCCCTTCCTACGACAACGCGATCGTGCGCCTCGTCGAGAGCCTTTCCTGCCCCTGGAGCACCTACACGGCCCGCCTGGAGGCCTTCATGGCCCATGCGGGGGGCAAGGTGATCCTGGACGTGGGCTGCGGGACCTCCTTCCCCGTGGGATCGTTCATGCCCCAGAACTCGATCTACCTCGGCATGGACATCTCCCTGGAGATGCTGGGCCACGCCCGCAGCCTCCTTGGAGACAACCTGAACGTCGCCTTCTGGAACATCGATGCCGAGAGGATACCGCTGCCCGACACCTGCGTCGACCTCGGCCTCGCCCTCATGTCGTTCAACGTCTTTCCCAACCCGCAGAAGGCCGCCGAGGAGCTGCACAGGGTCATCAAGAAAGACGGGAGCGTCTACGGAACCGTGTTCATCCAGCCCCCCCCTGACGAGATGCTGAGCGAGAGACCGGTGGAGCCGGGGCTGATCGGCGAAGTTTTCTCGATTTTCGACTCCCGGCTCTGGGACCTTTCGATCGAAACCCAGGGCGGGGTGCTGTTCTTCCATCTCAAGCGGGCCGCACTGTAAGAGCGGCCCGCGGAAGGCGGCAGCCCTAGCGCGTCATAGACGCGCGGAGGCGAGAGCCCACCTTACCTCGTCACGGTCACCTTTTTCAGTCCCCTCGGCTTGTCCGGGTCGATCCCCTTGGCCAGGGACAGGTTCAGCGCGAGAAACTGCCCCGGGACCACCGAAAGCACGGGTGCGAGCCACTCGGGGACCCCATCGGGGATCGGGAAGCGTGCCTCTCCAAGGCGCAGGACCTCTTCGGAGTTGCTCACGACGAGCAGCTCGGCTGATCGGGCAGCCACCTGCTCGGTGAACTCCTTCAGGTGGGGATACAGCTCGCCCTTGGGCACGATCACCAGGACGGGGAAGCCGGGTTCGACGATCGCCATGGGGCCGTGCAGGAAGTCAGCCGAGGAGTAGGGCAGCGCCGTGACATAGGTCAGTTCCTTCAGCTTCAGCGCGATCTCGAAGGCGATGGCGTAGGAGTACCCCCTGGCGATGACCACGCAGCGGTCCATGTACCTGTAGCGCTCGGCCCGGGGCACGACCGCCTGCTCGGCCATTTCGCATGCCTGCTCCATGAGCTTCGGGAGGGCTTCGAGGCTGCGCCGCCTCTCCTTCTCCTCATCCAGCGTGACCGAAAGCTGCGCCAGCAGGGCGAGGGAGCTGGTGAAGGTCTTGGTGGCTGCCACGGCCTTCTCGAGGCCGGTGGCGAGCGGCAGGGTGTGCTGCGCGGCGGCTGCAAGCGGCGAGCGGGGATCGGTCGTGATCGCCGCGGTCAGGGCTCCCTGCGCCCGTGCGGTCTTGAGCACCTCGACGATATCCTCCGATTGTCCTGACTGGGAAATGCCCAGAACAAGGACGTTCCGCAGCCGGGGGGGCTTTTTGTAGAACGTGAACAGGGAGGGCGTGGTCATGGCCACGGGCAGGCCGTTGAAGGCCGGCAGGATGTATTTCGCGTAGACCCCCGCGTTGTCAGAAGTGCCTCGCGCGGCGATCGTCACGTAGGTGACGTCCCGCGCGCGGATATCCTTGCAGAGCGCCTCGACCGGGCCTCGCGAGGCCTCGAGCGTCCGAGCGATGGCCTCGGGCTGCTCCTTGATCTCCTTCTCCATCTGCGTGCTCATACCAACCTCCCCTGGTCCCGGCGGCACACCGTGCTGCCGTTTCCCGCCGCATAGTGCCGCACGGGACGGCGCCTGTCAACAAACCGGAATGATCCCGGCCCCCATCCGCCATCTGCCGCCCGCCAGCGCATGCCGTGCCAAGATCCGCCGCAGCGATGTGTCCTGGGGCGCCCTGGCCCAGTCGAACACGGCCGGCAGGTCCTGTGCCGTGATTGCGAATATGCGCGCGAGGGTCTGGTCAGCGGTCGCCGCCTTCAGCGGCACCAGATGGAAACGGCGCTGGAACGCCACGACGTTCGAAGAGGCGGACAGGTACCTCGCGAGCTGGCTGTCCAGCAGCCAGGACTTGCAGGTGAACCCTCGGAAAGCGTGCTCGGGGAAGTGCGCGCGGAAGAAAGGGAGCGCCGCGCGGAAAGACTCCTCGCAGGCCTGGGGCGACATCGGTCCATGGAAGGGACCTGCCGAAGGAATGTGGACCCCGAGCACGGGGCTGGCGCCGTTCATGATCAGCCGCCACTCGCTTTTCGGCAAGCGTACCGTGCGGCGCGCCACGCTTCCCTCGGGGCTCACCGGGCTGCCAAGGAAGCTCTCTGCATCTTCCGAAAACTCGGCATCCCACCACTGGGCGGCGTTTTCCCGATCGGCATCGGCGAACTGCCCATCGTCGCGAAACCGACTCCCCTGCTCGGCGAGAATGACAACCTTGCCGTTTTCAGCGCCGGCCGCGACGTGGCGAAGCGCGCGAAATCCCACATCGTTGTCCCGCACGTCGAACTGGAGCCGGCCCAGCTCGAAGAGCCTTCCGCCGAAGTGGTAGACCAGCCAGCACAGCTCGAGGAAGCCAGGCCGGCCGGTGCGCAGCCGGCACTCGTGGATCCAAAGGTCCAGGTCGCGAAGCGTCGTGCCGGTCACCGAGTCGGGTATGCCCCGGGCCCTGTTCTTCTCGTAGACGAGGCCGGCGCCCGACAGCAAAACCACCGCGTAAAAGAAGCCGGGGAGCCGGGGTGTGGGTCTGCCCGCAAGCAGGCCCGGCATGGGCCAATCGCCGATCGAGGGCCGCACATCGAGGCCCGAGTGGAAAACGACCCAGTGGCAATGCCAGGCAAGGGCCAGAAGGGCGGGGGAGGAGCGGATGACCCGCGCATCCGAGAGACACGCCTCGGTCGTCTCTGGCAATAGGCCGATCTCTGAACAGGCAGCGCCGAGAGACCCGTCTCCGAGCCAGTCAACTGCCGCGTCCTCGCGTGACCGCGCTGACTGCTCCCAGGTAGCTGTCCAGATCTCCGGCACGGACTGGAGAGCGAGTGATTCCCGGATATCATCCAGCCCAGGCGCCTTCGTTCCCGTCCTCCTCATGGGATCGCCCTGTCCCACGTCTGCTTCTCGAGGGTCTTCCTGGCAGCGGCAGAAGCGAACCCATCCGAGTCACTGCCAAGGCGGTTGCAGACCGCGTCCATCGCTTCGGTGACGGCATCGGGGAGGTGACGAGCGATATACTCGGCGATCGCCTGGGCGTAGAGCTGGCTGAGCGATTTTCCCGTCCGACGCGCGAGCCATTCCGCCTCGTTGAAAACCGCATCGGGGATCCAGATCGCCGTTTTCATACCAGGAGTATAATCCGGGGGCGGGTCTGCCGTCAGCCTACTCAGTCAGTCTGATAGTCCAAGCTCTTCGCGCAGTCGATTGACCGCAGCGCGCGCTCCCTCCAATAGCGGATTCAGCAGTTCAGTATCCAGCATGAAGCCATATGCGTGGCGGTAGAAATGCCGAAAACCCATGAGATTTCGCAAGTCTGCCTCGAGGGCATGCGAAATGATTCCGTTCTGTCGGGCAGCAGCAAGGATTTGCGAATGCCATGCCTCTCCCTTCGGGATGGGCATGCCCCTCTCCTTGGGCACAAGCAGGATCACCTTTTCAATCCCGCTGTAGACTGAGTGAAGACTGCTCGCTGCGGCGCGGGCCTGAATCTCGTCCAGATCGCCGTTCTTTCGTATCGCATTCATCCTGTCGATGACATTGAGTTAACTGTTGATCTGGGAGATCTCGAATGCGATTCTGTCCGAACTCGCCTCCTCAGGCGACACGGGTAAGAGATCCCTCCTCTCGCAGCCTTCGGCCGAAATCCTGATCGAAGTCAAGCCCGACAAAATCTACCTGCCGGTGAAGTTTCGATAGGAGCAATCCATATGCCGAGAAGAACTTGCTCTTCGGCAAACCGATCGTGGCGATGTCGATGTCAGATTCGGCAGTGAAAATCCCGCGGGCGACGGAACCGAAAATGTAAACTTCCTTGCAGCCTTCGCCCAGGAGCATTTCCGCAGCGAGAGAGATATCTCTCTTGAGATCATCAGGCAACGTCAGGTCGATGCTCATGATCGCAGTCTACACCTGTTCTCTTGGCACATCAATATGGAATAGCCCAAGGACCAGTCAGTGAAGAGGCCCCACTGACGATCTTTTCCGGTTGAGCCGATGGGCACAGGGTCTATCTCCAGTCTTCCGTGACCAGACCAGGAATTCGTTCGAAGTGTCGGCTGTTGCCCGTAATGAGTCGCTCCGCTTTTTCGAGCGTCGTGGCAGCGATGAGGATATCCGCGTCGGCGACCGTCACTCCTTGCTTCTGCAGGTGAGCCCTGATCAGACCGAATCTCCTGAGGATCAGGATATCGGTCTGGATTATCTCAAGGGACAGGAGCAGATTATCGATCGTGTCGATATTCCGGCTTGGATCCCTGGACTTCTCAGCACCGTAGTACAATTCAGCGATCGACGTGAAGGATATCCCCACGATCCCGTCATAGCGGTCGCACCGCTGGAGGATCCTCTTGTTTCCCCTCAGCAGCTCAATGCAAGTGTCGGTGTCGAGCAGGATCATAGATCGACGTCTCTCCCAACGGTTCTGTTGGAATATATGTCTTCGATGATTTCTCTCGTGGGCCGAATGTCCACCCACGTCCCGAGCAGCCTTTTCCAGATTTCCATGCGAGTCGATTTCGAAAGGTGTCTTTGTCCCTGCAATTTCTCCTCGTATTCGTTGAAAGCTCCTCTTTCTAGAATAACGAGTATTTCGTTGTTGATGCTTCGCCTCTCGATCATGGAGAGCGTCTTGATTCTCTCGAAGACCTCGTCAGGTATGTTTCGGACCGTGATGCTTGCCATGGTTATATTATGGTTCTGTTATGGAACTATGTCAACCGGACCCGAGGTGTGGAATGGGCATCGCCGAGATTGGTGGCTCGAGGCGACAAGACCGGCCAGTTTCTCGTGACTATTTATAGATTAGCGGGAACGATTCAGGGTTGCGGATCGAGTCGAGATGAAGATCGATATCGAGCTTAGGCCAATAGAGATGATCCACATGGAGAATCTCAAACTGAAGAATTTGGTCGAGCGTGGCCTGTCGAAACCAAGGAAAATCCGAGTAGGGCAGGAAATACTCCACGTCCTTGACAATGATCCATATACCGAACTGGTCGATATTGGCCACTTCAGCGCGGAAAATGTCGGTTCCAGGCATCGAGGATGACATTGCGCTTTTCCTCCACCATTCGTTTTACCTGCGCCAGTCTACCACCCGCAAGTCCGTCATGCAAAGAGCTGATCCTCCCCGTCGTTGACTTTCCGATCCGTGTCGCTATACTTCGCGCAACCATGACCTACACGGCCGCACTCTTTGACCTCGACGGCACGCTTCTGGACACCCTGGAAGACCTCGCGGATTCCATGAACGCGGCCCTCGCTTCATTCGGCTATCCGGCGCATCCCCTGGAAGCGCACCGATACTTCGTCGGCGATGGCGTGTTCGTGTACGCCGAGCGCGCCCTGCCGGCAGGCGTTCGCGGCGACCAGGCGGTCGTCGCAGCCTGCGCCGAGAGGATGCGCGAGGAGTACTCCAGCCGCTGGAAGGTCAAGACCCGGCTGTACGACGGAATCGACAAGCTTCTCGACCAGCTTGCCGCGCGGGGAATCGGGATGGCGATCCTGTCGAACAAGCCCCATCCCGCCGTGCTGGACGTCGTGGGCCACTTCTTCGGCAGGTGGCGCTTCGCCGCGGCCCTCGGTGCGCAGCTCTCCGCGCCGAAGAAACCGGACCCCGCCGTCGCGCTGGAAATCGCCAGGACGATGGGAGCGGCGCCCGAGGCGTGCATCTACGTGGGAGACACCGATACCGACATGCAGACCGCGCAGAGGGCGGGCATGCACGCCGTCGGGGCGCTGTGGGGATTCCGCACACGGGAAGAGCTCGTTCGCTCGGGGGCGAAAACTCTCGTCTCCCATCCCCTGGAGATACTCGACCTTCTCTGAGCAGCAGTCCTACTTCGGCAGAACCGCGATGGCCTCCACCTCGACCTGGAACCCGCCGGGAAGGTCGGCGCCGATCGTTGACCGCGCGGGGCAGGGCTGGGGGAAGAACCTGGCGTACACCTCGTTGAAGGCGGGAAACAGTGCCAGGTCCTTCAGAAACGCGTTCACCTTGACCACGTCGGCCATGGTGGCTCCGGCCGCCTCGACGATCGCCTTCACGTTCTCGAGACACTGCGCGGCCTGCCCCGCGAAATCCGATGGCACGGTGCCCGTCTTCGGGTCCTTCGGCCCCTGCCCCGCGACGAAAAGGAGCGTCCCCGAGGCGACGATGCCCTGCGAGTACGCTCTGATGGGCTCGGGGGCCTTGTTGGTCAGGATCGCCTTCTTCATCTCGTTGGTTCCCTTCACTTACCCAGCAGCTTGCTGATGAGCTTCGCCGTCTCCGTTGACGGATCGATCGCGTAGCCGGTGTTGAGCGCGCTCAGGGCGGCCTTCTCGTCGCCCAGGCCCTTCTGGCCGGATGAGAGAAGCACGTAGGCCATCTGCGCCGTCTCGCCGCCGGGGTTCGAGGCGATGAAGGGCTTCAGCAGCGCGAGGGCATCGCTGAAGGAGAGGCTGTCGACGAGGATCTGCGCCTTGAGCAGCAGGAACTTCGGGTAGTACTCCGCGTCCTGGGGGGGGGCGAGCTTGGCGAGGGAGCGGTAGGCGCGGGCGGTCTCGCCGCTGCCGTAGTATGCGGCAGCCAGCATGTAGGACAGCTCTTCCTTCTCCGAGTCAGTGGAGGCGTCGGGGATCGCCGCGGCGACCACCTTAGCAGCCTCGCGGTATTCTCCTTCGGCGAGCAGCTCCGTCACCCTCCTGCGCGTCTCCTCGTTTTCCTCGACCCACATGACGCTCCCGCTCGATGCCCCTTGTTCGGCGCCGCGCACGCCTCCGACCGCCGAGCTGGTCTTCTGCTTCTCGGTAGTGAGGGCCGTGAGCTTCTGCGAGATGGTCGAGCCGATCCCCGTGCCCGCCGTCTTCTCGGATGCCCGGTTGACGTCGGCGAGCGCGTACGTCCCCGGCTTCAGGATGGTGATGCGCGCCTTGCCCCGGGTGAGCTCGATGGAGGAGCCCGCGGCGACTCTGATGCTCGCCTCGGCGGCCACCACGTCGCCGATCGAGAGCGCCTTCCACTCCTTGCCGGCCTTGTCCTTCGGGATCTTGAGCTCGACCGTGCCGTCGACATAGTCGACGGAGAAGCTCTGGGCGAATGCCGCCGCCACGAGAAGCAACGCGAAAGCAAGGGTGAAGAGGATTCGTTTGCGCATGTTGGGCTCCCTTCCAGGAAAGAATATACCACAGGAATCGGCGGTTACAAAAGGAATCGGCGGTTATAAAGGTGGGGCGACAGCCGGCACTCCGCGTGTTATACCGGCACTCCGCGTGTTATAATCGATGCTAATGGACAATGTGCAGCGCCGCGAGATCCCCTCCAACCCCTACATCGTGGGCAATCCCATCAAGTCCAGGGACATGTTCTTCGGTCGGGAGGACGATTTCCAGTTCGTCGCAAGGAAGATCGGCGAGGGCCGGTCCAACCAGATCGCCGTGCTCTGCGGCGAGCGACGGTCGGGCAAGACCTCCATCCTCTTCCAGATCCTCGGCGGAAGGCTCGGCGGGAGCTTCCTGCCCATCCTCATCGACATGCAGATGCTCGCCGGCATCAAGGGCGACAGGGAGTTCTTCAGCGCCATCCTGAAGGCGGGCTGCGCGGCGCTGGCAGACCCCGGCATGTCGTTGGAGCGGCTGGAATCCGAGGCCGGCGCGACCGTCGAGCGGATGTTCGAGTCCTTCCTCGAGATCACGCGGGCCCGTGCGCCCGAGCGGATCGTGCTGTTCCTGCTGGATGAGTACGAGCTGATCGAGGCGAAGATCAGGGACGGGTCCTTAAGCGAAGCGGCCGTGCACTACCTGGCCGGCATCCTCGAGAGCCCCTACCGGGTCTCGTTCATATTCACCGGATCAACGAACCTCGAGGACCGCAAGGCGGAGGTCTGGAAGAGCCTGCTCGGAAAGTCGATCTATCGCAAGATCTCCTACCTCTCCGAGAAGGACACGAAGCGGCTCATCACCGAGCCTCTGAAGGACTGGATCGCCTGGCCGGCCGAGGTCGCCGCATCGATCTACCGCTTGACGGGAGGTCAGCCGTTCTACACTCAGGTCGTCTGCCAGAACATGGTCGACCTGCTGATCGAGGAGCGGCGCGCCGACCCTTCGCCCGCGGACCTCGAGAGGATCGTGCGCGACATCGTGGACAATCCCCTGCCGCAGATGATCTATTCCTGGAACAGTCTGGGGGAGTGGGAGCAGATCATCCTGTCCTCGCTCGCCAGCCGGCTCGCCGGCCCCGAGGACTGGTCGGGGAGCCCGGAGATCGCCGCTTTCATCAGGGGCAACCGCATCGTCCTGCCCTTCGCGCGCGAGCGGATCAATGTCCTGCTCGAGGAGGGCTACCACGCGGAGTTCCTCGAGAAGAGCGAGGAGGCGTCCTACAGGTTCAGGATGGACCTCTTCAGGGGATGGATCCGCCGCGAGCACTCCATCTGGAAGGTCGCCAAGGAGGCCAGGCTCGCGT
>Ga0315285_10004611_pt1 | contig 14302 bp, 9 predicted proteins | sample YL17G09_36_MG_FD_203698 | JGI IMG/M metagenome (GOLD analysis project Ga0315285, IMG submission 203698) | Sediment microbial communities from Yellowstone Lake, YNP, Wyoming, USA - YL17G09_36 | ecosystem: Environmental > Aquatic > Freshwater > Lake > Sediment | place: USA: Wyoming | collected...
TGAAACGTATCAGGCTTATCAGAAAGCTAGTCGTACCATTAGGAACGCAGCGGCTTCTCGCTTTTCAGCAACCAATTTTGATGTTCCAACCGCACTGATGGCGTGTGCTTCGTCCACATCTTCAAAAGCCGACTACATCATGCATCTCATTAAGTTGGCGAAACGAGATCCAAAGCGAGTGGCTTCGCACAAGGCTTCTTGGGAAGTGAACCCAGAGTTTGCCGCCAATCCTGACGAATTAAAAGCCGAGCGTGAAACCAACTTTAAAACCTATCTGCGAGACTATGGCTCCATACCACCGTTTGCAGATTCTCCGTTTTTTGACAATGAAGATGCCATCATTAGGTTATCAAAGCTACCCATCCCAGAGTGGAAGGTCAGAACTGAGCTAGGCGATGTCGGTTACTATCTAACCGCTGAACATGTGGAAAAGAATACAACTATACCTTACTGTCTTGCTATCGACCTTGGACATACCGAGTGTGGCTATGCCGCAGCTCTATTGAAACTAAAAGAGAATGACTTTTCTGTAGCCCAGATAGCTGGCCTATTTGCGATCTACCCGAACAAGAAAAAAGGGGAGAGCGTGGATATGTCAAAGTCGTTTATCAACTTCATCAAGAGACTATGTGAAGTCCTACCCATCAGATTAATTGTATATGATCAGTGGCAAAGCAAGAGCCAGATCCAAGAGCTACAAGGGTTAAAGATTTCAGCCGAGCAGTATTCGCTGACGTACTCTGATTTTACTTTTTTTAGAAACCAGGTACTCCAAGCGAAGCTAGAATTTCCAGAGACTGAAATCCCAATTGGTGATATTGATAAATCACCAGATAGTCACCAAGAGCTTTTACATACTCGTCCTTATCTTCATTTTCTATGGCAGATGCTTAGTGTTTCTGAAGTGGGAAGAAAGATCGGAAAAGGACCAGGCCACGATGATTTGTTCAGGGCTGTTGTCCTTGGATGCAAGTTTTTATGGGACGATGACTGTCGTAGAGATTTTGAATATAGGCAAGGGATGTTGTTGTCCGATAGGCGGCTGAGTAAAGGACGTTTAGTGATCGCAGCGAGTACAAAAAGTGGTGGTGGGCAAATGCTCAATATGGGATCGAGTGGTAGTGGTGGTTACAACGCAACGCTCGCAACACCACAAGGTGGAAAGACCATAGGAGCTGTGATTACCAGATCAAAAGGATAAAGATATGGGAGATTATTCCAATATAGGAAAATACTTCACTTTTCTTTTCTGGTTATCAGTTATCCTTTTCTTCGCTTTGATCTCTTCGATTGGCACAATTATCTATCTTCTTTTCCGATAAGGAGTTTTAGTATGACACTGGAAACGATATTGAATGAAGTAGAGACAAAACGGCCTGATCTAAAAAGACAGGAAGCGAGAGCCGTTGCAACCGATATTCTCTATAGTGGTGAGCCGCCAGACGCTATGTTGGCATCAAGTGCAACCATCGATAAACTTATTGATGGCTACCGAGCAAGACAAGCTGCGGCTGGAGCACAAAGCGTGGCTGCTAACGATCCAACCATTTGTCCAGTATGCAAACTACCGCTCAAGCCTATCAAGTTGGCCAATGATCGAGCGGCTGTTTTCTGTCAGAAGCATTTTGTTGTATTTCCTATTAGGCCGACAGAAGGAAAATAACCATGAGTTTTCTTGAAAAAGTCGAAGCAAAGTGCATAGAAGCAGGAGTGACGGTTTCGCTTAAGCCGTTTAAACTGAACCGCATTAAGTATTCGGATAAAAGTAAGGGCAAGAAGCCTAAAGCACCTAAATCGCCATCTACCCTAAAATCAAAGTTTGCTGAAGCAGGCGGTGGTGAGAAGGTAAGTTTCTCTGAGCTATCCAATACTAGAAAGCTAACTCCCTTCATCGAGAAGGAGCTACAGCTCACCGATCCGTTTAATTTTACAAACGACACATGGGCAAGATTCACTAAGATGGTCGCTCCAAAACTGCTCACTGCCTTGCTTCTCGATATGAATGTTGTGCCAAGAGAAAGAAAAGCAGAGTTTGCACGTTACCTAACTCGAAGATTAAGAACATTGTCACAGACCTAACGGGGAAGAAGCAGAATGGGATACTTTAATTTTAAAAGACCAGCACTAGGCTCCTACCTTGATCGGAGAAACCCACCGTATTTGAATCGGAATAGGGCTATTGGATCTTGGAAAGGACATCGTGAGGGTGTTACGGCAAACGGCTTCAATCATGAGCGGTTCAATTCACAGAAGGCTCGGATCGAAGAAGGCTCTATTATTGAAGATTGGATTCCTCGACAGCCTACAATGCTTCACCTTCTTTTACGAAGGATCTACCTTAGAGATAGCATTGCAGGCTCCGTGATTGATATCTACAGTACCTTACCTTGGGGTAAGCTATATGAACTGATTGGCGTAGATGATCCTAAGATCTCTCAAATGTATCAAGACATGATCGAAGCTATTGGCATCTGGGGAGATCTTGCAGCCATCTCTCGTGAGTTTCTTATTATAGGCCGCATGATAGCTTCTCTGCCGTTCAATGAGACAACTGGCTTATGGGATGCGATGATACCTATCGATCCCGATCAAGCTAAGATCCAGCCTGTTCCTTTCGCTGGGGTTAAACCCCTTGTGGATGTTCTATCATCACCAGCTTGGCGTGAATTTGCTCGAAGCGTTGATCCACGAGTTGTAGAGCTAAAAGAGAAGATGAATAAAGATACGCTTGCTATTTTCCAAAACTCGACTGGTTATTTCCCACTCGATCCAATGAACACACTGTTTCTTGCTCGTAGGGTTAACCAGTATGACCATATCGGTACTTCGTTCTTTACTCGCATTCTTCCAGCATGGGCTTATGAAACCGCTCTCTGGGATGCATCTCTTACAGGCGTGAGAAGACGAAACAGATCTATTCTTCTTGTAACGGCTGGTATCGAAGAGACATGGGAACCTAATGACGCAGAGCTATCATCCCTAACCCAGATCTTTATGCAAGCTGATGAAGATCCCACTGGTGCTGTTATAAGCGTTCGAAATGGGGTTGAGATCAGTGAAGTGAGAGATCCAACCGCCATCTGGGGAATCTCCCAAGAGTTTGAATTCTTGAGTACACTGAAGATGAGAGCATTAGGCGTGTCAGAAGCCTATCTCTCTGGTGATGCCAACGTATCTAACATGGAAACAGCCCGAACATCTCTTGGTAAAGCGGTTTCAGCTTTTAGAGACAATATGCTCAGAGAGATCTTCGCCAAGCAGCTCTTTCCTGCGTTTGCTCGTATCCATAATTTTCAAAAGAGAACGCAAGCCCAGTTAAGCCATCGCATCCGAATCGAACCAGATCGGGTTGCACGCATGGCTGAATATGATCGAAGGATGTACGAGAGCGAGCGGCTGACCAGATGGGGATACCCCATGATCACAGCCAAGCAAGCCTTAGACATACCTACAGAATCTCTTATCATGCCAAGGCTCATCACAGAAGATACGCTTCGTCCTGAGCAAGATACTGCCTATATGGAAATGTTGGACAAGTTGAAAGAAAACGGTGTTCCAATCCCACTTAGGATTTGGGCTTCAGCGGCAGGTTATGACCTAGATAAAGCCATGGCGATGATGGAAGAAGATATCATTCTTAAAAAACGCCTCTATCAACTTGGTACTGGAGATAGTGGTGGTGGATCAGCAGATCTCAGTGGTGGTGGAGGAGGTGGAAGTGAAGACTTATTTGGCGGCGGTGATGAAGGCGGCAGCGGTGGAGAAGAAGCTCCAGAGAGCGGTGGTGGACGCACAGCTAAGGACATGTTTAAAGGTGGTGAGGAAGGTGCTTCAAATCGCCCTGGTCACTCAGCAACGCTCCCACCAAAGTGGGGATTCACAGCAGGAACAAAAGTAGGAGCGAACAACAAGCTACCTTATCAGACTAAGGCTGCGTCCAAGGAAGTCGGCAAGGTTGACGAAACTCTTAAGATCTTTAAAGCTGGCCAAGATCCTTACGTCAAACTTCTTGCGACAATTGCTCCGAATTTGCTTGCTGATCTTCGTGTGCCGCACGGCAAGGAACTGATGCCTTACACAGATTAATTACACAGAGATAGGAGTTTATTATGCTAGAGCCTAAAACCCTTTTTATAGAAAAGCGAGTAAGCGATTCGGTTAAGCTGAAGCCAGGTGCCGACACTATGACCATCGATATCCCTTTTATTCCTGAGTATATAAAAGTACGTTATTTGGATACTTGTCATAAAAGCATTCAAGATGGTTTAACTTGGGACATTGCCTTCACTGGCGATCCTGAATTGCCCTATCAGCTTACAATTAGTTGGACGATCACTAGTGGTCGTGAGAGACGCATGAAATACACTGTTGCTAAACTAGCTTCGTTCCATAATGGGGTTAACAAGTAATGAGTATGATCCTTGACAGACTTGCCAACCTTCTTGAGATTCTGGCGGCAAAAAGAACGCCAGAAGAGATCGAGAAGGATCGTCTTTTACAGCAAAAACATATGGATAAGAAAAAAGAGAAAGACGATAAACGAAGGGCTAAGACTGGTCAAAAGCCACAGCAATACCGTAAAGAAGGTGGGAAGGCCGCTAAAGAGAAGCCTAGTGCCAAAGCGGCAAGGATCGAAGGCTTGGGAAAGCCTTTATGCATTTTTCTTTTGAACACCAAAGCATCGAAAACTGAGAACGGATATTCGAGTTTTATGAAGTCCGAAAAGGATGACGTATCTCAAAGTATCAAAAATAGCATCTCCTTCACTACATCCGATGGTGTTTATAGTTGGCTCTGTTCTAAAGCAGATGCCACAATGCTTGTAGATGAAGCAGAGTTTCTTGGCATACCCCAGCAAGTCATAGAGCTGTCTGACGAAATCTTGGCCGAGAAAGAACCTTTTAAAGGTGTAAAGATCAAACTAGATGAAGTTGGTGATGTCGGTAAACTCAAACTCGATCTCAACGAAGCGTGGAAACCATTAGCTTCAGCGTTTGCAGAAAAGCAAAAACCAAAGGAAGATGAGAAGACAAAAGAAGAGAAGGCTCCAGAAGAGAAAAAAGATGAAGTTGAATTAGACACCACTAAGAAGGAAGAAGAGCCTGAACCTAAAACCGAAGATGATGCTGAAGATGATACTGACACCGACTTTGAGATGGGGGATGCTCCGAAAGTTAATGTCGGCAAATTCAGATCTCTAAAGAATCCTTATATCTTTATTCTAGATCCACGAAAGAGATACGCTGAGTATCAAAACTTCATAGGTCCAGACAACAAGGATGATGAAGTAAAGAAAGCATCGCAGGTACTCCCAAAGGCGATTAAATTCTTGGTTTCAAGAAAACTTAAATCGCAAGAAGGTGATCCTGTAGTTGTTTACTTTCTTGATGGTAAGCAAGCCCAAGATATTAAGATGGAACTGAAAAAAGAGAGTAGGCCGCACTATAAATTAGTGGAATTTGATAAAACTCTTTTTGATACCGATGAGCCTTTTTCAAACCTTAAACTAGGCGAAGAAGACATCGAAAAACTTTTAGCAGAAGAGTTGAATAAAGTCTGGATGGAAGCCGCATCCCAGTCATCAGGTAATCCAGTTCCTGCTGTGCAAGCCAACACTCTTGTGCCTTTGGACTTCTTTCGGCTTATGAGCAAAAAGCATCGTCCTATTGAAATGTACATTGGTAATCAGCCCGAAGGTGCTGGCAGCGAAGATACCATCTATATCTTAGCTCCCGAAACTGAAGCTGAAGCCTTTATGACGCTGGTTCGTAAGTTTAAGATGCCGTCCAATTTCTATGAACGGATGTCGGCAAACTCAGACATTGATACCGAGTTTAAAGATATCGATCCCGAAGAATTTGAACCGGCCAATGTTCTTATCTTAACAGCCGATGGCCAGTTCCAGCCGAAGAAAGTTGTTGAGCCTACAGAAGACAACCGAGACTTGATTGAAGCTGTAAATGCAGAATCTAAAGAGATACTGGATAAAATAACAGAGCTGACCAAGAAAAAAGAAGAGTTAACTAAAAAGGGTAAGGCTAAACCAGAAGAGATTAAGAAGCTGGATGATGAGATTAAAAAACTTCAAGAAGAAATGAAAGTCGATCAACTCTCTATTCTTCATGCGTTTGCTCGCATTCGGTTAGGAAACCGAACAAAGAAAGCTGGAACATTTGTTAAAAGTAAAGTTGTGATAGGTACACATATCGTTAATTTTAATGCTGATATGTCCATCTGTTTCCTTTGGGGATCGATCACAAAGCATGTAACTCTAGATCCAAAAGAAGTTGTGAAGCAATTGCCCTTTGTAAAAACAGTGGTAACTAGCTACCTGTAACCGCTAAGATATAGGTATAAGACATGGCAAAAGTCCTGAATCAATTATTATATTCTTCGGTGGTCTTTGGCAGCGAGCTACCAGCAGGTGTGCTCCGCTTAGAATCTACCAGCAGTGGAACCAAGGGAGCCGTAGAAGTAGTCGGTACGCATGTCGATATCATCACCGGAACGCAAGTCGGTAGACTGATCCATGCCAATACCGCAACAAGGGTTTATGACTTCCCGAACTACTCTGGGCAGGTTCTGATATCGGGCATCTTTACTGGAGCCAACCAGCTCGCCTATTCGTCAGCGGCTGGCGTTTACGCCATGCTGCCAAATGAAGTAGGCGGTGCTCTTGTAACGGCAGCGGTCACAGGACAAGTCCAATGGGTAACTGGTACTGAAGGCCAAGTCCTTACGATGGTTACAGGAGGTCCGGTCTTCGCTACACTTCCCGATGTCGGCTTCATCAACCCATCGCTCCTTGCAAATCAGGTTGCCTACTACGCTACGCCTGGCAACGACCTAAGCCCGATCACAACCGTGTCGTCAAGAACCCTTATGAGTAGTGCCACAGGCATACTCGAATGGGCTTTGATAGAAACAACTTATTTAAAAGCGGCAGGCGGTGTTTCACTCCCAATTGGAAACGCCACACAGTTCTTAACAGCAGTTGGCGATGGCTCGTTCGTATGGGTTGACAAGAACCCAGCCGTTATCAACCCTGGGACACAGTTCCGACTGCCCTTCTATAGCGTGGCTCCTACAGGAACCACCATTTCTGAATCATCATTTTTACAAACAGATGAAACGTACCGTGCTCTAATGCTCCAGAACCGTGGCTCGCTTCGTTTTTATGAAGCAACGGTCAACGGTGTATCCTTTTTGGAATTCAAGGCTCCAGTAGCCCTTGGTCCTTCGGTAACGTGGACACTGCCGTCAGTAGACGGTGTTCCTACGATTACCCATCCTTCTTTCCTATCGACTGACGGTGCAGGAAACCTTTCCTTTATCGTGTTTGATTCAGGTACAGTGAATGCTGGCTTAACAAACCAGATGGCCTACTACGCCACAGATGGAAACGATGTTTCCGGTTTGGCTACAGTTTCAGCCAGACTGCTGGGATCGACCACGCTAGGCGTTCCAACTTGGATGCTTCTTACCGAAGGCTATTTGTCGGCAACAGGTGGAGTGCCGCTAGGGACAGGCATTTACAATCAAGTTTTAGTCTCTGATGGTGCCACAAACTTCCGTTGGGAATACGCTGTCAACATCACAGGTGAAGTCCTAGCAGGCGTAGCCAATTTCCTTGCCTTCTATCCAGCGACAGGCACCAAAGTTGACGACACTGGCTTTCTATCTATAGATAACACTCTGAATATATTTAACTTGATGACTGGTGCGAAGCTCCGCTTCTTTCCAGCCACTGGCTCAAACTATCTTGAGTTTTCGGCTCCTACTTTGGCAGCAACCACAGCTTGGCTTCTACCGCCAGCCGATGGTCTAAATGGTTATGCCTTGACCACAGACGGTGCAGGCGTTCTCAGTTTTATTGAAGTAGGCCGTGGTGTTGTCAACATGGGAACACCGATGACGTTAGCCTATTATCCAATAGCTGACGATGCCGTGAACCCTTGGCCGAACGTTGCAAGCAGAGTAGCTCTTACGACCGCTGCCAACGAGATCACTTGGGGTTTGATTACCACAGAGTATCTCAGCACCATAGGTGGTTTGCCGCTTGATGTCGGGACACCGAACTACGCATTGACACCAGATGGGTTTGGCAGCTTCCTGTGGGTTGACATGGTTACCATCGTTGGTAAGGTCAATACAGCCCAAGCCACTCACCTTGCGTTCTACGCATTCGATGGCAATCAAGTTTACGGTTCGCTTTGGTTGAACAATGCCGAGCTGGTTAAAGCCCTTGAATTGCAAGATGGCGGTGGAATTCGTTTCTTTATCCCTGGTACCACGTTTTATGCCGAGCTACGAGCTAACCCAGCCATGGCGGCCAACGTACTTTGGCAATTGCCTTTAATCGATGCGACATCCCCAGGCCAAGCCCTAGTAAGCGATGCTGCTGGCCAACTCAGCTTTACTGATTTGGTAGACTTTGGTGTCCAAGATGCTGTGGCTACATATCAAAATGGCACAGCAAGAAGAGTAACGCCTTCGGCTAACTTCTTCAATCCAGCGACTGGACTTCTGCTCACAGGTTCGACTTTCGAGATCACAGGCTTTAACGGAGCCACACCTACAGTTGTAACGCTGAAAGGCGGCAACAACACGGCAGGAGTTGGAGCCAATCTTTATCTTCTAGGTGGAACAGGCACAACCACAGCAGGTTCCGTTTACATCGGCTCAGGATCTAATAATTACCTAGCAGTAGAAGATGGTGGATGGGTTTCTGTCCTTTTGAATGCGTCACTACGCTGGTATGACACAGGCTCCAACTATGTCGGCTTCAAGGCTCCGACCACAGTAACTGCTTCCCAGATCTGGTCGCTTCCCCCTGCTGACGGCATAGCTGAACAGTTCATGTGGACAGATGGTGCTGGGAATCTCACTTGGGTAACAAACAGAATCAATACAGGGATCGTGAATACGATTCCCTACTATAATGCTCTTAATGAAATCAGTTCGAGTACGCTCCTGATACCCACAGGTCTGCCGCCATCGTTAGGCCACACTTTAATTGTGAATCATCTCACAGGCCAGCTCTCTTACGAAGTCATTGTTGAGCCTTTGGCCACAGTAGGCGAGATCGCAGTTTATACTGCTGCTCAGAAGGTTGGCTACTTCTCCGATTTAACTTGGGACAACACAACCAAGCTAGTAAGCATCGGAAGTGGTGGTGGTGTTAAATTCTTTGAATCCACCAACACTTACGCTACAACGCTTAAAGCATCGCCTAACCTTGTGGCATCCACAGCTCTTACCTTGCCGCCAGATCTTCCTGCTGCAAATGGTTATGTGCTAACTGGTGAGACAGACGGCACTCTCTTATTCAAGGAGCCATCTAGCGACACACGTTGGGAAAAGCGTGGCGTTATTACACTTCAACCAAATGCAAGATCAGTGACCGTTGTTTATGCTGTTCCTTACGCACAGGCTCCAGCGTGGGTTAATGTTCAATGGGTTGTTGGCGAAGATAATCCCTATCTCCCTACCTATGCGGTAGAGAAATCCACCATTGAAGGTTTTACGGTTCGCTTCTCGACAGCAGTACCAATGACAGGCACTTACAAGCTCAATTGGCAAAGTTACCTAATGGCTGCGACATCCGATCTACTTGCTGTGTATATAGCAGGTGGTAGAAGTGCAGGCGGCTACTTAGATTCATTAATGAGTTTGCTGGCTGATCTCGACACATCGACTACTCTCGCTGCCACGATGTCTTCTCCAAGGGGTTATACCTGTAGTGGTGGATCTTCGCTAAAAGGTTATATACTTGGTGGATCTTCCCCTGTTCCTTTGCCATTAGGTGTAATCACTTCGTTTACATATAGCACGATGGTATTGACAGATCTCAGTACCACCTTAATAACTTCTCGCAGTGGTGCTGCTGGAGTTGGAACAAGGAGCAAAATCTATGTGGCAGGAGGTGAAACGCCAGGTGGAGCTAATTATAGCTCAATTGAGACTTTTAATACGGTTACTGAGGCAATATCTAGCTTTGGATCTTCCCTAACGCAGCCCAGCATCGGAGCAGGTACAGCATCTTCGTATTCAAAAGGAGCAATTGTCCATAGTGGTCTACCTTCGTTCGAATTACTTGATTATGTTGCTGAAGTATTAGTTCCTTCATCTGCCACATTTGGTGCGACTGATATCTCGGTTGGAGCAAACGATGCGGCCAATAACACTGGGTACTTTGGTCGAGATGCCGGTTACGTTTACTCGTATGCATTTTTGTCAGACACGCTCACCCTATTGCCTAACTCTTTGAATTCAATTTCGGGCTTGTCTTCGGCTGGAAACACTATTGATCGAGCCTACTTTGCTGGCTCATCTCTCATTGACGCTTTAGATTTCAGTACAGGAACAGTCACAACAGTATCGCTGCTATCTGGTGTAGGACACATGAGTGCTGCCAGTTCCACTTTCCAGTCTAAAGGTCTTGTATGACGATTGAGCGGCTAACAGATACGATCCAAAAATTAGAACTGATAACTCCTATCAGTTCCTTTAAGTTTGGACATACCCCATTACAAATTGAGTTTTTCCAAACTGCCAATCAACAAGGTAACGAAAAGTGGGAGTATTGGCAGCATATCCTTCAACTTAGAGCATTACACACAACTCTATGCGAACTGAAAATAACACACGATGAATCAGTGTATGAAATGGAAGACGCAGAAAGTTTCTGGCCTTTATGGACACAGAAAAAAAGAAGGCGAAGTATTCCTAGAATTCAGTTAAAATTAAACACAATACAAAGATCAATTGATGAAAAGACAAGAGAAGTAGACTACCATCTTGAAGTTATAGAACGCAGATATAAGCATTTAAAAGCATTAACTGAAGATGACATCCTAAGTGACGAAGCATCGTATTGGGCTACACGGTTAGGACGACAGCTTGGTGCTTCGCATCTCGGTAGGATACTAGGTGTTTCTGAAAGTGAGTTATTAGCTGTTCTTTCCCTTCCCCCTGCACAACAGCGACAGGTTTTTGAAGGGATGCATCAGCTTTTAGGAGCGGCAACACCTTTGTTGCCAACAAATAAAAAAGAGGGTTAGAATTGACTACTACTCAACCACCTTTAGGCTATACGCTCACTCCCCCACCAGGGACGCTGAAGGAAGTGTATGCCGATTATCGTATGGTGGACAAAGCAGTCACAATAGTAAAGTCGGCACTGCAACGCTATATCGATTCCTTTCTTAATCCTAATGGAACCAATCGTAAATTTTTTACTTCAGCACTTTCCCCTGTGGGACTTCAGTTTGTTACTGATCTGACGTTCGATGATCAGATGAAGACTAGTCCAAACTTGAGAAAGACCTACCTAGCTCGGTTCTTTGCTGAGAACATAGGACGGTTGCCTTCAATTCTAATTATAGATACTGGTGTTGAGATTGTGGATTCCGGTCTTAACGAATTACTAAGTGCGACCATCAATGCCGAAGGAATGTGGGAAGGTCTTCTGTCTTCCATTATGAAAGTGTCCCTATCTATCACCGTGGCTACCCTTTCCGAAGAAGATACGAGTACCTTAGCCACAATGATAACCACAATGATAAACCCACTTGCTACTGTTATAAACAACTGCATCATTCATGATCCGAATTCTCCTTGGGAAGTACGTCTTCCAGCTACTGGTATCGCACTTGGCCAAGGATCAAGTGTAAATATTGAAGGAGACAGCAAGACCACAGTATGGACACGAGCTATTGATATGGTATGTGAATTTGAAACGCAAATTGGTCTTATGCAGTCACCTTTTGCCTATGTACCGCCAGTGGCTTCACGGATTGGCGGTAATGGGTTGCCACTTCCTAGATTCCTTAATTTGATGCCGAATCAAGAGATTTCTCTCGGTACTTCGTATCCTATTATGGTGGAAGGGATGTTGGAGAGATACTACCTTGGGGTTTCAGATCCATCTGTTGCACTAGTTACGTCTGAACCCCCTTATGTTCTTCAACCAAGAGCCCAAGGAAAAGCACTGTTACTTGTTATTGATCGTTCTGCCGTAGCGAGTGACGGCAAGAACAAAGAAAAGAGTGCCTGCTACATTGCTGATGTTCCCTTTATAATTGTGCGATGAAGGGTAGCAGACACCAACTTAGATTAATTAGAGGAGAGTTTTTTTGTTTAACTCCTCTCTAAATTTAATCGTTGAAATTTGTTTAGTTAACTAGGGTTTTGCCCTTATTAAAAACGCAGAGAGAGAGGAATAACATGGCAATTGCAACTTTAGCAACCACGAGATACGTTGAAGTAGGCACTTACATTGGGCAGTTCTATCTTCCAGGCGCTGGATCGTTACCGAATGAAGTGCGAGTTGTTTGTTTAGTCGGTCGCGGTGACCGTAATATCATGATTAGAAACAACCAAATTCGCAGATCGTTTGTTAATGACGAACAGCTAACATTCACAACCATTGCTCCCTTTATGGCAACAATGTTGTTTCCATCTGATGGAAACCAAAGTGCTCCTACGAGCCTTCGGACTGGTGATGGTGTTGAAGTAGGTGCAAACAAGTGGTCTTTTGTTCTTAACGGAACCGAATACACCAAAATCCAACTTGTGGATTCAGCCTACGATCCAATGGCTCAATACTATCTATCATATCAATCAACTTCTCGTGAAGTTATTGATCCTATCCCAGCTATCACCGTCCAATCGTTGTCGGCTGTTGCTGAGGTAAGAGAGATCATGGCTCTAGGGGTTTTGCAAGATCAACAAGAATTTGAAGAATATAAAGACTTCGTAGGTACTTATGAGCTAGATGCTCCATTAGGTGTTCCTTCAAACTCAAACCCAATAACAGGCTTCTCAAGCATCAATAGTGCTGGAGTAGTTGGTACTGGTACTTTGACCTTAAATCCATCGGCTCTTTTTGCACATTCTTATAACAGGGTTTACTCTGTTGAGTGCGTGACAGGAACTGGAACGACACCGAACCGATTAGCCACATTCCAGTGGACTTCTACCCCTGTAAGTTATGGTAACCATGCTCTACCGTCTGTTCCTTTGAACCCAGCCGAAGATGCACCTACATTTACAATGGATGAAGTCCTCCTTGGTTCCACACCTTTGACACAGCTCTTAGAGCTAGGCACTTTGGTAGATCTTGACTTTGGTGCTACCAACTTCACCACAGGCGATGTGTTCTACTTCCAAGGGAACGGCACTAGCTTAATCGAGATCGATCCTAAAAATTTGAACATGAACCAATTCACGGAGTTTTCTGCTGTTGTCCCAAGTCTTGAGCCGCTGAGTACAGGTAGTGCTGTAATTAGCTCACTCGCTGCTGACTACGCCTACACCGAACACAATATGTCGTTTAGGCTTAAAGTTGTCGCTAGTACAGGAACATTTCCTGCTCCTCGAACAGCGACATTTGCATGGGCTGGTTACGGCACAATGATGGCTTCTGGCTCGTTTACGATTGATGAAGTAACGCCTTCTAGTCTAATCCAACCACTTGGTGCTTCTGGCATTTCGCTGACTTTTAGCTTTGGAGCAACGCATTTTATCGCTGGCGATATGTTCAGCTTTGTAGTGACCGCTCCACGCCTTTTCTACAAAGGAAAAGAAGCCGTTAGAAATACCAAATTCACAGTAGGAGCAGTCTCCTACCCAGCCGCCAACCGAACTGTGATGGCTGGTGCGTTTGTTACTGATACGCCAGAAGGACGATATGGTAACTGGCAAGCGGATACCAACTTACTCCAAGGTCGTTTTGAGATTCCCGATGGTCTTCGCTTCTACGTTCGTAACACTTATCTAAGCACTTTGGTTAATCCAGTTCCAGGCGGTTCTCGTTTGAATACTGGTGATGTGTTCAACATGCAAGCAAGGTTCTCAGGTGGTATCGACTTCAGCCTACTGAGAGAAGAAACCCAAACGTTCAGCAATCCTTCTGAGATCGCAACCGATACAGCAGGAGCGGTAACTGGCGTTGTCGGAGCTAGGTACATCACTCTTAATAACATGCCAGTTGAAATCCTGAGCCTAACAGAAGTCGCCACAAGCGATCCTGTGTCTTACACACAAGTAGCTGGAACACCTTATCTGGTCATCACCCAATTGGGTTTTGGCGTAGGAAACGGCGACTTGATTGCTAACTACAGATGGCGTGGTGGTGAGCCAGCACCTGGTCAAGTTTATTACATGACAGCCAAGTATCTTAGACCGACTGCTTTCTACAACCGTCCGTTCTTGTTCCTAAGCAAGACAGATCTTGAAACTTTCTTGTCGCCTTCGACAGTCAGAAACGATCTCTACATTGGATCTCAAATCTGCTGGG
>Ga0315285_10004612_pt1 | contig 14299 bp, 15 predicted proteins | sample YL17G09_36_MG_FD_203698 | JGI IMG/M metagenome (GOLD analysis project Ga0315285, IMG submission 203698) | Sediment microbial communities from Yellowstone Lake, YNP, Wyoming, USA - YL17G09_36 | ecosystem: Environmental > Aquatic > Freshwater > Lake > Sediment | place: USA: Wyoming | collected...
TTCTCATCTAAATCTGCCTCAAAGGCAGAAATAGGAGGTAATAATGGCAGAAAAATTAAATAAAGTGGCACTCTTCATAGTGCTACTCGTAGTGATTGCATTGATTTTTGGACAACTCGGATTTACAAAGCCAGCACCGGGCGGAAGTGCGCAGGCAAGTTTGACCGTTAATGGTAATAACATGCCGACAGCGCCTGGCGCAAGAGCTACATTGACGATATTCGGAACAGCACCAGTGTTCTACGGACCTGAAGGCTCAGGGTATGCAGTGTTGACAGTACTGCCACAAGTATAAATAAAAAATGAAAAACAAAATTTTAATTGGAACAGTGGCTTTTGTTGCTGTACTTGCTGTAATTGGTATCTTGGCAGTTTCGTTTACAATGACACCAGTTCTTGCAACAAACGCGACAAACGCTACACAAACCCTAGAAGTGGGTTGTACAGTAGCCATAAGCTTGGTTGATAACACCAGTAGTGGTGGAAGCGGTTCCCAAACACAGACATGTTTGGACAACTCTCAGAACGCAACAGTATGGTCTTCAAACTTTACCACAGACAATAATTACACGCTTCAAAATTCCTGCTGGTCAAACCCGACACCACCAAACGATGGCCTTGTCATTAAAAACATAGGTAACAACTGGGTTCAGATAGACGCGGAATTGCTCTCAGACAACGGTGAAGATACGGATGAGTCGTTCACAGGAACAGCTGGCGGACAGTTTTTTGTAAACGCCAACAACGGTAATGACGACAATTATGGTTTTGACACATTAGACGCTTGTTACAAAAATCTGGGCATGGATTTCACGGAATTGACAATAGGCGGTGGAACTAAAACGCTTTGCGACTATCTGGACTACCACAACAACCAGAATCACCTGGTTGTAAATGACAAGTGGATATTGAACCAGAAGACTCCAGACGCATACACTTTCCTGTTGCAGATTACAGCATCTGAAGCTGCATGTAACCCGAACGATTTGCCGGATCCGGAAGATGACTTTTTCACAATATCTTACGGAACTAATCTTGCAATAGTCTCTTTCAATGATGGAGTATACACACCTATTGACCCAGCAACTTCTGGCGGAACAAGTGCTCTCGCAAATTTTGCCGCAGCTAACGGCCCAACAAACAACCAAGCCACGGATGTAGCCCAAACTATTACAGACTCAGCCACACCAAACATTTACTACATACCATACATAAACAGCGGTGAGACTGGCGCAGCTGTAAGATTGTACTTCGTACAAGCAACTGATACACCGAATGTGCACTTAATTCTCGCAATGGGTACTAAGACAACTGGTAATCCAGGTACCTGGAATTCAGGTGATACGCCATGGGCAATAGCTTCGGACGGAGCAGACTTGACAGGAGGAACACCGCACGTGTACATACTTGCAAAGAACTCCGGTGGAACTTGGTGGGTATATTCCTACACGATTACGGCGATTGACCCAACGGTTACAGTAACTTACGGCTCCAGAACACAGATAATAACTGCAGGCCTGCCGAACTTTTCGAGGTTTATAGGGCTCATATTTAGCGGCAGCGACTACTACATAAGCTGGATTGACTCGAACGGAACACCACACGTAACAGGATTTTTGGCTAACGGTAATTTATTAGCCGGCCCGGGAAAGAACACAGACCTTCCGCTGTTTGGACTAGTGTCAGACGGTAATGATGGATATTTGGGATTAGCCTGGACTAGTACAAATGCCGCGTTGGTTCACGAGACACCGTATACATTCGGACCTGGCGCAGGCGACACAAGATATTCTGTTGACGGAGTATTGCCATTCAGTGGCGGTGGAGACCCGAGAGGAATAGACGTAATACCAATAGCAATGGGTTAAATTTTATTTTTCTTTTTTTATTTTATTTTATTATAATCAAGTGTGATAGAAATGCGAAAAATTCTGCTTAGCTGCCTGCTTTTTTTTGTCATATTAAGCACAGCAAGGGCATCAGGCTACGCAATTTATCCTGCGAGCGCGGATATACCTTATACTCCTGGGCAAACTTATGAATTAAGCTTTCATGTTTCAAGCGAGTCAAGCTATGAAATAGTAAAAGTAGTAAAGCAAGGCCCGTTTTCTGATTATACTGAACTTGGACAGAACACGCTGTCGCTAGTAGGCGGCGGCGCTGACTTAAAGTTCAAGTTCACGGTGCCGGAAATATCAGAACCGGGAGATTACAAAACATACGTGGGAATAGAGCAGATGCCGCCCGAAACATTGTACGGACAGGCGTCAGTAGTAGCTCTGGCAAGAGTCCTTTTTGTTATACGCATAAATGTTCCTTGCGAAGGCAAATGTGCGAAGCTGACATTGGTAACAAATGATGTTGCTGTTGGGGAAAAAGCATATTTTCGGGCAAGCTTAACGAATATAGGAAAAGAAACGATTTCAAATGCAGAAGGCGATGTGCGAATAGGTAATTCCTATATTGTGCCATTAACAGGCATCTCAAGCATAACTGCGGGTCAGACACAAACAATGTATGCGGAGCTGGACACAACAAATATTTCCCCCGGCAAGTATATGGCAAATGCAATAGTAAACTTCGATGGGTATACTACATCAGATACTGCAGAATTGAAAATAGGGAAATTTGCGTTGGAATTTGTGGATATTGAAGCTCCCGATATCGTTCAAAACCGGACAGCACAAATAAATGTGTGGTTAAGAAGCACATGGAATGAGCCGATAAGCGATGTTTTTGCGGAGGTTTTTGTTTACGATGCAGCAGACAACAGAATAAGCCAGAGCATCACACCAAGCGCAACAATAGGCTCATGGACTGATGCCGCTTTAATCAGTTACTGGGATACAAAAGATGTTCCTTTAGGAAATTATACGGTAAGGGCAAATGTGCACTATGCAGATCAGATAATGAGCGGGGAAGGTAAAATCAATGTCATTGCAATGCCAGAACAAGCTGAAAATACCTCTATGACAACGACTGTCGCGATAGCTTTATTAATAATGATGCTGGTCTTGTTTGCGCTCGTAGTTAAGAAGAAAAGAAATTCAAGATGGTGAAAAAGAATAGAAATATCATAGTTTTTGCGGCGGTCATAGTCTTCGCTATACTTATAGCTTCTGTATTTGGAACTTACCCAGTGTTTCTGAGAGGAGAAAGCTATCCAATGGATGTTGCAACAGGCACAGAGGTGGGAGTTAATCTGGCCCACGACAAGATACACTTTGGCGAAATTAACCCAGGCACTTTCTCAAAAAGGGACTTTCAGTTATCCAATAGTGCGGACTACAAAGTGAAAGCCAAATTCGGCTGTGAAGGGGACATCTGTAATTTTATTTATTACGAAAAAAATAATATTGTTATGGATGCAAATTCAAACGCGACAGCGCACATTACAGTCAGCCTGCCAACAAATACAGAACTGAACAAAACCTTTGAGGGAAGTTTGACTATAAAATTCTATAAACAATTATTTTAACTTTTCAATTATTTTCCTGCGTAAGTCGCAGTCAGAGTCTCCCATTAACTTCAAAGCATTTTCAAAACAAGTTTTTGCTTTTTCTTTATCTCCTTGCTCCAGATACAATATACCTAAGTCATAAGAAGATTCGCTTTCATTGTATGCAGAGCAGTGACCTATCTCTATAGCTTTCTTGTACATTTTTATTGCAGCATCGATTTTGCCCTGCTTTTTGAAAAGCAGACCAATAGAATCATAAATATGAGAAAATTCTTTAGGTTCAAAATTTTTGATTTTCCTTACACATTCTTCTAAATATTTTTCAGCGGTCACGTAATCGCCTTGGTATATCAGGTAAAGTCCTGCATTGTTGTAGGCATATGCCTGCATGTGGGGCGAATTTATTTGCTTTGCTAAATCAAGCGATTTTTGTGCATACTTGAAAGCGGAATCATAATCTTTGATGTGTTCATAGGCTAACCCTAAGAAATTGTAAGCTTTTGATAGTTCCCGTAAATTTCCATCTTCTTGGAAAATACCGACACTCTTTGCAAGATTTTCTATGGCCTTACCGAATTCTCCCTGTTCACTAAAAACACTACCTAATTTTTGCAATGTTTTGCCCCTAAGGTTCCTTGGCACATCGGCTATAAGGATATCTTCAAATTCTTTTATGGACGCGTCATAGTTTCCTGAAAGCCTGTAAACAGCGCCCAAAGAATATTTTATCTCGTATAACAGATTTTTGTTTTCCAAATTCTCAGATTTTTCAAGTGCCCTATTCAAATATTCGAGACTTTTTGAGGTATTTGTAATTTGTACCAAGCCAAGATTATTCAGAGTCTTTACTTCAAGTTCTGGCTTGTTTTTTGCCTTTGCAATTTTAAGCAGACTCTCGTAATAACTGCACGCAGTATCAAGCTCGCCAATGAGCTCTGCGAGTGGAGCCATGTTCTCTAAAATATTTTCCAAATCTGAGTTTGTTCTTAAGCCGCTGGCTAGTGCACGAGAATAAAATATGAGTGCTTCAGTGTTCGCCCAGTTTGCTTTAGCATCTTCTGCTGCCTTTAGGTTGTATTTAATTGATTTTTCTGCAATTTCCCTACCTGTTTTTTCTCCAAGACTTGCTTTCCAGAAATGCAGTGCGAGGTCAGAAACTTTGCCCTTGCCTTCGAGAGCTTTTGCCACCTCGCCGTGCATCCATGTCAATTCAGATTCACGCAACTTTGAATAAGCAAATTCCCTTAGTTTTGAGTGCGAGAAAGCATTGAGGTCACCATTCTTGCTTTTTATTATTCCGTTGTCAGCAAGCTCGCGCATAGCTTTTCCGAACTCGCGCGGATTCTTTCCTGAAAGTTCTTCGAGAATTGATTCGTAAAACTCAGGCCCGAAAACAGCTGCCCAATCGAGAACATCATTCGCGTTCTCGCTTAATCTTGAAAGTCTCTGCTCTATTATTGCCTGAGCGCCTTCGCTCGTAGGCAATTTAACGGAACTGAAATCCTTTGAAGCCCATTCATTATTATATTTTGAAATAACCTTTTCCTGCTCAAGCAACTTCAGAGCTTCTGTTGCAAAAAGAGGATTGCCTTCAGTTTCTTTCTGCAGCCTCTCAACAAAATTCTCAGGCGCAGCTCCGTAGTTTTCCGTCATTAATTGAGTCAGAGCACTTTTATCAAGACCAGTTAAATCCAAACCACCGTACAGACCTTCCCTTTTTAGATTTGCAACAAGCTCTTCAGAGTCTTTTGTTGCATCTTCGTTCCTGTACGTGATAAGGCATTTGAGATTGTTTCTTGCAAAATAATGCAAAAGTGCTAGAGATGAGGAATCAGACCATTGCAGGTCGTCTATCAGCATCAGCAAAGGCTTTTTCTGGTTTTCTTCCAGAAGTGCCTGACAGGCATATTCAAATAACCTGTCTCTCTCATTTTTCGGATCAAGCTCATATTTTGCACCAGTATATTTTTTTACTATGTCATTAAGTTCGTCAGAAACATCTTCCTTGAAGTCCGATAAAGTTCCATTCCAGTCTACAAGAGAGTTTTTATACATCGCATCCAATTTCTCGATGCTGGCTTTGAGATTGCTCCTGAGGCTCTCAGTTGCCCTGCCTTCCAAAATAACTGTGTAATAGGTGTTCTCCCCTTTAATTATTAAAATGTCATTGGAACCGTATCTTATCTGGTCAAGCTCTCCTGGTTTTCGCAGAGATTCCGATACAAATGATTTGATGGCCTGAAACATGCCCGAAAAAATCTCAGCATCTACATCGCCAGAGCCCGCATCATTGATGTTCCTGCCGTCTTTATATGCCCAGAACAGTCTTTCAATTTTAGGTGGCTGATAAACTAAAACATCTTCTAAACCTGCTTTCTTGAAGGCATCGACAAATACGTGATAGGGCGCTGAGCATCCAGGCAAGGAAGCACCTTTTATTACTCTGTAGCCCTTTTTCTCAGCTTCTTTCGCTGCACAATCGGCAACAGCGCTCTTTCCTATGCCTGCAGGCCCATTAATAATATAGACTCCTTTGCCCGATTCTATATAATTATCTAGAGACGCTAATTCGTGTTCTCTACCAAATATTTTCGTCTCAGTCATATTTATATTACAATATTGTAAATATATTTATAAAGGTTTGGATTTTGACAAGAGTTTTAAACTTCAAAACCTGATATAAAAACATGCAAAAATGGCCGCTTTTGCTACTGTTATTGACTCTCGTAGGCAGCGCACTTGCTGCAGTTGGCATAGGGCCAGCACAAATTGACCTGAATTTTGACAGCAGCTCAGAACCACAGATGGTAACATTATTTGCTATTAATCTGGGCGATGCCCAGACAAGAGTGCAGATTTCCACAGACGGCGACTTAGCAAGCTATGTTACGTTTGACAGCACAAATTTTCTTTTAGGAGCAGGAGAAACAAAACCGGTCAAAGCAACAGTTGATATACCAGAAGATTACGCCAAGGGCACTTATGAAATTTACATTAATGTTGCGGAAGTTCCCGTAGAAGAGACAGGCACGGGCTATTCAGTCCAGAGCGTTTCTTCGGCGGTCGTAAATGTAAACAAGATTACGGGTGCTGCTATTTTAGAGCAGCCACAAAATCAAACAGTAGTGCAGACGCAAACAACAGGAACTCAAAACCAGACAAACATAACTCAAAGTCCTGGTGGCTTTGTAATACTTCCACCAAAGCAAACAAGTTCATTTGAAAAATTCACGGGCTCATTTGCAAGCTTCCTTTCTCCATTTACATTGAGACTTAGCAGATTGACAGATGTACAGTGGCTCATCATAGGGCTTTTTGCAATGGTTGTAGTTTTGCTTGTTGTATATCTGAAAGAACCAAAAGGACAACCACAACAACCGCAGCTGTTTGCATATCCACCACAACCGCCGCGCTACCAATACCCGCCAAATTATCCGCCACAGCAACCCAGGAAGGACCAGCAAGCCTACAGGTATGGAAGATGAAGCGAATATTGATTGTTGCTATTCTAATAATAGTAATATTAAATTTTATGAGTTTTAGTCCAAACATTACCGGTTACACAACCCAAACGGGCGGAGTTGCATCACTCACTGTTATGAAGACAAGACCGCCCTGCTCTTTTGATCTGCTACCCCAGTGGAATTTCATTTCCATTTGCGCAGATGCCTACAACACATCTGTTGTAAGCATGACTTCAAATTTTTCAGATAAGTATCAGTATATTTTAAGATGGAATGACACCATGCAGGCATATGAAGTCTACTCAATTTATGCAATTTACAAACCATTTACAGAATTCAATAATAACGAGAGCTATTTCCTTTACATGACAGATTCTGCAGAATGGGATATTAACGGCACATTAAGGGGAGACCTTGCCCTGCCATTAATCAACAAATGGAATGCGCCAGGCTATCCCTATGAGTTGACAGGCAATATCAGCAGGTACCTGTTTACAATAGATGGTAAATATGAGTATATGATGAAATGGAATGCATCAACGCAGTCATATTCGCTATGGAGTATTTACGCACTTTACAAGCCCTTTAATCAAATATTTAAAGGCGAAGGGCAGTTCATTTATGTTAATGACACTTCGGCTCTGTTATTTTACAACAGAGCTTTTGTAACAAGCTAAAATGGCCACGGTATCAAAGAAATTCCTGCTGGTATTGATTTTGATAGCTGGATTTTGTTTTCTCTACAGCGCTGAAGCAGTAGCGCCAGGCCCGCCAGACTGCAATCAGCCTACCGTAGTTAACGGTTATGTTTACTGGTCAAACGGGTCTGTTGTTCCAAATTCCAATGTAACAATTACAACAACAGCCACGATATGCAATTTATGGTACGATATTACTGAAATCACGGGCTATTATGCAATACCCGGCCTTGATATTAACAGCAGAACTGTTTCGGGCAGAGCCGTAAAAGGAATATATGACGGAGTAAACTCGACATTCCAGCTGGGAAATGTTTTGTGGCTTGATATCGTGCTAAGACCAACGCCACCAATTCTAGTTCCTGTTGCAGACAGACACAACGGAACAAATATTCCTTTTGCATGGATATCTGGCTTAGAAGGAGCAACAGGCGTTTACATATACGATCAATTCAAAGTCGATGGTTCCTGGGTTAATGAAACATCTCCAACTTACAGAAATCTTCCTTTCGGTACATACACTTGGCGCGTTAAAACATGCAATCCTGTTGTTTGTTCAGAAGATATAGCAACAGATACCTTTACAGTATACAATAATCCACCAAGCGAACCAACGCTTACTGACTTGAATTTCACAAACGGAACTTCCACAGATCTAGACTGGACTTCTGGCACTGATTCCGATACTTTGCCTGATGACGCAGTAACGGATTACTGGCAGTTGTCAGATACATCGGATTTCTCCAGCATTGTTGATTCGGGCTCGGTACCAACAACAGATGGAGCTCCACAATTTACTACAGTCAGTTTAACTAATTTCACGCATTATTTCTGGCGCGTCATGACTTGTGATGACACAGGAGCAGCGAATAACTGTTCATCGTGGGTTCAGGATGACTTCTTCACATACGCCTGTCCGTCATGCCCAATATGTCCATCAGGTGGTGGCGGCGGAGGAACAACAAGAATTTGCGAAGGTAGTTTTGTAGCACCCACTGTTGTCGAAGGAGTACCTGGCGCAACAACAGTGTTTGATGTTACTTTCACAAATGGTGGAACAACCATAGAAAACCCGGTAGCCAAACTCGAAAATATGCCCTATGAATATAGCATAGAATCACCAAGCATAGATAGAATAGGAGCTGGGCAATCAGTCACGTATACTGTTAAAATATATGTTCCTAGTGGGGCAGCAAATTACTATGGATCTAATTTTGTGATAACGTCGTCAAGCGACTGCAAATATGAAAAAAGCTTTGTATTATTTATGTCAGTCAAAGAAATAACTAAAGTAGACATTACTGCAGAGCCAAAAACATGTGAGTTCGACGAATCAGGAAACCGGGCAGAAGCGTGCGGTTGTCCAAAATATGTTAATTATGTGAAGCCCTACGAGTTGTCAGACTACATTGTTGAAATTAAAAACACAGGAACAGCGGATTTAGACGATTTGACTTTTGAATTACGGGTTCCGCAGGGCTGGCGGACAGAGGGAACAAGAATTCTGGGTAATTTAGATGCTGGCGAGAAAGCTGAAGTTACTTGGAGAATAATACCTCCTCTGATTTTAGAAGAAACAACTGAAACTTTCAAAGTAACGGTGAAAGCAAAAGGTATAGCAATAGCAACAGAAGACTTCAGCGTGCCTTTAAGGGTACCAGATTTTGAAGTTATTTTAGAACCAAGTTTGGATGCAGATTTTGCAAACAAATCTGAAGTAAGAGTCATAACAATAATAAACAACAAGAAAGGTACTGAAACCATTGAGAAAACATCAGTTGAGTACAACATAAACAGATGCGATAAACCAGAGACAAAGATTCTAGACTTGTTTGAATTTGGAGATATCGTACCAGGTCAGGCCTTCATATACAATAAGACATATTCACTACCTGAAAATCTTGGCGAAGGAATATATAGCGTGCACGGCGTACTTTACAGCAAGGGCTACTCTAGTGACGAGAGCTTCAGAACTCTCGATTTAACAGAAAGAGTGTCTGTGCGCAAAGAAGTGTCAATTAAAACAGCGCTTACAATTACTGCGACAATAGTACTTGTGGTGCTTTTGGCCGCAGCATATTATCTGTTGAGGTTAAGGAGAAAAGGAAATGGTGTTCGTGTTCGGGTTTGATGTGCCGGTAATTGAGATATTATTGGTATCAACTATAGTCATACTCATAACTTTGGGATTTTTGTTCTATTACGTAAGAAGAATTTTATCGAGTATCGAAAAGCTTGAGAAACATCTTGGTGCGCATGTTGAAAAAGATAAGCCCGAATTCATTCGCATTGAAAAGTACATAAGAGCGCACCTTGGCAGAGGTTTAAGTGAAAAGAAAATACGCGAACACTTACAAAGCCAAGGCTGGGAAAACCTCATTATTAGTGAAGTTTTCAATAAAATAAAGGAAGAATCAAGGCGTCAGCCTGGCAGGGTCGCGAGTTTGTAAGCAGTTGTTAAGAAATTCTTCAGGCGTTACAATTTTAATGCCGTTATAGGTACGCAAACCTGTCAGGTGTTTGTCGTTACTGATAATAAAGCTCGCTTGACCTTCTATTGCGGCTTCAAGAATTTTGTTGTCATCAGGGTCGGCTTTCAGAACGTCTAACTTTAGTTTGGGTGCCACTAATTTAGCTTTAAGGAGAATCTTGCGCACCGCGGCAGCGATTGCCAATTGTTGAAGTGTTTCAATTTTTTCTAGAATTTCATTGCTGTGCACTATTTTGTCATACTCAGTCAAAATTTCCTTTGACAAGACAAGTTCAAATTTGCCTTCATCTATTAATTGCATTATTTTGTATGATGCGCCACTCCAAAAAGTTCCAGATATCAGGACGTTGGTGTCCAATACAAGTCTCATTTCGCCTTTCTGATTTTATGCACTACATCTACAACTTCTTCTTCGGCAATTTTTTTCTTTGCTTCTTGCAAGGGTTTTGTGATTTCTTTCCAAGACAATTCGCTGACTTTTTTCACGAGCAAAGTGTCATCTTCAAGCACAAAAAGGATTTTTTCGCCTTCTCTCAAGCCCATCTTATCCCTAATGTCTGTGGGTATAGCTACCTGCCCTCGCGCACTTACTGTTCCTATATCTATAGTTTTAGCCATATCTTGAAAATAAGACAAATCTTGTATTTAAGCTTTACGGTCTGTAACTAAGGCGTCAAGCGCTCGGGATCTCTTGGGAACAAAGTTGCTTCTCTGATGTTCTCCAAGCCTAGCAATTGCATTGTTATTCGTTCTATCCCTATACAAAACCCTCCATGAGGCACACTACCGTATCTAAAGAAGTCCGTGAACCAATTGACTAATTTTGGGTTCATTTTCTTTTCTTTTAAGTTTTCCATCAAATTCTTGTGTCTGTGCTCTCTTTCTCCACCTGATGAAAGTTCAACTCCCCGGTAAATCATATCAGTGCTGCGAGCGTATTTAGGGTCGTTATCATTTCTCATAACATAGAATGGCTTTTCTTCAAAAGGAAAGCGGTTCAGGAAGAAAAAGTCATGCTTGAATTTCTGTTTTATGTAATCAGCAAGGATTTTTTCAGCCTCAGGGTCTATTTTGTGCTCTTTGTGGCCCGCTTTCTCCAAAATCTTGTAGACTTCCGGGAATTCGATAACAGGGAAAGGTATTTTTGGCATATCCAGATTAGCATTCGGGAATAATTTTAGTTCTTCTTTGCATTCAGACAGAACTTTCGCTATCATAGCTGAAACTAATTGCTCTTCAATCTTCATTACATCATATTCATCTTTGATAAAACTAGACTCGACAGCCAGTGTTCTGTGTTCGGTCAGGTGTCTTGTGGTGTGAGACATTTCTGCTCGCCAACTGGTACCTATATCTGCAACTTTTTCAATACCGGAAATTACTGTTAATTGTCGGTGTAGCTGAGGGTCCTGCCTCAGATACGCTGTCTTGTTGAAATAAGGCACTGTGAACATTTCAGAACCGGATTCGGAGGGAATTCCGAGCAAACAAGGCGTAAATGTTATGGTGAAGTTATTTTTTGTTAGCCATTCAATAGCGCCCTCAACTAATTTTGACTGTATTTTGAAAATTGCAGTATTTCTTGGATTTCTTAAATCCAAAACTCTCCAATCAAGCCTTTTTGACAAGTCAGTTTCAATCTTTCCCGAGATATCAATAGGCAGTTTTTCTGCTTCTGAAAGAATTTCAAAATCTTCAATTTCAAGTTCATTGCCGCCGGCTTTCAGTTTTGATTTCTTTACCTTGCCTTCAACTAGAATTACAGATTCATTAGAAATTTTTGCAATCTTGTCAATCAGTTTTGCATCTGTTGAAACCAATTGTACAAAACCTTCCCGGTCTCTTAATTTGATGAATGCTATCTTACCAAGCGATTTGACTTCAGCTGCCCAGCCAGCTACAATAGCAGAACTGCCTTCTTTGGCTTTCTGGACTTCTGAACTGTAGATGCGTTTATGTATGTCTATGGCCATAACAGAGAGTTCACGGACTGTCTTTTATAGTTTTTGATTAATCAAAGCCTTCTAGTGTCTTTTGGCTCTTTTGCTTTTCCAGGTCTTTGATTGTACCCCAGCTGCGTCTGATGTATTTAGAAAGTGCATTTTCCCAGTGCTCTTTAACGAATCTCATGGTAACTGGGTCAGCTGGATAGCCTGAGCCGAAATCAAGCCCAATTTCTTTTTTGATTTTTTCAATCTCTTCATCGCCTGTAACTTTAGATAAAATCGATGCGGCACCACACTCAACATGATTAAAGTCTGCTTTGTGCTCTGCAAGTATGTCAACATGCAGGTCTTTTGGCAGGTTTGCGGTAATTAGTTCTGCAAACTTTGAAGCTCTTGGCGATGTTGGAGAATCAACATAAACCAAATCAGGCTTCAAGACTTTGATGATTTCAGCGCACTTCAGGGCTTCCAATTGATTAATATTCAATCCAACTGCAGATCTGCTATCAATTTCCTGGGCCGGAACTATGATTATTTTGTAAGCATCAACTATTTTCAGAATCAGACTGAATAATTTCTCTCTTTGCTTTGCCGTAAGTAATTTGGAGTCCTTAACGCCAATTTTCTTCAGCTCAGGAACTTTTTCCTCGTCAATAAGAATTCCTGATATCACAAGTGGACCTATTACGGGACCCCTGCGAGCTTCATCAATTCCACATATTTTCATTTATAGCTCTCGATTATCTTGACAACCAAATTGCTGACTTGCTCCTTATTAAATTTGCTTTCGGTTTTCTCAAATTCCCTTTTGAAATAAGATTCTACGAATGAATTTACAGTTTTATTTGTGGAGCCTTCCAAGCTTTCAGAAGCCTGCTTTTGCTTCACGGTTTTCTCCATAAAATCAACAATCTTTGATGGTAAATAGCCTATAACTTCCGTATAATTCAAAGGCGGCACTTTGTTCTCTTTTAGCAAGAATTCTGCGCAAGCCAGGCCTCGCAGAATGTAAACATATTTCTTTAGGTTCACTTCAGATCTATTCTGAACATATTTCACATAATTTTTCCTTGCAAGACTTACGTAGTGTTTTTTCAATGCAAAATGCGAAAAATCAGAAGCAAAGATTTCCCTGAACTTTTTTCTGAAAGGCGATTCTACATAAGCAATCTTGCTCTGCAGCCATTCAGAAACTGTTGGGTTCGATTTTAACAGAAGAGAAGCAAACTTCTTTATGTCCCAGCTGACAATGTCAATTTTCGGTTCTTCAATCATGACTTCTATTGTGTCCTTTGGCTGCTCCAAACCCAAATAATCTTTTGGTGAGCCGAAATGCACGGCTCTTACGTCATAATCGGAATCGTTAGAGGCGAAACCCCATTCTCTGCTTCCAGATTCTACCGCAAAAAGAATCTTAATGTGGTATTTTTGTTCAACGTTTTTTAGAAGCTCTAATATTTTTTCTTTCATAATAAAATATAGCGGGAGATGGAGTTTCCCTCAAACCACGCTCGCTCCGTTTATGTTATGGTTTTCATAACTCTGAAATTGCGCATCAGTATTTTAAAAATCTACTTACACATCTAATAATGCGCCTAAACTCAAAGGTCGCCGAATTTGTTGGAATTCTTTTAGGTGACGGACAAATAAGCAATAATCTTGTTGGAATAACAACTAATGGTGTTGATGATAGAGAATACATCGAGTATCTATTAAAACTTATAAAAGATTTATTTAATTTTGAGGTGAAAGTTAGAACACGCAAGAATGATAAAGCCGTAGATATTGATATTCGCAATAAGAATGTAGTTAATTATTTTTTATCTTTGGGCATGATTAAATCTCCAAAATGGAAGCGAGCGACTATACCCGAGAGATTTATGAATAAGAAGTTTGGCAAATTTATTTTAAGAGGATATTTTGACACTGATGGTTGCGTAGCGTTCACTAAAAGAACAGATAGACGAAACCAAAAACTATATCCGAGATTAGAAATGAAGTTTTCTCCAGCTCCAATGCAAAAACAATTTGTAGAACTATTAAAGATGTATAATTTTAACTTCCGGGAATACCCTATATACAAAGAGAACAGAGGGCGGAGTCTCATAAGATTAAACGGTATTCCTCAAATTGAAAAGTGGATGAAAACCATAGGAACAAGTAACCCTAAGCATTCTAGGAAAATTGAAAGTATAGCGGGAGTAGGACTTCCATCAGGCTACAAGCCGTAGCCAATTTTG
>Ga0315285_10004615_pt1 | contig 14298 bp, 11 predicted proteins | sample YL17G09_36_MG_FD_203698 | JGI IMG/M metagenome (GOLD analysis project Ga0315285, IMG submission 203698) | Sediment microbial communities from Yellowstone Lake, YNP, Wyoming, USA - YL17G09_36 | ecosystem: Environmental > Aquatic > Freshwater > Lake > Sediment | place: USA: Wyoming | collected...
TTCGTGTTTTCCGGAATGGCGCAGCTCGAAGCGCAAGAATCGACGCCGGCGCAAAAGCGGATCCTGATGGAGCGGGGGGAGAAGGTCACCGGGAAAAGACTCAAGCTGGTCAAAAAGGCGATCGAAAGCTACAAGGACTGTGAAGTCCTTGCCGAGGGGAATCAATTGACCGGCCTGCGGATCAACGGGAAGCTCTACTCGGACTTCACCCTGGTGGTCCGGGACGCCAAGCGGACCATCATCGTCGTGACCCCCGACGGAGTGGTCACCTTCGATTATTGAGGTCGGGAAACGCCCCCTCTCCGGCTCCCGGTGTTATTTCTTCTTTTTCGGGCACTCTTCATACCCCAGAACCATGCTGTGCAGGGCCCGGTCGAAGAAGAGGATGACCCGGTTGTTCAGCTCCAGGGCCCGCAGGAGCTCGTAAGCGGTGTCCAGAAAGCCGGAGTGGAGGATGAAGAGCCACAGGTGGCGCCGAAAAAGGATAAAGGAATAGATCAATTCGGGCAGGGGGAATCCTTCCTGGCATCGGTCCTGCCCGTATTTCAGGTAATATTTGGTGGTCTGTTCCTTGGGGGTCTGCACGTTCAGCCATTGGCCCAGGTTCTTGTACATTCCGAAGGCCCGCTGGTAAAGGCGGTCTTCATCGAAGGTGTGGTAGGTGGGGGTGTGCACGTTCTTCCTGACATCCTGCAGCCATTCCCGGGCCAATTTCTCCGCATTCTTCTCGATCAAATCCACGAATTTTTGGGATAACATCTCTTCCTCCTTAACCGATCAGCTTTTGATCGTCGTCGGTTGTTGCTCCGGAAAATATCTTCTTCAGGTTCGTTCGGTAGGGCCTCTGCACGATCCCTCTTTCGGTGATGATCGCCGAAATAAACCGATGGGGGGTCACGTCAAAAGCCGGGTTATAGACTCTTGCCGCATCGGGAGCCAGGCGCTTCCCCTGAAGGATCGTAACTTCGGTTGAAGCCCGCTGCTCGATGGGGATCTTTTCCCCCGTTTCCGTCGATAAATCGATGGTCGAGAGGGGCGCGGCCACGTAAAACGGAATCCGGTGGGCGCGGCAGAGAAGGGCCACGGAGTACGTCCCGATCTTGTTGGCCACATCGCCGTTGGCCGCAATCCGGTCCGCGCCGGTGATGGCCAGGTGAATCTTCCCCTGCGCCATGAGCCAACCGGCCATATTGTCGGTGATCAGGGTGCACGGGATCCGGTCTTTCATCAGCTCCCAGGCGGTCAAACGGGCCCCCTGGAGGAACGGACGGGTTTCATCCACATAGACATGAACCCGTTTCCCGGCCCCGCGGGCTGCGCGAATGACCCCCAGGGCGGTTCCATACCCCGAAGTGGCCAAGGCACCGGCATTGCAGTGGGTGAGGACGGAAACGCCGTCCGGGATCAGGATTTGCCCCTGCCTTCCCATCTCTTGGTTGGCTTTCAGGTCTTCCTCCAGGATCTTTACCGCTTGATTCTCTAATTCTTGGAGGATGACCTGCTTGCCCCGAATCAAATTTTTGAGAAATTCTGCCCGCATCCGCTCTACGGCCCAGACCAAGTTAACGGCGGTCGGCCGGGTGGCGATGAGGGCGCGGGCGACAAGGTTCATATGCTTCTTCAAAACGGCGGGCGTTCTGGATTTGGACTGACGGGCTCCCAGCAACATCCCGAAAGCCGCTGCCACCCCGATGGCCGGCGCCCCCCGGACGACCATATCCCGGATCGCCCGGGCGACTTCCCGGTAGGTAGAACAGGCTATGTAAATTTCTTGAAGGGGAAGCTTGGTCTGGTCCAGAAGATAGAGCTTGCCTTTTTTCCATTCCAGGGTCTTGAATCCCATGCCCCGACCTTAGCATATTAAAGAAACTTTCATCAAGAAAAAACCCGATGGGTTCTACTCCCGGAACGATTTCGCTTCCTGCCGAAATTTCAGAGGAATTTCTCCGTTTTTCGACATGGGGAACCGATGGTCTTCAGATTCCTGGAGAAAAGGGGGAGGCTTTTTTCCCGAAAGGGGATTATTTGAATTCGGCAATGGAAATAAAGCATGCCCATCCCTAGTTATTCCACTCGTTGGGGTTCGGGCTGGAGGAATTCGGATCATCAGGCTCGGCGGGATCATCGTTTTCTAAGCACCCTCCCTCCTGTCCTCCGCAAAGAGAGGCCTGCGAGGAAATAGCTCCTGAGGCAAGAATGGCCGAAACCATCCCCCCTTGCGAATCTCCCGGGGACAGGCCCGGCCCAATGAAAGAACAACCGCCTTAGGATGATGATCCGAATTGCTTCAGCCTGAACCCCATGGACTAGCCGCACTCTATTCCGAGTTTTTCTCGGAAATGGGTTCTTTCCTCAAAAACTGGGGATCGACAAGACGGGATAAAGCGGTTGACTACCCGGATGAGAGCCAATATATTGGGTTCATGAAATGATCGACTACGTTTTTATTCCGGAGGGTACCATGGCCGGCCATCCCATCGACTATTTCGTGTACAGCGGTTCCTGGGGAACCGATGAAGGGCGAAAGATTTTTTCCGAAGAGCAGATGATCGACCGCTGGCTGAAGATTGAGGGGGCCCTGGCCGAGGCCGAGGCGGAGATGGGGATCATCCCCGGTTGGGCGGCCAGGGAGATCTCCGCCAAGGCTTCCGTGGAAAGGATCGACCTGAATCTGGCCCGGGCCGAGCAACAGAAAACCCGCCACAGCCTGGTGCCGGTGATCCGGGCTTTCGCCAAGGTGTGCGGAGAGAAGGCGGGGGAGTATGTTCACTTCGGGCCGACAACCCAGGATATCATCGACACGGGTAATATGCTGGCCCTGCGGGAGGTCATGGACGCCGTGCAGCGGGACCTGGAAGCCATCGAGAAGAGACTCGTCGAAATCACTCTGGAGCACGCCGAAACGCCCATGGCCGGAAGGACCCACGGTCAGCATGCTTTACCCATTACCTTCGGGTTCAAAACGGCCAGCTGGCTTCAGGAAATCAGGCGGCACCTGGACCGGCTGGAGGAGGGGAGGGAAAGAATCCTGGTGGGCGAGCTCGCCGGGGCGGTAGGAAGCTACGCCCCGTGGGGAGAGCGGGGCAGGGAGCTGGAGAGAAGGACCATGGACCGACTCGGCCTGGCGCAGTCGGACATCCCCTGGCAGAGCGCCCGGGACCGTTTCGCCGAGGCCGTTCTCCTCTTGGCCATGATCTGTTCCACCCTGGGAAGGATCGGCGGAGAGGTGTTCCTGCTGCAAAAAACCGAGGTGGATGAAGTCGCCCAGGGATTTGAGATGGGGCGGGTGGGAAGCAGCACCATGCCCCACAAGCGAAACCCGGAAACCCCCGAGGGGATCAAGAGCCTCTCCCGCCTGGTTCGCTACCGGGCCGCGGGGATCCTGGAGGCCATGGAGGGGGAGCATGAACGGGATGCCAACACCTGGAAGACCGAGTGGGTGATCATTCCCGAGGTCAGCATCTACACCCTGGCCGCGCTGGCCAAAACCCGCCAACTTCTCGACGGCCTGGCAGTGAACCGGGGGAACATGCGGACCAACCTCGACCGGACCCGGGGTTTGATCCTCTCCGAGCGGGCCATGTTCGTCCTGGGAGAACACCTGGGGAAACAGACCGCCCACGAAGTGGTCTACGAGGCTTCCATGAAGGCTTTCGAAGCGGGGAAGGATTTGACGACCGCGCTGGCCGAGGATCCTCGCGTACGGAAGGTCTTGAGCGAGGAGGCCATCCGGAAGTTCATGGACCCGGTCACCTACACCGGCCTCTGCGCCCGGCTGGCCCGGGAAGCCGCCTCTCAAATGCGAAAGAAAAATGTTTAAGAGCCGAGGGCTGAAATCGAAAGGAGGGGAGAATGAAATCAGTGAGCTTGAGGGAAATCGATCGGGTAGAGATTACTGTCCTGGTGGACAATTACACGGACCTGCTCCTGCTCCAGGGGTCCAAGGTGGTGAAACGGGGCGCCGTCCTTCCCCCCAATGCCTTCTTGGCCGAACACGGTTTCTCCTGCCTGATCAAAACGGCTGAGGGAGGAGAAGAGCACGCTTTTCTCATGGACGTGGGGATATCCGGTACCTGCCTGCTTAACAATGCCGATCTCCTCAAGGTGGATCTGGGAAAAGTGGAAGCCGTGGTTCTGAGCCACGGTCACTTCGATCATTTCTATGCTCTGGATAAGGTTTTAGGCAGGCTTCCCAAAGGAATCGCGGTCATCCTCCACCCGGAGGCATTCTTGAACCGACGCCTCAACATCGCCCCCCTGGGAGTGCAGGTCCCTTTGCCCTCCTTGGAGGAGGCTGCCCTGCAAAAGGCGGGGACGAAAATTCATAAGGTCCGCGAGGATTCGACCCTGGGCGAGGGGCACGCCCTTGTATTGGGGGAAATTGAGCGGGTCACGGAATTTGAAAAAGGGTTCCCCTGGGCGGAAGCGGAGGTGGGCGGGAAATGGGTCAAAGACCCCTTCCCCGATGACCGGGGCGTGGCTTTCCGGGTAAAGAACAAGGGCCTGGTGGTGATCGGGGGCTGCTCGCATGCCGGGATCATCAACACGGTGAAACACGCCCTGAAGGTTTCGGGGGCCGGCAAGGTCCATGCGGTCCTGGGGGGATTCCATCTGACGGGCCCCCTCTTTGACCCCATCATCAAACCGACCATCGAGGAGATGAAGAAGATCGGGCCGGATTACATCGTTCCCACCCACTGCACGGGTTGGAAGGCGATCAACGAGTTTGCCAGGGAGATGCCCGACCAGTTCCTGCTAAATTGCGTGGGGACGACTTACGTTTTCGAATCGGAATGAATTCCCACGATCGGATGATACTGAAAATTTGGCCCATTTGAAGACCAGGAAGAGTTGAGGATTGAATATTCGGCAGGGAGGGGATATAAATAGAGGACCCTAGAGAAAAATCATTGAAAGGAGGCCTTTTCATGAGGAAATGTTATCGAAATCAATGGGAGAGATATGAAGTGGTGATATTTTTATTACTCGGCATATTTCTCCTCTGTATGGGGATCCAGGGTCAGGCGGAAGCCCAGATTTTAAAATCGGCCTGTAAACAATCGGAGGCCAAGACTTTTGATCCTCACATGGCCACCGGGTCTCAGGACCGGGTCGTCGTAGAGATGATTTTTGGCGCCCTCTTGCGCTATAAACCCGGGGAGATGTCCACCGAGGCCATCGAACCGGATTTGGCGAAATCCATACCCGCCGCGAAAATCCTTCCCAGCGGCCGCCAGGAGTGGCTCATAGCCCTGAAACCGGGGGTGAAGAGTCATCCTTACGAGGGTAAACCGGGCTATGAATTAACATCGGAGGATGTGGTTTACTCTTTCAAGCGGGCGGCGGACAAAAAATATTCGGCTTTTTCCGGCGACTATACGGGGATGACCTTTGAGGCGATGGACAAGTATACGGTAAAGATAACTTTGGAAATCCCCACTTCTTCCCTCCTGTTTCTTCCCAAGATCGTGAATCGCGGAGGGGGGCTCATCGTCTGCAAGAAACCCCTGGAGGAAAAAGGGGGCGACTGGTTTCGGACCCATCCGGTGGGCACCGGCCCCTTTCTATTCAAAAGTTACACCCCCATGGAGAAAGTGGTCCTGGAGCGCCACAAGGAATATTTCCGGGGAACCCCGAAACTCCAGGGGTTTGAATTTTTCTTCATGCCCGACCAGAGCAGCCGGGAAATGGCTTTTCAAAAAGGACAGATTGATGTGATCGAAGGCGCCCGGGAGGACGTTTGGGCGGAAAAGATGAGCAAGATTCCAGGGACCGTCCTGCAAAGCATTCCCGGTTCAGAGACGGTCGTAGCCCATTTCAACATGAGCGTGAAGCCCCTCCACCTTTTAAAGGTGAGACAGGCCATGGCGTATGCCCTGGACCGGAAAGACTTTATCTCCCTCTACGGTCCCAAGGTGTCGCAAGCTCTTTATTCTCCCGTCCCCGTAGCTCAGGGGGGACTCTCGCGGGAGGAATGTGCCAAAGCAAACCTCCTCTACGAGCATGATCTGAATAAGGCCAAGAAGCTCCTCGCGGAGGCAGGCTATCCCAATGGTTTCTCCCTCGATGTGTTTACCTCGGAGAGTGAATCCTATTCGCGAGCCTATGAGATAATGCAGGCCCAATTGAAGAAGATCGGGGTGAACCTGAAGATCTCCGTGGTGGACCATGCCACCTTTCACACCCGGATCCGGCAGAATTTGAATCCCATCGTGGTGTATTTATCCATGAGGCCGGACGCGAATATTATTCTCTTCCAATACTTCCATTCCGCCTCCATCGTGGCCGTGGGAAAAAAGCCGATCACCAACTTTTCCCATCTGGGAGCGGTGGATGCGAACCAGGACGGGGCTGTCGACAGCATCGATAGCTTGATTGAAAAAGCCAGTAAGGAGAGCGACCCCAAAAAACAGGTGGAAATCTGGAAAGAGGCGCAAAAAGAAGTCGTACAAAATGTTGCCGCCTACCCGGTGGTTACCCTGGGGTATCTTTTCGCCAATAAATCCTACGTCGACTGGGGGTATAAACCCGCCCACTTGACGGACGGGCTTCGGGCCACGGAAAACACCCAGCTGCTGAAAAAATAATTTCCTTGGGGTAAACCCGCGGCTCTGCCGGGGGACTCACAGCGTTTGACATTTCCGGGATGCTTGGGCCTGGCACCCGGTCGAAGGCCGCCTTCAGGTGGCCGCCAGCTGAATCCGGTTTGATATGCAAGAGACCAGGCTTTTTCGCGAAGCTTCGTGAGAAAAGCGGCCTCTTGGGAGCGATGCCAGGGGCAAGAGTGAAACAATGATCCAATTTGCCATCCGGAGAATTCTGATCTCCATCCCCATTCTTTTAACCGTAGTGACCCTGATCTTTTTCCTGATGCGCACCATGCCGGGAGGTCCGGCGGTTGCCGTACTCGGAGATTATGCCAGCAAAGAGGCGGTCGATGCCCTGGAAAAAGAGATGGGCCTCGATCGGCCTCTCTGGGTTCAATACGCGGAATTCCTGGGGAATCTGGTCCGCGGGGACCTGGGAAAATCGATCATCAACGGCCGTCCCATAGCGCCGGAGGTGGGCAGGGTTCTGCCCTATACGCTCCAGCTTGCCGTAAGCTCGCTGCTCGTGGGCATTATCCTGGGCGTTCCCCTGGGGATTTTCACTGCTCTCCGAAGAAATGCCTTCTCCGATTACCTGGGACGGACCCTTTCCCTGGCCGGGGTGTCAATCCCCGCTTTTTTCCTGGGCATCCTCTTCATGCTTGTCTTTTCGGTGCATCTGGACCTTTTTCCCGTGATGGGAGCGGGAAACATCTGGAACCTGCGGGAAAGTCTCTATCATCTCTTCCTGCCGACCCTGACCCTGGGGCTGATGATGACCGCCTATATTACCCGCACGACCCGCTCCTCCATGCTGAATGTTCTCCAGGAGGAATTCGTCCGGACGGCCCGGGCCAAAGGGCTGCGGGAACGGATCGTGATTTACGGCCATGCCCTGAGGAATGCCCTCATCCCGATCATTGCCTTTGTCGGGGTTTACGCCATCATCCTGATCGGCAATTCGATTCTGGTGGAGATTGTATTTTCCCGCCCCGGCCTGGGAAAAATGATGATCGGGGCCATCAAGCAGAGAGATTACATGACCCTCCAATCGGTCATGGTGGTGTATGCCGGGCTGGTCGTATTCATCAACCTCCTGATCGACCTTTCCTACGGTTGGATTGACCCGAGGATCAAGTATGATTGACGGGGGAAAAAAGGACCGGGGAAAAGGCAAGCTCTGGCGGACCTTCAAGAAGAATAAGACCGCGCTGGTGGGGACGGTGATCATCCTGGCGATCATCGCCTTGGCCCTCCTGGCCCCCTGGATTTCCCCCTACGATCCCCTGGAGCAGAATATCCGGTCACGCCTGAAGCCGCCCAGCCAGGCTCACCTGCTGGGGACCGACGAATTCGGGAGGGACGTGCTGTCCCGCGTCCTGTGGGGAACCCGCATCTCGCTCACGGTGGGGATTCTCTCCATCGGCTTCGGTCTCCTGATCGGGACCGCGATGGGCACCATTGCCGGGTACCGGGGCGGGTTCGCGGGAGGCATCATCATGCGGATCGTGGATGTGCTTTTATCCTTCCCCGTCCTGATTTCCGGGATTCTCGTCGTGGCGATTCTGGGGCCCGGGATGGGGAAATTGATCCTCACCATCGGCATCGTCTTTGTCCCCCGGTTCGCCCGTCTCGCTTACGGACCCACCCTGGCCATCAAGGAAAGAGAGTATGTTTATTCCGCCCGGGTCATCGGGGTCGGAAACCTTCGAATCATGACCCATTATCTTTTTCCCAACATCCTGGGCGAGATCCTGGTGGCCGGCACGCTGTGGGTGGGAACGGCCATTCTGACCGAGGCCAGCCTCAGCTTTCTCGGGTTGGGCGTGTCGCCTCCCATCCCCACCTGGGGCAATATGATCAAAACGGGGGTCGATCGACTGACGACCGCACCCTGGATGTCCGTTTTCCCGGGCCTTTCCATCCTCGCCGCCGTCCTGTCCATTAATATGATCGGGGATGGATTGAGAGATGTCACCGATCCCAAATTAAGGACCTGAAGGAGGAGGGCGAGGGGGAAAAGCCATCGCAGGTGACCATTTTGCGCATAACTTTTCTCCTGAGGAACTGTGCTTTTTCCGCGACCTTGCGCAGAAAAAGTGGCCCCGGAAGGGCAGCCTGAAGCCCAGAAATCCCCCCCAACCCCCCCCTTTGTAAAAGGGGGGCAAGGGGGGATTTATCGCGAATGCACGGCATATGTCCTTCTTACAAACATGTTAGTGTCAGTTGCGCAGTAAGCGGCTAAGCAACAGAAGATGAAGGACCCTGGTCCGGAGAATAAAAATTTGAGCAGTCATCCCCTTTTGAATGTACGGAATTTGCGGACCCATTTTTTGCTTCCGGAAGGAGTCGTGAAAGCGGTGGACAACGTCTCTTTTCAGGTTGAAGAGGCTGAGATTATGGGGCTGGTGGGGGAATCGGGTTGCGGAAAGAGCGTGACCGCCCTTTCCATCCTGGGATTGATTCAGAGCCCCCCCGGTCGAATTGTGAGCGGGGAGATCCTTTTCCAGGGGAACGATTTAAGGAAAATGGCGCCGGACCAGTTGAGAAGAATCCGGGGAGACAGAATCTCCATGATTTTTCAGGAGCCGATGACCAGCCTGAACCCGGTGTACTCCATCGGCGATCAAATCATCGAGGTCTATACCGAACACTGCGGCCTTTCCCGGAAGGAAGCCCGGGAAAGAGCCAAAGAGATGCTGGAAAAAGTGCAGATTCCCTCTCCCGCCAAGAGGATTGATGAATATCCCCATCAGCTCTCGGGGGGGATGAGACAGCGGGCGATGATCGCCATGGCTCTGGCCTGCAAGCCGGCGGTGATCCTGGCCGATGAACCGACGACCGCGCTGGATGTGACTATCCAGGCCCAAATCCTCGAATTGATGGTGGAGCTTCAGCAATCGACGGGAACGTCCATTATTTTGATTACTCATAACCTGGGCGCGGTCGCCGAATATGCCCGGCATGTGGTGGTCATGTACTCGGGGAAGATCGTGGAAGAGGCCCCGGTGATTCCCCTTTTTGAGTCTCCCCTCCATCCCTACACCACGGGCCTGTTGAATTCCATTCCCCAGCTGGGCTGCAAGTCCGCCGGAGGAAAAAAAAGATTGGAGGAGATCCCCGGGATGGTTCCCAGTCTGGATGATCTTCCCGGGGGATGTTACTTCCATCCCCGGTGTTTGCGGGGAAGGGAAATTTGCCGGAAGGAAGAACCGGAGCTCCTGGAAATTCACCCCGGTCACCAGGTCGCTTGCTGGGCCGTCCGGGAAGGCTGGTGAACCATGGGGGAACCGCTGAACTCCGCGGGGGAACATTTGCTGGAGATCCGGAAGCTGAAGAAATATTTCCCCATCAAGAAAGGGGTGTTCCGCCGGAATGCCGGCTGGGTCCAGGCCGTGGACGGAGTTTCCCTGCATATCGGAAAGGGAGAAACCCTGGGCCTGGTGGGGGAATCCGGGTGCGGCAAATCGACCATCGGCAGGTGCATTCTCCGGCTTCTGGAGCCGACCGAGGGGGATATCTTTTTCGAGGGGAAAAATATCAGCACTCTCGACCCCGCCGGAATGAAACGGTTTCGCAGGAAAGTCCAGGCCATATTCCAGGACCCCTATTCCTCCCTGAATCCCCGTATGTCGGTGGGCCATATCGTGAGAGAACCTCTCCTGGTTCAGGGCCTGCACTCAGGGGCGAAGCGGGAGGAACGGGTCGAAGACCTGTTCCGGAAAGTCGGATTGAGGCCCGAATATATGCCCCGCTATCCTCATGAGTTTTCCGGCGGCCAGAGACAGCGCATCGGCATCGCCAGATCGCTCGCCCTGCAACCGGACCTCATTGTATGTGATGAGCCGGTTTCCGCCCTGGACGTGAGCATCCAGGCGCAGGTGATCAACCTTCTGGATGATCTGAAGCAAGAGTTCGGTTTGAGTTATCTGTTCATCGCCCACGACCTGAGCGTGGTGGAGCATGTCTCCGACCGGATCGCGGTGATGTACCTGGGTAAAATCGTTGAGGTGGCCAAAGACACGGAATTGTATTCCCATCCTCTTCATCCCTATACCCGGGCTCTCCTGAGCGCCATACCGATTCCGAAGCCCCAACAGAAGAAGAAGAGGACGATCCTGCGGGGGGAGGTTCCCAGCCCGATCAATCCCCCGGCGGGATGCCGGTTTCATCCCCGCTGCTCGGAGGCCATGGAAGTGTGCAGCCGGGAGGAGCCGGTCCTGAAAGCCGTGAGTGATCACCACCAGGTGTCTTGTTTTTTGTACCCCTGAATGCATTGCTTCTAGAGTTGCAGAATATGTTTTGTAACCCTTAAGCTCTTTTAAAAAATGGTAACGCTTCAGCTTTCTGAAAAGAGATCCCAGAAATCCCCCCTTCGCCCCCCTTTTCTAAAGGGGGGTTGGGGGGATTTCAGCGGTGAGTTCTCCAAACGATATAGCTTGGCAAAGTTTAGATATTTTTCGGGTTAAGGGCATGAAAAACCCGGATCCCTGTTTCCTCAGGGGGCCAGATTTATCCGTCCAGCAATTTGATATGATTCTCAAACGGCCAAATTGATATTATGTTTTTCATTCCTGCAAAAACCAAAGCGGGTCGGGAATGCAGATCGTGGGCTTCCCGATGAATTCCTAAAGGAGGAAAAAGAAATGAGCGGAAGCAAAGTCGAATTTTTGTTCTTGTCGCAGAAGGATATGATCGAAGCCGGCGTTCTGGACATGAAAGGGTGCGTGGAGGTCATGGAGAAGGCTTTCAAGATCATGAACCAGGGCGATTATTTGATGGGCGGGCCGTCCCAGAACCACCACGGGATGAAATTATGGCTGCCCAAGCAGGCCCGCGGTCCCCGTATGCCCGTGGCCGGTCCCGACCGCCGTTTCATGGCCATGATTTCATACCTCGGGGGGGAGTTCAATGTCTGCGGGGTCAAGTGGTACGGGTCCAACCTGGAGAATCCGGCTAAACGCGGCTTGCCCCGCTCGGTCCTGATGGTCATCCTGAACGACCCGGAAACAGGCGCCCCCCTGGCGGTGATGGACGGCAACCTGATCAGCGCCATGAGGACGGGTGCAGCGATCGGATTGGGAGCGAAATACCTGGCCCCCAAGGGGGCCGCGGTGGCGGGAGTCATTGCCGCGGGAGTGATCGGCCGGACCTGCCTGATGGCCATGGTGGCCGGCGTGAAGACGCTCAAAGAGGTCAAAATATTCGACATCGATCGGGGAAAAGCCGAGGCCTTTGCCAAAGAGATGAGCCGGGATTTGAGTCTGAAAGCCTATGCCGTGGGCAGCATGGAAGAGGCCATCAAGGACTCCGATGCGGTCTGCTCCGCGACCTCCCGGATTCAGAGGCCGACTTACCAAGGGAAGATGTTCAAGGAAGGGGCGTTTCTGGGCCTTTCGGCGGATGCCAGCCTGGCGGAGGATCTGTTGGCGGATTCGAGAATCGCGGCCGACAACTGGCGGATGCACCTGGATTGGCGGGAAGAGATGGAGAAGATGCCCGAAGAATCAAAAGACCGGATTCTCTATGCGGAGGTCCATGAACGAATCAAGGCCGGCAAAATGAGGGACTCGGACATCGTGGAGTTGAAAAAAGTTGTCGCCGGGGAAGTCCCGGCGAGAACCAAAGCTCGGCAAAGGGTCGTTTACCTTACGGGAGGGTTGAACATCGAGGATGTATCCTGGGGTTACACGATCTACCAGAATGCGATGAAAAAGGGATTGGGGCAGAAGTTGAAAATGTGGGATGAGCCCTACTGGTATTGATTGGAAAAGGAGAGGGAATGAACAAGGGGCTGTCAGGGAACCAATACCGTCCCCTTTCAGAAAGCCAGGTGGAAACGATCCATTCGGCTTCACTCGCCATTCTGGAGGAGACCGGCTTCAGTTACGAATCAGGCCTGGGGGACACGGTTGAAATGCTCGAGCGGGCGGGAGCCAGGGTCGATCGTAACCATTCCCGGATCTTTTTCCCCCGCGGCCTGGTCATGGAGCAGGTGGGCAAGGCACCGGAAAGGTTTGCTCTCTGCAGCCGGGACGGGAAAAACGACCTGGACCTGGGAGAAGACCGGGTCTACCTGGGTACGGGCGGGGCGGCGCTCAAGGTCCTGGACCTGGAAACGGGGCAGCCCCGACCCTCCACCTTAAGGGACCTTTACCATTTCGGCCGGCTGGTCGATCAACTGGAGAATATCCATTTTTTCCTCCGGCCCTGCGTTCCCACGGACGTTCCCGAATCGCTTCGGGACGTGAATATCGCTTATGCCTGCTTAAAATCGACGTCGAAGCATGTAATGGTTGGGGTGAACGACGAATCCGGATTGCTCCAGGTGCTGGATCTCGCCTCCCGGCTGGCGGGGAGCCTGGAAAAGCTGCAAGAGAAGCCTTTCCTGTCGATTGTCAGCTGCTTTGCCGTCTCCCCCCTGAGATTCTGCACCACCCCTCTGCGGATCGCGCAGGAAGCCTGCCGGCGCCGCATCCCGGTCGCTCTTTCAACGGCACCCCTGGCCGGATCGACCTCCCCCATTACTCTAGCCGGTACTCTGGCCCTGGTCCATGCCGAAGAGCTGGCGGGCATTACGGTCTGCCAGTTAACCAATCCGGGGGCCCCCGTACTCTATGGCGCTCTCCCGGAAACGGCGAACCTGCGCACCATGGGTTTCCAGGGCGGCTCCGTGGAGTCGGCCATGATGAATGCCGCCACGCACCAGTTGGCCCGCCGGATCCGGGTGCCCAATTACGCCAATTCCGGCCATTCCGATTCCAAAGAGCCGGATGCCCAGGCTGCCTGGGAGACCGCCATGTCCACCGTGCTGGCCTCGATGGGGGGATGCAATTACATCCATCATGCCGCCGGGATGCTGGAGTCGTCCATGACCGTATCCTTCGAGCATTTCGTCATGAACGACGAGATCATAGGCAGGGCCTTAAGGATCCTCAAAGAGATTGAGGTGGACGCCGACCATTTAGCGTTGGAAGCGATTCAGGAGGTTGGGCCGGGCGGGAATTTCATGACCTCGCCCCACACCCTGGCCCACCTGCGGACTGAGTTTTTCCCGGGCAACGGCGTGACCGATGCGAATCCCCGGGTTAAATGGGTAGAAGAAGGATCTTTGGACGCCCGGGGCCGTGCCAGACGGATCGCTAAAAGGCTCATTTCCAGAGCCCGGGCATCTCACCTGCCAGAGGAAGTGGATCGGGCCATTCGGAATCAATATCAGATTTTTCTCTAAAGGGAAGGATAAGAATAAGGTGACCTTGCAATGTGTCCAACATCCGCAGAAATCCCCCCATCCCCCCTTTTTTAAAGGGGGGCAAGGGGGGATTTCTGGCTCGCATGCGCTTGATTCAAAATGCTGCCTTTGAGTATGTCAACTTATTTAGGCCGTTCTCTATAGTTGGAGGGACGACACTTTTTTTATGCTCAAGAAGGATGCAAATTCAAAACGAGGAATAGACCAAGGAGACGATCGATGAAACTCAATTCTCTTCCCAGGATCCGGCTCGCCAACCTGCCGACCCCCCTGCAGGAGTTGCCGAATTTGACCAGGGCTCTGAAGGGACCCCGGATATTGGTCAAAAGGGACGACTTGACTGGGCTCGCCTTCGGGGGAAACAAGACCCGGAAGCTGGAATACCTCATGGGAGAGGCGGTGCAGCAGAAGGCGGATTGCATCGTAACTCATGCCGGGTTTCATTCCAATTGGCTGACC
>Ga0315285_10004617_pt1 | contig 14293 bp, 10 predicted proteins | sample YL17G09_36_MG_FD_203698 | JGI IMG/M metagenome (GOLD analysis project Ga0315285, IMG submission 203698) | Sediment microbial communities from Yellowstone Lake, YNP, Wyoming, USA - YL17G09_36 | ecosystem: Environmental > Aquatic > Freshwater > Lake > Sediment | place: USA: Wyoming | collected...
TTGGTTCGTATTATCGCCGATTTTATGATGTCGTTGCGCGTCATAGCAGAGAGGATATCAAACACCTCCAGAACTGAAACACCGGCAGCCAACAGCGTAGCCATCGTCCTGCAAAACATCACTACAAATGCCTGGCTCAGCACCTTGCCCAGCAGAGGTAAGGAAAGAGCAATCCTGCAAAATGCCAAATGGCCTTTCTTAGTTTTTGAGACAAGTACGGTAGAAATTACTAGGAGAATAAAAAAGCCGATAATGTAGATCGCATTATACCGCAGTCCATCGTAAAACCCCATGAATGCCTTTGTAAAAGCAGGCAAATCGCTGCCCAGTTGGTCGAATATGGAGCGGAACCGTGGAACAATAAAAGTCATTATGAATATGACCAATATGACAATAAATGCGAACATGAAGATAGGATAGCTGATGGCGCTGCGAACCTTACTGATGAGCTTATCACGATTCTCAAAATAGTCCGCCAGCCTTTGCAGGGCTCCGGCCAGATTACCGCCTATCTCGCCTGCTAAGATTATCGCGCAAGCAAGCTGATTGAAGACCCTGGGAAACTTCGCCATACTTTCGGAGAAAGGCTCACCCTTCTGCATCCTTTCGGCAACCTGCTGCAGCACTTGCTGAAGCTGTGAATTCTCGATGTCCTCGGCGACAATACCCAAGGCCACAGTGATTGGAATACCCCCCTCCAACATTATGGTCAGTTGCGAGCAAAGGGCCGCCAGGTCGGCGGCTTTGATACGCTTTCGTCCGGATCTGGCGTGCTTTTCTTTGACAGCGGTACTGATTTCATTAACCGAGACGGGGGTGAAACTCTGCTGACGCAGCCAGCTTAGAACGTCATTTGCGCAAGCCGCCTGCGTCAACCCTTCCTTTCGCGTCCCTGAAAAATCGCGAGCAATATATTTGTAGCTTTTCATTTACCGGGCCTGCTTTGTCAAAAAAAAACAGGATACAGAATTTAGGATACGCAGAACAGATGTCTCCTGCCTCCTGTATTCTGGTTTATGTATCGGCGTCCGCAAAAGGCGAGTTTAGAAAAAAGAATACAGAAGTCAGAATCCAGAAATTGACAATTGTTCTACTCCCTTGTAGATGCCACGCTAAGAACCTCTTCTGCGGTGGTTAAGCCCAGCCACAGCTTGCTCACGCCGCTTTCCAGCAACCCGCCGTAGCCTTTCTGGCGTGCCGCTGCTCTTATCTGGCTCTCGCTTTCGCCGGCGATTATCTTCTCGGATAGCTCGTGGTCTATCGGCAGAAACTCAAATATGGGCAATCTGCCGCGATAACCTGTGCCGCCGCAGTTGTTACAGCCGCGACCGTGATAAAACACGGCGGTTTTGGCCTTCTCAGGGTCGATGGACAGCCGCTTAAGAACCTGCTCGCTTAACTGTACAGGCTCTTTGCAGTGATCGCATATTTTTCTTACCAATCGCTGAGCAACCACCAGATTCAGCGTAGAAGCCAGCAAATACGGCTCGATTCCCATATATAGGAATCTGCTTATAGCGCTGGGCGCATCGTTGGTATGAAACGTGCTCAACACCAGGTGGCCGGTCAAGGACGCTTTTATCGCGATTTCAACCGTTTCTTTGTCGCGGATTTCACCTATCAGGATTATGTCCGGGTCCTGCCTTAGAATCGCCCGCAGGCATCTTGCAAAGTCAAGGTCAATTTCCGGCTTGACCTGAATCTGGTTAATGCCGGCCAGGCGATATTCCACAGGGTCCTCAACGGTGGTAATATTTTCTGTCGGGTCCCTTAAGTAATTTAGCGCCGAGTATAAGGTGGTGCTCTTACCGCTGCCGGTCGGGCCGGTAACCACAATGATGCCGTGCGGCAGTGACAGCATCCTCTTGAATTCTTCCAGAAGTCCTGGCTCAAACCCAAGCTGATCCAGGTTGTGGCTTGCACCGGCTGCATCCAGGATTCGCATGACCACTTTTTCACCATATATTGTTGGAATAACCGATACTCGTACGTCTATATCTCTGCCGCAGGCCTTTATCTTCAATCGGCCGTCCTGCGGCAATCTCCGCTCGGCAATATCCATTTCCGCCAGAATCTTTATTCTGGTGACTATGGCGGCCTTCATTTTTTTGGCCGGCGGAACCATCTCTTGAAGCCGACCGTCAACCCGCATGCGGATAACGATTGAATGTTCTTGCGGCTCGATGTGAATGTCACTTGCTCTACTCTTGACCGCCTGCCTGAGCAATAAGTCCACAAAACGGATCACCGGTGGCTGGATTGCAGCGGCCTCGGTATTGGCCTCGTCTTCTTCGGCATCTTCTGCAAGCAGCTCTTTTTGTGTCTCTTCTCGCCCGATTTCAAGCTGCACCAAGTCACGAAGCCCCTGTTCTTCGACATCGGAGCCGTGATAAATCAGCTCTATAGCCTGGCGAATTTCTTGAGGCGAGCTAATGACCGGCTTAATCTGACGTTCCATTTTCAGAGTGATAGTATCAATGGCGATAACGTTGAGCGGGTCGGCCATCGCAACGACAAGCTTATTGTCTCTCTCGCCGATCACCGCCAGGCAGAATCTCTTGGCGATGTTTTCGGGCAGTGTTCGAGCAATCTTCACATCTACTCTGCTGACGTCATCCAGGCGAATATATTCTATCGCCAGATATTCAGCCAGGGCATAAGTAACGTCCTCGTCATTGAGCATCTTCAGTTGAAGCAATACCTCGCCGAGGCGGCCGCCCTGCTCCCGCTGCTTGTTTAGCGCTTCGATCAAGCCGTCGCGGCTGAGCAGATTCTTGGAGACGAGAAATTCACCAAAGAGAATTCCTGCCCTGGTCTTGGCGGTGTCCGAGATGCTTTCTCCAGATACCATCAATAAGCTCCTGCTGAACAGTGCCTCTATTAGGTTTTAACTTCGGCAAACTACAGGGGTAGAACAAGGATATTTGTGCATCGTCTGTTTGGTAAGCGTAATAAAACTGTAGTATGCACGGACTTCTTCCTTCAGCTCCCACGCAGCGGGGGACCCTGTCTCTGCCTATACTATATAAAATATACGGCAAGAACCGGTGAGAGCCAAAAAGCTCTTGCCGGCCTAATGTCGGCGGATTTTGCCAAGTCCGTAATACGCGAAACCCGGATAAGGAATGGTGTCAGCCGATAATTTCGGGCGGTCATAAAGCCCGTGCATTTTTTATAGGACGGTCAATGACGCAATATTAAGCTGACTGGTCGCTGCCCCATGATTCGACCACACCTAATTTGCGTGGGAAGCGGCTGGGTTTTATTGTATAATCCCTTGCCGTAAGCGGTTAAGTCCATTGTTGCTTAAGTCGAATTACTAAAATGGGCTGTATGTCTTGTTTGTGGGACGCTTAGGGATGCATTCGTCAAGGTACACTGATTTGGCTTTGCAGAAGTGCATTAATCCTGAATGCGGGAGGGAGTTCTCCTGCACCCGGACGCTCTTTAAGTGCCCGGCTTGCGGCGACCTGCTGGATATATGGTATAACTGGGACAAGATTCCGGTTCCCGACAAGTTAAATGAATTTGCCAAACGCTGGGCGAACAGAAACAATCCGCTGGATTTATCGGGCGTATGGCGATTCAGAGAGCTCCTGAACTTCTGCCAGGACCGATACAAAGTCACCATAGGCGAAGGCCAGACAATCCTGCAGCAAAACGACACGGTGGCTGAATATGTTGACATGCAGCCGGGCCGTTTATACCTGCAATATGAAGGCCTGAATCCGTCAGGCTCGTTCAAAGACAACGGCATGGCGGCAGCTTTCAGCCACGCGATGATGGTCGGGGCAAAATCATGCGCCTGCGCCTCCACCGGCAACACATCCGCGTCGGTGGCTCTGTATGCACATAGTTGTGGACTAAAATGCACCGTTTTTATCGGTTCGGGCCGAGTCGCCTTCGGAAAGCTCAGCCAGGGGATGGATTACGGCGCCCAGACCATTCAAATACGCGGCGACTTCGATGATTGTATGCGCCAGGTTCAAGCCGTGTGCACAAAGCTGGGGTTGTATCTGCTCAATTCGCTGAATCCCTTCCGGCTCGAAGGGCAAAAGACCATAATGTACCGAATTATTGAAGGCCTCGGCTGGCAGGCGCCCGACTGGGTCGTCGTGCCCGGCGGAAACTTAGGCAACTCCAGCGCATTCGGCAAGGCCTTCTATGAGTTGAAGGAGCTCGGCCTGATCGGGCAAATCCCGCGCATGGCCATCATAAACGCCGCCGGCGCGGACACATTAAACCACCTGGTCAACAGCAAAAAGCTCTCTTGGAACGGCGGCAGAGTCAATCAGACAATTATCGACCAATATTATGCTGATTTGACGGCTCGCAGCTTTTCGCCGCATACCTGTGCATCGGCGATAGAAATTGCCCGTCCGGTCAATCTGAAAAAATGCCTGCGTGCGATTGACGTTTGTAACGGCGTCGTCCGCGCCGTAACCGATGAAGAAATCTGCGATGCAAAGGCGATTGTGGGTAGATACGGCCTGGGCTGTGAGCCGGCTTCGGCTGCGACAATAGCCGGCTTAAAGCACCTCAGAGCTGAGGGTTTTATCGGGGCCGACGAGCGAGTTGCCTGCGTTTTGACGGGCCACCCGTTGAAAGACCCGAACGTGACGGTTGACTACCACAAACAAAAGCAAGGCCAATTCAGCAATCCGCCCGTCGAAGCCCCGAACGACCTCGATGAGATCATCAAGCTAATAGAATAAAACGATGTGTGAATTAAACGGGCGGGTTGCGCACAGCAGAGATGATAAAGCCGGCGGTAATTGCCAGGCTGCCAAGTGTGTGGAGAAGGACAGTGATTTGGCTGGCACGGTATTGGCCGGGCTTTGCCAAGTCGTTTTTGTTCGCCGATTTTATCGCCGACACTGCGATCGGCAGCACAAATAAGTAAAATAGTCCCGCGAAGAACGTCTGTCGGCGCATCAGCATAACTGCTGCCACGGCGAAACTCACGATAAGGGCAATTCTGTAAATCCAAACGCCGACAGGTACGCCAAAACGGACTATGAGCGTTCGTTTGTTCACCGCGGCATCGGCGATAGAATCAGGGAATTCATTCACCAAAATCACCAGAAAAATCAATATGCTGACGATCACCGCAGGGGTAAGCGGAACGGCGTCAATGGTTTCCGTCTGCAAATAGTATGACCCGTATACCGGAAGCAGGCCGAAAAGCAGCGCAATAACCAGCTCGCCGATGCACCGGTAGCCGAGCTGGACCGGGCGGGCAGTATAGAAATAGCCGCCAAGTAATCCAATAAGACCGAAAGCCAGGATGAAAAGGCTTTGCGTCAGCAAGACAATCACCAGTCCTATCGCTGAGCCTATTGCCAGGCAGACTATCGCGGTAAGCAAAGTCGCTCGGGGCGAGAGAATTCCTTGCTGGATAAAACGGCGGCCCCCGGAAAAGGGCGTAGGATTCTTATTGAGCCAATCGTTTCCGGAAATGTGATCAAAGTAATCATTGGCAACGTTGGCGCCTGCGTGCAGAGCCATTATTGCAAGTAGCGCCAGCACGAAAAGGGCAGGCTGGAAAGTTCCGGCAACAGCCGAACCGGCGGCGCTGCCCACCAGCACCGGCGCTGCACTGGCAACAAGAAACTTTGGCCGGGTGGCAAGCAAGAGAATCACCAATCTGGAACACCCAAAACCGGTCGTCATAAGCTGAATTTTAACCACAAATTTGGGTCTCTGCAAAGTAATCCGAACCTGCGGTAAAACCGCAGGCTAAATATTTAGCCCCGCAATTCATTACGGGGTTTTCGCGGCGGTTTTCCTGCCAGGCTGGCAGGGCGGCCGCCGCCACCTGCAATTTTGCCAGATTGCACGGGGCATAGGCTCGTAATATAACCCCATCATTAATAAGCGCTTATACATAGACGCGTTACAGAGAGGCATTTGGCACGATATTTGCTCAAACTCAGAGGGGAATCTACGTTTATGGTTTCGAACTTGTCAAAATTTGAAGAAGTAAACCTCTTGGCCAGCAGCGCAAACTGGGCCTGGCCGGAAGCGATGCGCAGCATATTGCGGCCAAGAGGAGTTAATCTGTTAGTAGCTGATGGCGTAGATGAGTTCGTTCACATCATCGAACGCAGGCGAATCCATACTACCATCGTGGACCTCGACTGCGAAAAATCAAACGGACTGGCGACTATTAAAATCATCCGGATGAATTACCCGCTGCTGCCGTGCATCCTCCTGGCAAGCCGAGCAACCGAGATTGTGCTGGGCAGGGCGCTCGAGCTTGACGTGTTTGGTGTGATCGATAAGCCCGTCGATATGCACATTCTGCGGGATGTGCTAAATAGGGTGTTCTTAAAAAAATATAACAGCGATATTTTCTCAGGTTGAGTTAAAGCCAAAGGTAAAAGCCACAGAGAACACAGAGGTTCACGGAGATAACAAGGAATTGGTCGTAGTTACACAATATCAATTATACTCTCTGAGTTCTCTGTACTACTATCCTTCAAATTCTTGCTTTTTTGGCAGGATTTTGAAATGAGGTTGACGTAAACAGTGTGTCGATAAGATGTTGTAGTTCGTTTTGAATTTTGGCTTTTTTGGTAATTTGGATCCTTCGGCTTTGCTCAGAGCCTGCCCTGACCCCCCCTTCGCGGGGGTGACGTCATTCCTGCGAAAGCAGGAATTGTCGAAGGGACAGGTTTGTTTCGGATTTGGTTGCGGCCAAAGGCCGCGCTGTGAAGTCTGTGGCAAGAAAAGTAAGTATTCTTTTGAAAGGAGTAAGAACAGATGAAGATTCGACCATTGGCAGACAAGGTGCTTGTTGAGCGTGTCGAGGCGGAAAACAAGACGGCCGGCGGAATAGTCCTGCCGGACGCCGCCAAAGAAAAGCCGCAAAGGGGCAAGATCGTCAGCGTCGGAGAAGGCAAAATACTCGACGACGGGACACGCAAAAAGATGCAGGTGAAAAAAGGCGATCTGGTGCTGTTTACAAGCTATGCCGGCACAGAGGTAAAGATTGACGGCAAAGAACACCTAATTATGGATGAATCAGACATCATGGCTGTAATCGAAAAGTAAAGAGTCCGCCATAGGCGGAGCGAACTGCGAATTGAAAAAGGAGAAGGAAAAATATGGCAGCTAAAAAAATACTTTTTGGCACTGATGCACGCGCGGCTATTCAAGAAGGCGTGAAAAAACTCGCTTATGCGGTCAAGATCACGCTTGGGCCTTGCGGCAAAAATGTAGTTCTGGAAAAATCATTCGGCTCGCCCACGGTTACTAAAGACGGCGTCACGGTGGCTAAAGAAATCGAGCTCGAGGATTCCTACGAGAATATGGGCGCCCAAATGGTAAAGGAAGTAGCGTCAAAGACATCCGCCGTTGCCGGCGACGGAACAACAACCGCAACTATCCTGGCTGAGAGCATATTCAATGAAGGACTCAAAAACATCACCGCCGGCGCCAACGCAATGCAGGTAAAACGTGGAATCGATATGGCTGTCAATGCCATCATCGAGGAACTGCAAAAGATGAGCACGCCCGTCGAGTCCACCAAGCAGATCGAACAGGTGGCAATCTGTTCCGCCAACCAGGACGCCGAGATCGGCAAAAAATTGGCTGAGGCTATGGACAAGGTGGGCAAAGACGGCGTCATCACCGTTGAGGAAGGCCAGTCTTTGGAGACAACGGTTGAGCTGCTCGAAGGCATGCAATTCGACAAAGGATATCTGAGCCCCCACTTCATCAACAACTTAGAGAATATGTCGGTTGTCCTGGAAAAGCCGTATATCCTCGTGCACGAGAAAAAAATCGGCTCCGTAAAATCGCTGATTCCCTTGCTGGAGAAAGTAGCCAAGCAGGCTAAGCCCCTTCTGATTATCGCCGAAGAGGTCGAAGGGGAAGCTCTGGCCACACTGGTTGTCAATAAGCTCCGGGGCGTGCTGCAGTGCGCCGCGGTCAAGGCGCCGGGTTTCGGCGACCGGCGAAAAGCCCTGCTCAGTGACATTGCCGTGCTGACCGGGGCCGAGCCTATCTTTGAAGACCTGGGCCTGGAGCTGGAGAACATCGATCTGAAACAGCTTGGAAGGGCAAAACGAGTTACCATCGACAAGGATACCACAACCATTATCGAAGGGGCCGGCAGCACCGAGGCTATCAAAGGCAGAATCGAGCAGATAAAAGCCGAGATCGAGAAATCCACCAGCGACTACGATATAGAGAAACTCCAGGAAAGATTGGCAAAGCTGGCGGGCGGCGTCGCCCAGATCAATGTCGGAGCGGCAACTGAAGCGGAAATGAAAGAAAAGAAAGCACGGGTGGAAGATGCGCTGCACGCCTGCAGAGCGGCGGTGGAAGAAGGTATCTTGCCCGGAGGCGGAGTGCCGATGCTTAGGACGCTGCCCGCGCTGCATAAAATTAAAGCCCATGGTGATGAGAAAATCGGTGTGGATATTGTTCGAAGAGCGGTAGTTGCCCCGATAAAGCAAATTGCTCAGAACGCCGGCCTGGATGGGTCAATCGTGGCCCAAAAGGTGATGGAGAGCAAAGAGAGAAACTTCGGCTACGATGCGCTGCGAAAGGAGTACGGAGATTTGGTTAAGTTCGGCGTGATCGTACCCACAAAAGTAGAAAGAGTTGCCCTGCAGAACGGTGCTTCAATAGCCTCGCTCTTGCTGATGACAGATGCTATAGTCAGTGAGATTCCGGAGAAAAAGGAAAAAATGCCCGCAGGCCCGCCGGGCGGCGGAATGTATTAAGATGACAGAGGACAGACAACAGAAGACAGAGGACAGACTTCTGTCTTCTGAATTCTGTCTTCTATTTTGCGCAATCAAAACAAGGAACTGTAGTCATGATCTTTCGTTTCTACAGAGATGCGATCTCTCAAGCCTCTCGAAGTATTGCCGCGACAATACTCATCGCGGGGCTGCTTCTGATCGGCTTTGGAGTTGTTATCCTGGCGGCCCCTGCGATATTTGCATTTCTTGCTGCTATGATATTTTTCATCGCGGGCATCGGCTGCGCAGTTACGGCTGTAAGAATTTTTTGGGCCCAGAGACAGTTGAACAAGCTCACCCGCGATGATTTGCAGTCCTGCCGGCGTAATGTTCAAATCCGTGTGGAGGGGCATCCATTCGACGAGATTTGAACCTCTGGTAATAAATATTTAGCCCCGCAATTCATTGCGGGGTTTTGGCCTCACGAAATACGGCACAAAATATTGAAATTTGCCGGCCACTTCGGTTATAATACCGCGATTACTTGACTTCAACAGAAGCGCCCCGGATTGCGTTTTCTACGCCCGGATGAACCACGAAACAGTCAGGTTCCGCTTATGCTTGCAAGATCCCATAATTTTGTGCGTTTTTTGGGCTACGTTCGACCATATAAAGGGCTTCTGCTCCTGGGAACGATTGGGGGCGTGGCCAAATTCACTGTCCCTCTGCTGCTGCCTCAGGTTACCCGCCATCTGCTGGATAATGTTTTTCTAAACGAGACGCTGAGCAGTGAGCAAAAACTTCACGCCCTATTTTTGTACGCAGGCGGCATGATGGCCCTATTTATATTCATCTATGCCCCTTGCGTGTATATACGGCACTTGTACACCGACAAGGCCAGTCACCGGGCAATATTTGACCTGCGATGCGAGCTTTACTATAGGATTCTGCGGATGTCGGCTTCGTTCTTCAACCGCAACAAAAGCGGCGAAATTATCTCCCGACTAATCAGCGACATTCAACTGGCCCAGAACCTGGTCGGCACCGCGTTGACCAATGTCTGGATGGATGCAATCGCCGTCCTGGTAATACTATATTTTATGCTCAGAATCGATGTGCCAACGACGCTCGTGGCGCTTTTGAGTTTTCCGGCGTATCTATTGTTATTTCGAAGGTTCGGCGACGAAATCAGAAACACCACGCGTAAAGTACAAGACAAGCTCTCTGTAATGACCAGCAACGCCCACGAACGAATCGCAGGCAGAATGGTAGTCCATGCCTTTACCGGCGAACTCAACGAGACCGAGAGGTTCCGCAGCGAGTCAGAAAGCCTATTCTCGACGAATATGCGGCGCGTTTTCATCCAGAGTCTGAATCAAGCTGTTACCGGAACTCTGGTCAGCCTGTCGCCTTTAATAGTAACCTGCTTCGGCGGCTACCGCGTCATTTCCGGCGATATGACCGTGGGCGAATTGATCGCATTGACGATGTATCTCGGGCCGCTTTATCTACCACTGCAGCGATTCTCCGAGCTGAACGTGGTTTTTGCCAATTCGATGGCTTCTTTAGACCGTATCTACGAGATAATGGACCAAGAGCCGGAAATAGTCGACCAGCCGGGAGCTATTGAGCTAACAGAGGTTAAAGGACACATCACGTTCGACCATGTCAGCTTTTGCTATAATAAAGGCTGTCCGGTTCTGAATGGCGTTACGTTCATCGTTCGGGCCGGGCAAAAAGTCGCCCTGGTGGGCCCCAGCGGCTCGGGCAAAAGCACCATCGTCAGCTTGATTCCCAGATTTTATGACTGCAACGCCGGCGAGGTGAGAATTGATGAATATGATGTTCGGCGAATAAAAGTAAAGTCCTTGCGCCGTCACATCGGAATGGTGCTGCAGGACCCGGTCCTATTTAGCGGAACAATTCGGGAGAACATCCTGTACGGCAATCCTGATGCCGGCGACGCAGAAGTTGTGGCCGCAGCCAAGGCGGCCAACGCCTACGATTTCATTCTGTCTTTGCCAAATGGTTTCGACACAGAGGTAGGCGAGAGGGGCAGCTTTTTGTCCGGCGGCCAAAGACAGCGCATCACTATTGCCCGAGCGTTTCTGAAAAATCCGAAAATCCTGATTCTCGATGAGGCTACTTCCTCTCTGGATTCGGAGTCGGAACGCCTGATTCAGGATGCGATGAGCCGACTGATAGCAGGCAGAACCACGTTTATCATAGCGCACCGTGGTTCGACGGTACGAAATGCCGACTGGATATTTGTCGTTTGTGACGGCTCAATTGTCGAATCAGGAACCCACAGTGAGCTGCTGCTCAAAGAAGGAATCTACCGTGATTTGTATGCCGGTCAGTTTGAGGCCGCAGCAAGTGCGATAGGAACGCTGGAAAATGGTTGTGGGCAAGAGCCTAACACGGCGATTCTGGAAGATGTCCGCGATTGAGACGCCCACCAACAGCCCCAAGCTTGCCCGCCCTACGGCTGGCGGGCTAGCGATTGAGGCCGCCACACATTTTGCTATTGGGCGGCATCCTCAATCCGCCCCCGCGTCTTCTTGTCGAAGACAATGGCGCCAGCCATCCCTTGCGGGAGAGCGGGGGCGGATTGGGGATGGTTTTTTCCCGACTATCGGATTTTCAGCGTTGCCAGAGCAAGGGCGGCAAAGGCAGCCGCCAGCAGCCAGAAACGCACTACTACCTGCGGCTCGCTCCAGCCGGCCAGGTGAAAATGATGGTGCAAAGGCGCACACCTAAAGAGTCGTTTCCCGCCCGTGTATCTGAAATAACCTACCTGCAGCACAACGCTCAATAGTTCCATTACGAACACGCCGCCGATAATCAAAAGCAGAATCTCGCTTCTGGTCACCAGCGCTCCATAGCCCATCGCCGCTCCCAACGCCAGTGAGCCGACATCGCCCATAAAAGCCTGGGCAGGGTGGCAGTTGTACCACAGAAAGCCCAGCACCGCGCCCAAGATTGCCGAATAAAAGATGCTCAGCTCGCCGGCCTTGGGTATATGCGGCAGCAGCAGATAACCCGCCCACAATCTATCCGAGGTAACGGGCCCCATAGTCTCGGAGGCAACGTAACAGAGCACCGCCAGGGTGAGACTGACCATGCCAACGCATCCGGCTGCCAATCCATCCATACCGTCGGTCAAGTTCACGGCATTGCTGGTGGCCGACAGATAAAAAATCGCAATCAAAAGGAACATCCAATTGGCCAGCGGCAGGCCGTGCTTGTAGAACGGCAGCCAGAGTTTTTTACCATCGTCGATGTGCGCAAAATCAGAGTATAGAAAAGATGCAATCAGGACGGCGCCGGCGATTTGAAAAATGAGCTTTTCCCAGGGATTAAGTCCGTTTCTGCTTCGCTGGCGGGAGACGGCGGTAAGTTTTAGCCAGTCGTCAACGCCGCCCAGCGCACCAAACCAGATCATCAAAAAAATTGCCTTCTGGACAAAGCCGATGGACAAATTCGCCCACACCAAGGTAGTTACCAGCACCGCCAGGATAATAATCAAGCCGCCCATCGTCGGCGTGTTGGCCTTTTCTTTGGTCAGCTCGTTGAGGGTGGCGTGATGAAACTCCGGGCGGTCGCCGATCTTCTTGCGCATCAGCCGGCGAATAATAGAAGGACCCAAGAAAATAGCGATGGCAAAGCTGGTCAAGACCGCCGCCACCGAGCGAAACATTACGTTCTGATAGGCGTAAAAGCCAAGCCGTTCGGTAAAAAACCCGCTAAAGTAGTGTAATAAGTGGTATATCATTCTGCATTTTGATCCTCGATACTCGATCTTCGTTGGGGGCTTCGAGAACCTGCGGTGAAACCGCAGGCGAAATATTATTTAGCCCCGCGTTTTACGCGGGGTTCTGAGCGCTTTTAATTTCTCGGTAACCGTTTCCAGCTTTGCTGCACGCGAACCTTTCACTAATATTATATCGTCATCTTTCACGAATTCGTACAGCCTATCGCAAACTTCAAAGGCATCTTGGAAGCATTCTGCTTGCAGGTTGTACTCCGTAGCTTTTTTTGCCGCTTGGGCGGTAGTATCAGCAAATTTGCCCACCGCCAGCAGGACTTGTACCTTCGCCTGCGCGATAGCGGCGCCCAGTTCGGCGTGCAAAGCGTGTGCATATCGGCCCAATTCAGCCATATCGCCACAGATAAAGACCCGCCGGCGCCTTTGCGTTTGGTCAAGACCGGCCAATATTTCCAGGGCATTCTTCATCGAGGCAGGATTTGCGTTATAGCAATCATCTACTACCGTCAGTCGCCCGATTTGCAGCACCTCAGCACGCATCGGAATGGTCGCCAGCGTTTTAATGGCGCCGGCAAAATCGGCGGCGGTCAGACCAAACTGGCTGCAAATCGCCCAGGCGGCAAGTGCGTTCTCAACATTGCCTGGGCCCGGCACCGGCAGGCAAATCTGTGTGCCATTGATGCTAAAGGTACTCTTGGCGCCGTCAAAAGTGATGTTGCGGGCCTGATAATCACAGTCAGGCGATTTGCCAAAAGTAACAACTCGATGTGCAGGACTTGCCGGCCGTGGCACGGTATCAGCGTTGATTATCAAGACGCCATCAGGCTTAAGACCCCCGGCTATGGAGAGCTTTTCTTTTCTGATCGCTTCCAGGCTGCCGAAACCTTCCAGGTGAGCCGGCTGAACATTAGTTACCACTGCGACATCCGGCTGAGCGATGGCAGTTAGGTGCGCTATTTCGCCCGGATGGTTGGTCCCCAGTTCGGCTATGACAATCTGGTCCTCTGGACCGGCGCCAAGCAGCGTGAGTGGCAGGCCGATGTTATTATTGTAGTTCTTTGGCGACTGAGCCACACGGTAATGTTGACTGAGGACGTGGTAAGTGATTTGTCTGGTCATTGTTTTGCCCACCGAGCCGGTTATCGCAACTACCTTGAAGCCGCACTGCCGGCGGTACGCTCGGGCAAAATCACCGAGGGCCTTTATGGTATCGTCAACCGCAAGAACCGTGCCCCGTGGCCCGGGACCCATGACCCGAGTTTTGTTGACCACCGCGCAGACGGCACCTTTGGAAAAGGCATCGGCAACATAATCGTGGCCGTCAAAATTTTCGCCCGGTATGGCGAAAAAACAGTCGCCGGGTTTTGTGGTTCGCGAGTCGATACTTACGCCAGTGAGACAGTGACTCGTGACTCGTGGCCCGTGGCTCGTATCTCCTTCAACACGGGCTTTTATTATCCGTGCTAAGGCTTCTATTGAGAATTCCTGCATTTTTCACTTTTCAACAGCACGTGTATAACTCGGTAGGGCAGATATTTGCCGATAGAGCAAGATTATGCTATAATAGTGAAAATGGTCAAGGATTTTGAGATTATCGGCGAGATTGCCAGCACAGAGACAATTGCTGTCGGCAGCTCGATCCGGATCATAAAAAGTATGAGCAGACAATCGAATAGACAAAATTACGTTCTGTGCATCAGCAATGAGAGATATCCAGCCTCACTGGAAGTCCGTAATATATACCAGCGCATTGCGGACCAGCGGGCTGAAGCCCATACACAAATGCGGGTTATTGATGAATCAAGAGAAGATTACCTTTATCCCCAGG
>Ga0315285_10004621_pt1 | contig 14290 bp, 17 predicted proteins | sample YL17G09_36_MG_FD_203698 | JGI IMG/M metagenome (GOLD analysis project Ga0315285, IMG submission 203698) | Sediment microbial communities from Yellowstone Lake, YNP, Wyoming, USA - YL17G09_36 | ecosystem: Environmental > Aquatic > Freshwater > Lake > Sediment | place: USA: Wyoming | collected...
TGGAGCAAAATTGATTGTAGTTGATCCACGAAAGACTGAGGCTGCAGATTCAGCAGATTTATATCTACAAATCAGACCCGGAACGGATGGTGCTCTCGCGCTTGCAATGATCAATGTAATTATTAATGAATCACTTTATGATAAGAAATTCGTTGAAAAGTATTGCATAGGATTTGATAGGTTATCCAATCATATTCAACAATATACACCAGAGTGGGCTTCTAAAATTACTTCAATTGATGTAGATGATATAAAAGCAGCCGCAAGAATGTATGCAACAAATGGTCCTTCAAGCTATAGGGGTAATATTGGGGTATGTCAGCATTCAAATTCTACCCAAACTTGTCGTGCTTTTGCAATTCTTATTTCAATTTGTGGGAATATAGATATTAAGGGAGGGAATAGATTACCACAAGGTCCTCCTAGTAGAAAAGATTACGTAATGGTTAATCCATTGGAAATTACCAAAGTATCTGAGGATGTTGAAAAGCAAATCATAGGAATTGAAAAATTTCCACTTTGGTCGGGTCCAGAGGCAGTAATGAGAAGACCACATAATCCTTCGATAATTGATAGCATGTTAGATCAATCTACATATCCAATTAAAGGTTGGATTGTATTTTGGAATAATCCAGTTTTAGCTTATGCAAGCTCACAAAAAGTGATAAAAGCAATTAAGAATCTTGATTTTTTGATGGTCATGGCTATTAATCCAAGTGCCACATCAGATATGGCAGATTTAATCCTCCCCATTAAACATCTTTATGAATTTGACTTTATATGTGCGAGTTCTTACGGAAGTTGGGTAAGAGCTATGCCTAAATTGGTTGAGGCCCCAGAAAATTGTAGAGACTCATTTCAAATATTACATGATATCGCAGACATTCTTGTAAAAAAAGGTATTATAGAGGAAAACTTAATGCCGTGGAAAAAAGCTGAAGATTTTGCAAAATGGATAGCTGGAAAAGGTATAATTTTTAATTATAGAAATTTAAAGTGGATAGGATTATTAAAATGGAGACCAAAATATAAAAAATATAAAAAACATGGTTTTAAAACACCTTCTAAAAAGGTGGAATTATATTCATCAAGATTGGAAAAATTTGGATATCCTCCACTTCCAATATATGAAGAATGTGGTGAAAATGCAATATCTAAACCAGAAATTGGTCAAAAGTTTCCCTTATATCTTACATCTAGAAGATTACCAAATTATTATCTTACAAGAAGTGCTGACTATCCTTGGGTCAAAAAAGTTGGAGAATATCCAGAATTACTCATTCATCCAAATACAGCTCAAAAACGTAAAATTCTGTCGGGAGATATCGTGGAGATATGCACAAATCACGGAATCATAACTCATAAAGCAAAAATTTCTGGAAAAATTAGAGAGGACACTGTTTGTGGAGTTTATGGGTGGAGTTTTCCTGAGAAAAAGAGTAATGAAGAAGAATATTTAGAAACAAATATTAATTTCGCATGTTCTTATTATCCTCCATATGATCCAGTTATCGGAATCAATTGTCTTCAAGGAGTTATGTGTGAAGTAAGAAAAAAACAGAGCAATTCCCTTGCTTAAAAAACAGAGCAATTCCCTTGCTTGATCATGCAATCTTCCGAGAGGACACTAATATTTAATGTCGCATCGAAAGAATTACTATAGAACTACGGATATAACCAGCTATTTATTTAAAAAAAATGAAATTGCTCTTTAGAGTATTTCAAAAGAAATTACGCGAGCTATTTGTAAAAGAAATTACGCGAGCTATTTGTAATATCAACTAGCGGCACCTGCCTATTCGCATTCTCCTTCGATCAACAAAGTCAAATCGGGGATTCCGATTTGATTGCAGGCGGACTTTCCGGCATTCAATCCGTTCTTTCTGAGATCATCAAAACGCCTGATAGCCTCCGCCTCATCGATTACCAGAATGTGAAAATTATGATGGAACAAGGCTCCCTCGCCCTCTTCATCCTCATTATTAAGGAAGAAAGCACCTTCATTCAACATAAGTTACGCCTCTTTGCCGCCGAATTCGAAACCATTTTCAAAGAAATATTGCAGAAATGGACCGGATCAACTGATTCTTTCCGATTCACCCAAATTCTGATTCAACGCTTTTTTGAAACTGAACCGACCACCCTTGCTTAAGCTCTTTTTCACCCCTAGAGCACCCCACTAATTCCCTTACTCGCCAGTTATTTGAAATTTGAAATTGCTGATATCTATTTATAGAGTAACAATATACTTATTTTTTCAAGTATTTCAAAAACTACCTAAAAAAAATACTAACAAGAAGGAAAAACGATATGGCATTTCCCCCTCCTGATCCCCTTTTCTGGGAACGAATGTGGGATGTCTGGAAAGGTTTAGCTCCTTGGGACCCCCTAATCCTCTTCCGAGATACTTTCCCGGTCCTCCTTGCCGTCTTATGCCTCTATCATAGCTACAAAACTTTTGGTTGGTGGAAGACCACCCTCTTTTTCACCGGCTCATTCCTCTTCACAGGGATCGAAGAAAACGTCTGGATTCTCATCGGTTACTTCACCGGGCAGCCTACCTACTGGTTTAGCCCTGACCAGTACTATCTCTGGTTCATCACCGTCCCGATCTCCGTATGCGTGGGCTGGTTTTTCATCGCCTATTCAATGGTGTATATCGCAAGCAAATTGTTCAAGAATCAAGGCATTTATACCCGTGCTGCGCTCGGCGGATTGCTCGCCATGAATCTCGATCTGATGATCGATCCCATTGCGGTACGAAATCTCTGGTGGGCTTGGCCGCAAGCTGAAACGCTCGCGACGCAGCAAACGACGTTCTGGATACTAGGAATTCCCTTTACAAACTTCGTGGGATGGTTTTTATTGATATTCTTGTTTGCAATCCTATGGGATAAGGTTCCGCCCAAAGAGGAGAAATGGAAACGGAAGAAAACCACAGGCATCTTTTACCTCGGTCTTGCAGGCATGCTGGGTCTGACCTTGGCGATTCTATTGCTCGCGCAAATCTTAGTAATTCTGATAGGTGTAGGTGGAATGAATATAGGAGATCCATATTTCCCCATCTGGTGGCCACCATGAAAAAACGAGATTATTTACCCATGATCGCCATTTTAAGTATGTGGCTAATTACCTCTATGAGCGGATCGAGTACTCCCGACTTAGGTTCAACGGAAGCTTTCATTCTGTTCCTGATCACCGTCCCCCTACTCCTTGCCATCATTCTCTCTTTCAGAGCCGTCTACAAAGAACACAAGGCTGAAAAGGCATAGTCCGAAATTAATTTCCCCTCCCTTTTTTTTATAACAATTATTTCGCGAGAGCTAGCGCCTTCTCACCTAGTATTCGTCCTGCAGAGCAGCGAATTGGGTCCGGTCGAGTAGTTTCATTGCGCCCCGACTGCAAGATACGCGGCAGACCCCGCACCCGAAGCAATCGGTCGGACTAACAATGACCCGCTGCTCGGAAGGGGCATACTTGATGGCGCCGAAGAAACAGCGCTTCGAACATTTCGGTTCACCTTCGCAACCGTCGCATTTGTCACGATCCACCACGCAAATGTACTCGCTCTTCCGGGTGGCGTTCATCACGCCATAATTCACGCGCCCTTTAAGGCCGATGCAATACGGATACTCGCAATTGCAGATGACGATTGGCACGGGCATGGGCGCCCAGTAGACGGAATGGACGAACCCCAGCCGGTCGAATTCGTGCAGGTAGGCTTTGGCGGTTTCCGGGGTAAGTTTCTCACAGCGTTCCCAGGGGCGCGTTTTCGGGACCATCTCCGACACCGGATAGAAGAACATGCAGGTCATTTTCTCGATGCCGGCGAAATACTTGCGGCAGTAACACGGTATCAGAATCGCCCCTTTGGTCAGATCCACGACTTTGAGGGCATCCTCCAGCGGGACTACCTGGCCACCGTGCAGTTTGTCGGCAATCATCTCATTCAACGATTTCAGGGCATTCTGATCATGGATATTGGGTAGCATCCCATCAATCGCTTCCGCAGCCCCCAGCTCAAAATTCATTTTTTCAGCACCGCCCAGCATTTCCACGACGCGCGCCGTTTGCACCCGGACCGAATTCACCATCTCCTCGGTGAAATTCTTCGGGTTCAGATACCACTTGTGTCCGTCTCCAAATTTGCAGCACCAGATGCACATCGACCTTACCTCAAAATTTACTTTTGGTAGTTACAAAACTAAATATTTGGTACACTAAATACACATTAACCTTACCTCTAAAGGTCTAAATGACCCGCGTCCAACCGCCCCATGCGACCCTCTGCTTCCAAGAACGTGCGTTACTCATCAAAGCATTCAATATTTTGAAGGAAGAACAAGGGAAACCCCAGGATAGCAAGGTGCCCCCCGAAAAAGAGGAATATATCAAAACTGATCGGGACGGATACGAATACTATAACCTGCAAGGCAGGTATTTCATCTGCACCAGCCCGAAGTTTCGAGAGCTTATGGCAATTGGTAAAAAAGAAAAGGAATTCAGGCGCTCCGTTCTTCCCTCTCTGGTAGTCGTTGCGAGTCGATTTCACTCTCAGTCTCGTCCCCAAGTTCTTCGCTCTCCCCTTCCTCTGAAAGTTCCTCTTGTGCTGTCGTCCTCTTCTCCTCGGGTGCTTTCTCTTCCGCGGGCTTCTCCTCCTCCACGCGGGGCGCGAGATAGGCAGTGACGAAGGAGGTATCGGAAATTTTCAAGGTGAGGTACAGGGGCATTTGATCGGTGAGTTCCACCCGTACGCCCTGCCGATCCAGGAATTTGGTGCGCGGGATCTTCAAAATATCTAAGAGGCATCTCAGGTGGTAGATATTGCGCGCGGGTCCCAAGCGCGCGTCCTTGACCTTCAGCGTCTTATGGAAGTCCGTGTCGTCGTCGGTACAGGTCCCCTCGATTCGTACGCCTTTTTCGGACGTATTCAGCACGATATATTCCGTCTGATCACTCGCGAACTCCAGCACCTCGATCAGATCGGCAAGGTTCGTGGTGCAGGCGATCCTAAACTCGATCTGGGGGCGGTGCGGGGGGTCCAAGTCCACCTCGGCGGGCTTCTGGCAGAAATGGATGTCGCGGCACTCGAAGGCGATCACCGGCGTTAAGTCCAAGGTTATCTTGATCTCATCCTCCACCTTGGTAAAGCGCTTGAGCTTCTTCGCCAACTCCATAAAATTTAGGGGCATGATCCGCTCGGTCTGCTTGAAAGTATATTTCGTGAAGTCGCGGCGGTCCAAATGGATGTGGATCTTGGTAACGTGGCTGCCATCCATCCCTTCAATATCCACGCCCTCGGCTGAGAAGGTGGTGAGCATTGTGGCATCGAAGCGGGGCACGTAGTTGCAGATATCAAAAAATTTAAACACGGAATTGGGCCACTTGGCGGTCAAAACTCGATTCGTATCGTCCTCGGGTTCGGTTTGGAGAGGTTGCCCCGCGTCTGAGGGATTTTTCATTTCAGGCAGCGCACTCTCGGGCGTGGGGGGTTCGGAGCCCTCTGCTTTTCCATTCGCTAAATAATCGCATAAACTCCTCTTCATACCAGTTTGTATCGGAAAAGGGTATTTAAAGCCCACAAGTAATCCCCGCGCATTTTTGAGGTTATTACTTAAAACTCCTAAAAATAGCTCCCAAATCCGTTAAAACAAAAGAAAAAAAGGAATATATTATAGAGTCTGGCTAAAATCTGAGCCGTATATCCTCAAGGTGTCTAGAATGCGGTTCGCATCCTCTTCGGGAGTTAAATCTTCGCGTCCGAGCGTCTTCCCTTCCAATTCATCGCCTTCGGCAAGGAACATCAGGGCGAACGCGAGGATCCCGTCGGCGTTCCACTTGAAAATCAGCTCTTGGGTGTCGGTCTGGAAAACGAACCCGCGGGTCCGCGCCCCTACGGGCACGGTGGGATGCCCTAAGATAAGGGATACGCACTCCAACTTCGTCAAGAAAGGGGTTTCTAGGTATTTCGCCAGTTTTGCCTCGTCCTTGACCAAGTGATACCCTGCCACTAACCACATTTCCAGCGCGCCCTTGGGAATATACTGCCTCGCCTTCCCTTTGGCGATCAGCACCTTGTCGCCCAAGGTCTTGAAAAAGGTGTCCATATAAAAATTCATCTGATCGAACCCCGGAACTAGAACCCCCGCCTCAATTAAAGCAATGACATCTCCAAAAATGGACCTTTCCTCTGTTTCTTGGATTGTATTTAACATATATAATAATTGTCGGTCGTCGTATTTAAGTTTCATCAAGTTAATAAAAAATTGCGCAATTTTAGCAAAGCATGAAAAAAAGTTTATGGATTGGAATTACCTTCCAAATCTTTTTGTTCGTTGTTAATATGAGATTTCCTAAAAATTCCGTATCGCTTCAAGGATCGCCTTTCCATGAATCTAAGTTAGTATGCCTTCGATCAAATGGAAAATGATTAATGTGGATTCAAACTAAGTGGAGATCATCGAAGAACTCATGCAAAACACGAAATTAAAGAACTATAGGTTCAAATCCATTCCCAACTTTATTAAGAAAAACCATTACCTTTTAGATTACTTATTTAGAAACTAAACCCTAATTCTTTTTTAGCCACAGGCATTGGCGTTAAAAAGAGTGATAAGCCCGCCTTAGAGCAGGAATTGAAACGGAGATTGTTCAACCCGAATGAGTTTGCTCACTTTCTCAAGCATCTTGCCGACTATTTAGAATCCATTTGAAATAAAAATTTCATTTTCCCCTATTTTTTTTTTGCATAGAACTCAAAGATTACTTTTTGATTTTCTCAAATAATTCTTTCGGATTAACTATTATCTCACTTCTCTTCTTTACTTCGTAATTCCACATCTTTATACTTTTTGAAAATTTGATAATCAGATGTTTTGTTATCAACTATTTCTATGTATCTGATTGCTTCTTCTGCTGTTGGAAACTCCCGAACATCGTAAATTCCTTGACCAACAGAAGGCTGAAATGGTAACTTAGTCCATCCACTTACGACAATAATGAAAAAGCCAAAAATCTAAAACTCAGAATTATTAACCTGAATTCTTTGCTGTAACCTTTATCCATGCCATGCAAGAATGGAATGAGAAAATAATCCATTAATAATCCCCCTCATATCTTTAAATAATGGAATTGTAAATTTCTTGCGCGAAGTTCTTAAGCGCATTTCTTGCATCAAGTCTATTTCATTCTATTTTATCTTAATGCCTAATTCTTCAAGGACTTCCTTTATAGAAGCAAAAATATAATAAAATTCATCCATATAATGACCCCTTATTTGTATATTTCCCGAAAAAAACTTATCGGCCATGCTTGCCTCACCGTATTTGATTTTTCTATAAACTTTCTCATCCATTTCTATGGTAAGGTCAGGTCGCTCCTTTGACTCCTTTATACAATACAATATGTTTCCTTTTGTTTTCAGTATTAAGCTCGATCCATTACGAACCTTATATTGAATAACTGCATCAGGAACCCTTTGTAATATGGTGAATGGCTTGCTTCCCATTTTACCTATTTTATATTCAAATTCATCTAAATAAATTAGAACTCTTTCAAATAACTCTGGAAAGGGGTCAGAACTCCAATCAAGTTTCCCTCCACATTTATCACATTTTTCTTCCTCTCCAGTCAATCCACTTTCTAGACAGTGAGGACATCGGATTTCAGGTGGATCTTGGTGAGTTAGGATAGGGGCAGACGGTGACCATTTATCAACAATTTCAGAGATTGGTCGCTCCTCAAATTTTTGAAGGGGAATAAATTTTATCTGAAGAGGAAGAGAGGGTTATGCCCAGGAACTTCCAAGAAAACCTCTTCAAATACACTCCTACCTTCAAACGAGCTTACGATGCGTGTGAGGAAAAATATGGACACGTCCTCGCCTCCCAATTGAAACTCATGCTCGTGCAATTGGACCCCGCCTTTTCCGAGAAACGATTTGGGTGTGACTCCTTCAAGGAGTTCTTAACAGAACTTAAGAAATTAGGTTACATCGCTATAAATCAACCCAACTCGACGGGTCCCCTCGGAATTACGTGGGTAGGGAAATAGTTAAGGTAGTTTGTGGGTCCAGCCCACCACAATAAGGAAATGTAGGGAGGAGGGGGAGGTCAATAAAAACAAATCAGTGGGCTGAATTTTCCACCTACACTACTTTCCTCCAAACTTTCTTCTTCAAGAGTACGAACTAATCAAAGGAAAGATAATAGAAGAATCTGTTGTCAGTGTGGGACAGAATTTGACAAAAATGGTAAAATCTTAAAGAAAGGTAAAAAAATGATATGTCCAACTTGTAACAGTAAAAAGGTTCATGCTGGAGTTGATTCTTATGGATGTGATAGATGTAAAACAACCTTTGATATAGATGGAAAAATCATTACCGAAGGAATAACTCCAAAATGCCCTCTCAATACTTGCGGATCACCACTTATCCAAGTTCGCAAAAGAGGATCATATATAATTTGCAGGAAATGTGGCACGACATTTTTCTTTTGAAGGCGAAATCCTTGAAAAAGGAATACAAAAGATTTGTCCTGTTTGTTCAAGTAAATGGACTGTTTACAATTTGCAGAACCATACAATTGATAGTTTTCTGTGCATGAAATGTGGTTCAGTATTTACATTTTTCAATTTGATTCTTAAAAGAGGCGAATCAAAAACTTGTGCTCGATGCGGTAGTACAAAAACCCATTATATAATAAAGAAAGGAATTCATAAATGCACGCAATGCAAATATGAATTTCCATAAAAATCGAAGAGAAAGTATCCCTTGGAAGTAATTTTTAATTTTTAGGTCTAGTTTTGTTTATCTATTTTTAATTTGACGCTTAACGGTTTGCTGTCAATATATAAAAAGACCTAAGTCGCTGGTTATTAATTTTTAAACTTTTATCAGGGCAATTTAGGTGTCCGAATTCTTCAGGATTTTATGAGTACTTTAGATCTAAGGTTTTTAAAATCTCCCACCTTATTATTACTTAAAAAGTCAAATAGAAAGGAAAAGAGTAAAATTGACATTATCAGGTGGTGGCATCTGGCACCCGATAAAACCCGAAATTAGGAACCTCTATATTTTCTTAAATAAATACAATATAGTGTACTCTAGTAAGACGCCTAAATTCATTACAATTCTTAAGCAGTACAGAGTCAACGTCCTTTGGGGCTAACTCTGATAGATGCTATTTGAAAAAGACATCGCGAATCTCACCCCTGAAGGACTCCTCATTCGGTTCCTCACATAGTTCTATTACTATGATTACCCGAATTTGTATAATCATTATCTTAGATATTTTTCGAGATTGCAATTATAGCTACAAGTAATGACTACTATTTCTTAAAATGATGAGAATTTCAAAGGCTACACAAGCAATAACTATTAATGGACTTTTAAATGAAGAAGGGATGTTAAAATTCCCCCAATAGGTTGTTAAAGCTATCAGGAATATCAAAAATGCTACAATTTCTCCAATTAAAATCATTTTATTATTTTTAAAATCTTTTTTATTCTTTTGAAATGAGCGATCCTGCATAAACCATCTTGTAAAGAAAGTCAAGGGAAGCATACAAATTACTGCAATTAATATACCCATTGTATATAGAATACTATATCTAGGAGCAATGATAAAAACTGAAAATCCAATTATCATTATTCCAACTGTTATAAAAATTAAAAATATAAGTTTTTTAGAAGAAATATGTGAAATTCCTCCAGTTAAATCTTGTGGCTCTTTTTTTAAAGCCCTTTTATAGCTTATTACAGTGCGTCCTATTAGGCCAAATCCCAAAACCATGATTAAAACAATGAAAAAAGCCTCTGCCTGTGAAGTTCCAATTGCAATTCCGTAATAAATTAAAAGAAATAACGAACTAATGCTCAAAAAGCTTCCAGTGCATATATTTAAAATTAGAATTTGATGATCTACGCTTTGTTTCATTAGAAAATACATATTGAAAAAGAATAAAATTAAACTACTGAGAAGATGGAGAAAAAATCCCAAGTAAAAATTAATAAAGTAGAGAAGTCCCCAGCCTAATATGAGGAAAATAACTAGAATACAATTGAAAAATAACATATTCTTATTCTGAATATTAACAACCCCTTACTTATTACATTTTAAGAAATTAAAATAGTACTTAATTTTACAATTATTTATTGTTTGAGATCAAATTAATTCATCCTTTTATAATCCTAAAATAAAATGCGAAAGAACGAGAAAAAATCCTCCCAAAGCATATTGCCACCCCTCTTGTTTCATTTCCAGTCCACCCTAAACTGGGACCTTTTTCTCACAATCTATAATTACCCCCTCTATATTTACTTTATCAAGATAATCAAGCAAGCCTCAAAATGAATTTTAATCAGATAAAATGGATTCTAAGACGAGAAAAATGGGATTGATCACTGGAATAGCTTCCAGAGATGGCAGCGATATTTCCAAGTTGTTGTATATAATGGCAAAAAAGTTGGAGTACAGGGGAAATTCTCCATTCTGTATTTTCAAAAAAATAGAAACTGGTTGGGAGTCAATAATTAGTGAAAAGCCAGAAGATATTTTAACCTTCAAAACCTCCTTCGGAATTGTGGGGCGGTATCTCAATCTTGCGCAAGAAGAAGCGCCAGTCCCTTATGCAGATTGCCAAAATAGCAGGATTCTTCTTCTCGACGGTCGGATTTTCAACATCGCCGAGTTAAAAAACGAATTACATGCTGATCATAAGGGCGAGATCGCAGATTCCAACGTTATTGCACATTTAATTGAAGAATTACAAAGCAAAACCTTCGATTTCACAGTGATTTTCAGGAAACTCTTCGAATTATTTGAAGGAATATTTGTAGGAACCTTACTTTTGGAAAATCATGTCTTTCTCTTTCGTGATTTATTAGGAATTAAGCCCTTACACCTCTATAGTGGTCCAAAGTACATCGCGTTTGCCTCCGAGCAAAAGGCGCTATGGGCCGTGGGCTTCACTCCATCTCAGCCGCTTCCGCCCGGACGAGTCGTCCGCGTGGCGGAGAAGGGTTTTACCTCCATTTTCCAAGCCGATTTCAAGGGAACCGCCTTCATTGAACAAAGCCTTGCTTATTACGCCGAGGCGACACTGCACCTTCTGCAGACGAATTTATTGCGATTAAAACCGTGTGGCCCATTTTTCCTGCTGCTATCCGGAGGTCTGGACAGCACCTTATTGGCGACCTGCTTAAAAAAGATGAAAGTTCCATTTAATTCTCTGGTTGCAGGGAACGAGACCTCGAAAGACATTCAGAAAGCGCAAACCGCCGCGGATTTTCTGGAGATTCCCCTCGAAATTCTAAAATTTGATGTTGCTACGTTAGAAAAAATTCTACCGTTTCTGATTTACCATCTGGAGAGCCAAGAAGAGAAGAAATTAAATATTGCCTTCCCCTTATTTTATGCGACGCAGCATCTTAAGAGCAAGGGCATTCAGGTGATCTTCACGGGACAGGGTGCCGATGAATTGTTCGCCGGATACGAACGCCACGAATTTCAATTCGCACAGAATCCGCAAACCCTGCATGAGGCGCTATGGAATGATGTCCAAAATTTAGCGGAGGATAGTCTACGCCGCGATGATGCTGTTGCCATGGCGCATACCGCGGAACTCCGATTTCCCTATTTAACCCCGAACTTCGTGGACTTATGCATGCAAATTCCTCCCGCATTCAAGGTCCAACCCCCCATACGGAAATACATCCTACGAAAAATCGGTGATAACCTCAATTTGCCCACCCAAATTACGCAAGAACCCAAACGCGCCATTCAATTCGGTTCTGGATCCTATGACGTCCTGAAAAAATTGGCGAAATCCTATGGGTTTAACAAAGATTTTGCCTTAAAGCACGGTTTCTTTAGCTCAACACAGTTATTTCTTGACTCAATAGCGGTTATCCTTGGACTTCCGAATATTCATCCCAAAGTCATTGCATTCGTAGAAAAAAACCACCTAAACTTGCCGGACTCTATCTATAAACATCGAAACATGATTAATCAAACAGTTTAAAATTTCAGTTTCCTCTACTATATAGAGATAGTCATTAGTATTTTGGTGGAAGTTGTGGTCCTTATTTTCGATCTGGATGGCACTTTGATACATTCGACCTTTTTCTCTGATGTTTTGATGGAGACGTTACGCCGAAAACTTGAAGAAAATAATATTTCCGTCGAGAAGTCAGTTATTTTTCAAGATATCATTCAAAGATTCATTGGGAAACTGGCTGCCGCGGATAAAACGCCTGCTTATGATTGGGATTTGATAATGTGCGAATATCTAGCGCAATATAACCTTCCTTGGAAATGCGAAATTGAGGATTACTATAAATCGGATGAAGTTACCAAGTATAGTTTTCTCTATAAGGATGTGGGGGGCGTTCTCAAGTGGCTTTTGGAAAAGAACTACAACATGGTCATTTTAACAAACGGCCTACATAAATATCAGGATAACATAATTGTAAAATTGGATCTTCAAAAATTCTTCAAAAAAATTGTCATGCCAAATCCCGACTTATTTAATTTTGTGAAGCCGAACCCCGAGATTTTCAAATTCGCAACGCAAGGATTTCCAGAGCCCCATATTTCGATTGGCGATAGCCTCTACTTCGATATATTCGGGGCAAAATGTGCCGGTTTCAAAGCCATTTGGCTCATGCGCAAGCTCCCGAAAAAGTATTCGGAGTTGCCGCTCCAAGCACGGACCGAGAAAATCAACCAAAATCAGAATTTCCTGCTCAAATACATTTTCCAAAGCGCTCCTTTCCTCAAGGCATCATCTCATGAGTTAAACCTTGAGATGTTTAAACCCGACACTGTCATTGCAAATTTGCATGAATTAAAAGAAATTCTATGATTCACCGCTGTAGCTAGTTTTATTAAAATCAAGATCGTACTTTTTTAAATATGAAAACAGAAATCGAAATTATCGCGGATATGTTATTTGCGACCTTTTACTCAAAGGATATTGAGGAACGGAATAAACTTACTAAGAATTGGAATAAAACCTTCTTATTAACTATCACGGATCAAGGCAGTGTCTTAGGATCAGTACAAAACAGTGAAATACAGCTTAAAGCATTGAAATCAGATGAGACGCCGAAATATGATTTTGAATTGAAAGGGAATATCGAAACTTTTACCAAATTCACAGTGTATTCAAGCTATGGACTCAAGGATTGGTTTAAACGCTTTGGAAATATTGTTATCAGGCGTGTCAAATATAACCCCTTCTGGAAGATACGTGATGTCATTCGCTTTGCGAAAATGATGGGTGTTTAAATCATGGACGCGAAGCCAAAGAAGAAAATGGTTATTCTCGGCTTAGATAATGCTGGCAAATCTACCATACTATTGACCTTGAAACAGCAGACCGGCGTCCAAAGCTTTGCGAATTTGAAGCCGACGAAAGGGATTAACACCGAGAACTTCGAATCGCAGGAGGCCTCCTATTACGTTTGGGATTTCGGCGGGCAGGAAATCTACCGTCAAGGCTATTTGAAAAATCCGGACCAGTTCAAAGGAACGGATGTGCTAATCTATGTTATCGACATCCAAGATGCAACCCGTTATGAAAAGGCCCTCCAATTCTTGGAAGAAATTCTCGAAATCATGAAAAACCTCGGGCAGAAAAGCGAATATTCTGTCTTTCTACACAAATTTGATCCTGAATTACTAGAGACTGAACCGTATCAAAAAAGAAGTGCTGAACTACGAACTAAACTGCGGGCGCTCTTCAGGAAATATGCATTTCCATTGAAGGTCTATCACACGAGCATCTACACCGTTTTCCAACGCATTCAGGTGCTGTAAAAATCGTTTTTCAATGTGGATGAGTTTCAATTCTTTAATAAGGATTTAGATAAAGTATTCGGTTCTCCCCATGTAATAAATCGCTTAAACGATTGCTTAGATGAAGTTTGAAGGCTATTTGGCTCTAGGGTGGATTAATGGAAAAAATTTCAGAAATTTGGATTGTAAATAAAAGCGGTGCTCCCCTCTTTAACAGAAGTACTGATACTAGGGTAGATCCCGCTTTATTTAGCGGCTTTCTTTCCGCAATCCAAGGGTTTGTTGAGACCTCGTTCCAAGGCTCCCATTTAAAAACCTTAGTTTTCGGGGAATCGCAATTATTTTTCCTCTATATTGAAACCTATAACATGTTTATTGTGGTCCGCTGCCCTAAAAAGGTCAACGCTAAGGAAATCCAAGCAGGATTAGAAAAAATTTGGGACCTTTTCCTCACTAAATTCAAATCACATCTTGAAAAATCGATTACTGAT
>Ga0315285_10004622_pt1 | contig 14285 bp, 11 predicted proteins | sample YL17G09_36_MG_FD_203698 | JGI IMG/M metagenome (GOLD analysis project Ga0315285, IMG submission 203698) | Sediment microbial communities from Yellowstone Lake, YNP, Wyoming, USA - YL17G09_36 | ecosystem: Environmental > Aquatic > Freshwater > Lake > Sediment | place: USA: Wyoming | collected...
TTTCGGGGCTACTACAACCCGACGAACCAGAACGGCAGCTACGGGTTTCGTTGCTGCCAGGACAAATAGTAATACTTTGAACTTTACCCCGTTAGAAAAAACTCCTTGTTTACGGAAGGTAAAGGAATGGCCAATGCGGGGGCGGTTTAAATTTTCTAACGGGGTGAACACTTTTACCCTTTGGATTATTTTGTAGGGGCGGGGTTTATCCCCGCCCGTGATTGGGAGGGGACAAGCCCCTCCCCTACACCTCGCGAGAAGGTCGGTGATTGGGAGGGGACAAGCCCCTCCCCTACGGGAAAACGCGAAATTGGTAAATTGGGGGGGCATGAAGCCATCCCCTACGGACTACGGACAACATGGTTTTTTTGTAGGGGCGGGGCTTGTCCCCGCCTTTCAAATATGGAGCGGAAAAAGATAAGGCTGGATCATAATGTTTACAACGAACCCGGGCGGATTTTTTCGATTACGATTTGTTTGAAGGAAAGAAGACCATTGTTTCTGGAATCAAGATTGTTCAAGGAATTCTTTTTAATTTTGAAGGAGATGTCGCAAGCGAATAAAATCCCTGTTTATGCATATTGTTTCATGCCGGATCATTTGCATATTCTGATTGGGGTTTCCGAGAAAATTGGGGTGGTTGATTTTGTCCGGGAGTTTAAGGGCTTATGCACCAAGGCGGCTTGGGGATTGGGCCATCGAGGGGTGGTATGGCAGAGGAGTTTTTACGATCATTGTCTTCGGGATGATGAAGGTGTGAGGGAAGCGGCGGAATATATTTTGAACAATCCGGTCAGGACGGGGCTGGTGGGAGACTGGAAGGCTTATTCGTATTCTGGTTCGTTGGTTTGGGAGCTTCGATGAAATACCGGGAGGGGGCAAGCCCCTCCCCTACGGGAAAACGCGAAAATCGGTAGGGGCGGGGTTTATCCCCGCCTGTGATTGAAAGGGGCCGGAGTCCCGGGCCGGGAGGCCCGGGAGGGCGCCTTCCAGAGACCAGAAGGCCCGCACCCTGCCTCTTGATTTTTCCCCCTCACCCTTCCCTCTCCCCGCAGGGGAGAAGATTTAGATAAAGGGGTAATAAAAAAAGAATAAAATATTATTGTCTTGGTCATGACCGATTCCCATCCCATTCTGATTGCTATTATAATAAATAATACATGTGGTCTTAAATGTTTCCTCATCAGTCATTCCCGTCCCGCATCAGAGTGCGGGATAAACTCCGGCGGGAACCTAGTCCCCTTTCGTCATCCCCGCGAAAGCGGGGATCCAGAAGAAGAGGTTGGATTTCCCCGGATCAAGTCCGGGGCAGGCTTAGTCAAGCCCGGAATGACAATAATTGCCGCATTTACATATAATTGATTTGCTACATAATGATTTCAATATTTGGGTGAATCAATGATTAGAGATCTCCAAATTGAAGACCGGATCACCGAACTGGGTTTAAAACTGCCTGACCCTCCCCGCCCCCTGGGGGCCTATCTACCCGTGGTGCGGGTGGGGAATCTAGTTTTTGTCAGCGGGATGCTTCCCCGGCTGGAAGGAAGGCTGGTTTCGGTCGGGAAACTGGGGCAGGAACTCAATCTCAAGGATGGACAGGAGGCGGCCCGCCTGGCGCTTTTAAACGGATTGGCGGCGATTAAAAGCGAGATCCGGAACCTGGCCGCGGTGAAGAAATTTATCCGCCTGAACTGCTATGTTAATTCGGCCCTGGGATTCACAGAACAGGCGCAGGTGGCAGACGGGGCCAGCAATATCCTGCTGGCGGTGTTTGGCGAGGCCGGGCGGCACTCCCGGGTTTCGGTGGGGGTGGCCGAGCTCCCCGGCGGGGCCGCGGTGGAACTAGACCTGATCGTGGAAGTCGAACCCCGGGATTAACCGGGGAAATTGTTTTTTACGAAAATGCCTTAAATGTCCTGCCCGGTGGCCGGGGTGGTGAAAAATCCCTCCCCCTTGATGGGTGGAGGGTTTATCCCGAGTATGGCCGAGGGACCGGGGAGAGGGTGAGTAATGAGCGTGTCCCCCTCCCCATCGTCCCCTCCTCTCCGAGCCGGAGGTTCTACAGAGCCGGAGGCCACGAGGGGAGGGGAGATTATCGGATGGGTAAGAAACTGGAAAGCATTAGGAGGCGATCATGAGTTACATGAATGAAATCCTGATAATTTTTATTTGTCTATTATTCTCCGCGTTTTTTGCCATGAGCGAGACCGCGCTTTTACGCCTGCGACTGGCGGCGGTGGAGTCGAAAGCCGGGGCGGGCCAGGCCACCGCGGTGGTGATCCGCCATATCCTTTCTTCCACCTCCCGGTTTCTTTCCTCGATTCTGATTGGAAACAACCTCGCGAATATCGCGGCCAGCGCCGTGGCGGCATCCTTGTTTGTCGGCATCTGGGGAGAGAAACTGGGGGTGCTGGCGGCCACCGGAATCATGACCGCGGTCATCCTGATTTTCTGTGAAATCATCCCGAAAACCCTGGCCGCGAACAACCCGGAAAGGTATTCCAGCCTGGTTGCGCTTCCCCTGTACGCGATTCAAGGTTTGCTCTGGCCCCTCAGCAAGTTTCTGGAATTGATCACTGCGCCTTTGATCAAGATTCTGGGGGGACGGGAGGCCCTGGAGCAAGCGGTCAGCGAAGAGGAGATCCTCCGCCTGGTGCGGGTGGGGGCCCGGACCGGCTCGATCGAAAAATACCCGGCGGTCATCGTGGGCGCCGCGCTCCAGGCCTCCAAGACCACCGTGGCGGAGGTGATGGTGCCGCGGGCGGAAATTTTCGCGGTTTCGGAGGATGCCGGTCCGGAACAGGTTTTAAGCCAGATGGTGGAGGACAGGTATACCCGGGTTCCGGTTTACCGGGGCGATCTCGATCATGTCGTGGGTGTGGTTCACCTGAAGGATGTGATCGCGATCTCCCGGGGGGTTTTGAAGGGAACCCACCGGGACATCATCCGCCCGGTGCTGCGGGTCCCGGCCGGGAAGAAGACGCTCGAGCTTCTCCGGGAAATGCAGATCAGCTTTTCCCACATGGCGATCGTGAAGGATGAATTCGGGGCCACCGTCGGGTTGGTGACCGCGGAAGACATCCTGGAGGAGATCGTGGGCGAGATCCGGGATGAGTTTGACCAGGAAGAACTGGAGGCGATTCAGAAGGAGCCGGATGGGCATTACCTGGTTCTGGCCAGGATGAAGGTGGTGGATTTTAACCGGCAGACCGGTCAGAGCCTGCAGCACCCGCAGATAGGGAAGGGGCAGACCATCGGGGGATTGTTCATCAATCTACTGGGTCGGACCGCGCACAATGGCGATCTGGTCAGCGTCGGCAACCACCAGCTCGAAGCGGTGGATGTCTCCGGGATCAGGATCGTCCGAATCCGGGTCATCCCACCCACGGAAACGCCGGCGGAAAAAGCTAAGGAGGGAATCACCAGCGGGGAATGAAGCCGACCCCGCCCCTAACCAAAAGCCCGCGACGCAAGGGAAAATTTCATCACGATCAGTTAACATTAAAGTTGTATTTTTCCTAAACTACGGCGTTTTCCTTACTTCTTTTTCCCCCCCTTTTTATGATAATTCCCGGAAATCGGAAGGAGGGTCATTTTGGAAGATCTTTATCTCAAATTCGGACGGCGGCTCAAATCTTTACGGACGGAAACCGGCTTAAGTCAGAGGGAACTGGCTCAGCTCACCAACCTGAGCGCCAACTATATCGCCCTCTTGGAAGCGGGGAAGCGGTCACCCTCATTGCCGGCCATCGCGGTTTTGGCCGGCAGCTTGCAGGTGCCGATCAACAAACTCATGGATTTTGAAGTCCAGGATCCGGTGGAAAAGAAAAAAGGCCGGAAACACCTGGATTACCGCGAACGGGTTAATCGTCTTCTCTTTGCCAAGGATGAAACCAAGGTCAGACTCCTGTATGATGTGATCCGCAGGATTTTGAAAGGGTAATTAAAACCCTGGACCGGATTTCCCCTGAGTTTTAAACCCCGAGAAATAACCAAGATCTGATCGATTCCGTTCTTGACATTCCTCGCTGGGGTAATCGAAGGCGCCCAAGCCCCGATCACTATTTTCTCAAAAGGCCGGAACGATCCCGTCCGGGGGAAGGTCACGGGCTGATAAGCTTAAGCCCGGAACGGTAACGGCCGGAGAGTTCCTGATAAGCCAGGTTGCCCAGCTTGATAAAATCGATCATTTCCGGCTGAAGGTCCCGGGTGACCTTACCCGGCCTTCCCATCACCATCTTCCCGGAAGGAATCCGGGTGTTAGGCGTGAGCAGGGTGCCGGCGGCGATCAGCACGTCGTCCCCGATCCGGCATTGGGGAAGGATGATGGCCCCGATTCCGATCAGGACATTATCCCCGATCTCGGAATGATGGACGACCGCCCCGTGGGCGATATGGCAGCCCCGGCCGAAGGAGGCGGTGAATTCCGGATCGGCATGGACTACCGCGTTATCCTGGACACAGGTTCCATCCCCGATCCGGATCCCGCCGAAATCACCCCGGAGCACGGCCCCGGGCCCGACGAAACAATTTTTCCCGATGATGACGTCCCCGATCACGCTGGCGGAGGGGTGAATGTATACGCCTTCCTCCAGCCTGGGCTTTTTCCCTTCAAATTCATAGATGGCCATCAGGTTATCCTCCTTATTTGAATGCCAAAGGGTTTCTGGTTTCGAGTTTCTGGTTTGGAAAAGGGGCATTTGAGCTTTGAACTTTGTGCTTAACCTAAATAGTTTTGACTTATTCATTTGAATAATTATATTTTAGGGGAAATTATTAAAGAAAACCCGGAAAGAATTTTAGAAAGGGGGAGAACGTGAAAGATTTAAAAAACAAAATTGCGCTGGTGACCGGGGCGGCCACCGGAATTGGCGAGGCTACCTCCCTGGCATTCGCGCGGGAAGGGTGCGACCTGGTGCTTGCCACCCGGGCCAATGCCAAGGGCTTAAATGCCACCGCCGATAAGATTCGCGCGATGGGACGGAAAGCCCTGACCGTGATGACGGATGTCTCCAAGCGGGATGATGTCGAGAAACTCTGCCAGACCGCGTTAAAGGAATTCGGAAGGGTGGACATTTTAATGAACAACGCCGGGGTGGGCCTGGGCTGCGAACTCAAGGACATGTCCCTGGAAGATTGGGATTGGGTCATGGGGGTAAATTTCTGGGGTTCGGTCCACACCCTGTATTATCTGCTCCCCCACATGGTGGAGCGGGGGTCGGGGCACATCGTGTACGTGTCCTCCGGGGCGGGGTTGACCGGTTTGCCGGCCAGCGGCGCTTATACCGCCAGCAAATTCGGCCTGGTCGGCCTGACCGAGGTCCTGCGCACCGAAGTGGAGCGGTTCGGGATCGGGGTAACCGTCGTCTGCCCGGCCGTGATCCGGACCAACATCTTTGATTCCACCCGGGTGAAGGGATTCAAGAAGGAAGTTACCAAGCCGCCGGTTTTCATGAAAATGACCCCGGAAAAAGCGTCCCTGCTGATCATCCGGGGGGTCAAGCGGAACCAGGCGGTCCTGGTGATTACCGCCTTTGCTAAGATTTGTTATAACATCAAGAGGTTTTCCCCCGCGCTCTTCCGGCAGGTGGCCAAGGGCATGTTCAGTCAATCCCTTAAACACAAGGAATAAGAGCGCTAGACGCTGGAGAGAAGCCTGGAGATTACTCGGTAGGCCCGGTTGGCCAGTTCTTCCGGGGAATCGCTCGCCCCTTTATTCACGTAACTGGAAGGCTCGAAGGATTTCAGGAATTTCTTGAATTCATCGTCACATTTCCTCACCGTGAAAAAGAGGAGGGGGATTTTTTTCTTGGCGCTTAATCCCTTTTCAATCTCCCGGAGAGAAACCGCCGCTTGAATTCCGTTAATAATCGGCATCTCCACGTCCAGGATCCCAAGGTTGACCGGCTGCTTTTCCCGCATGCGGCGGGTGGCGTTGGAGATGAATTCCGCGCCGTTCTTGCAGGGGATGACCTCGCGGCCGATCTTCTTGTCGATCAGGAGGCGGGTGATCAGGTTCCGGAGCAGGTCGGAGTCCTCGGCGTAAATTATGCAATCCAGGGTTTTAGCCGGAGGGGGTTCGAGATGCTCGGTCAGGGTGAGACCGCAGCTGGCGCAGTGGGTGACCTCGCTTCCCGACTCCAGGATGACATAGGTATCAACCTCGACCCCGCAGCTCGGGCAGTAGGTTTTTTTCGATGAGTTGGCCGGCATAATCAGTTTGTTCTGCTAAATTGAGACCGCGATTTCAAGCCAGTGTCCGGTAACGTCGGATCCGCCCACCTCCCGCCGGAAAGCATATTCAAAAGATCCCCGCGGCATCCGCCATCCCAGTCCAAGCCCGTACCAGTCACGATCAGACCGGTCGAATGAATATCCTCCCCGGATAAAAATTTCCTTCCGGGCCACCAGTTCTATCCCCAAATTATATCCCAGATTGTCGCTCTTGGCTTTGGGCAGCCAGAGGAGGTCGAAATCCAGGTTGACATACTCGCCCAGACGGGAACCCAGGCCAAAATCCACTTCCCGCTGATCGCCTTTGACGTGAACCAGGTTCTTCCCGATCACACCGAAAATAATGTAGTGGCTGGGAATGAAAAGAGCGGAGGCATCCAGGCGCCAGCCTTTCCGATGAGGCCAGAGATAGTGGGTGGTGACTCCGAGATGAAATGATCTGAGATATTCCTGGGCAAGCGCGACGGCCACTTCCTGGGCCTCGGTCTGCTGGTCATAATCCCGGTCCCTTTTTTTATAGATATATGCTACCCCTGCCCCCACCGGAGAGGTTTTGGTATCCACGATCGAGCCAGAAAGATAGTGAAAATTTTCCGAACCGGAGTTAACGAGGGTGTAACCCGTTCCGACTGTGTATCTTTTGGTCTGGGTCAGGCCGGCCGGGTTGAAAAAAATGGCGGAGTTGTCGTCTGCCATCGCCCGGAAAGCTCCCCCCATTCCGACGCTTTTGGCCCCGATGGATTCATAAAAGGCCCGGCCCTCCGTCGCGGTCAGCACGGCCAGGGCAAGAGTCAGGAAGGGGAGAATTTTCAAATTTATTCTTGGTCTCAAGCTCAATTTAAAACAATAAATCCTGGCGTATGGTATCGTAAATCGCTTTGCCATTGTTGTCATCCCGGGCTTGACCAAGCCTGCCCCGGACTTGATCCGGGGGAATCCAACCTCTTCTTCTGGATTCCCGCTTTCGCGGGAATGACGGTTAAGAAATACAGGCAAAAATATCTATCAGTATTGTACTGAACTAATCTTATCATTTAACGGTATATTACTCGACCTTTTATTTTTTAAATAGTTCCGAGAGAAAGCGACCGGTATGGGATTCCGGAATTTCCGCCAGCTCCTCCGGGGTGCCGGCTCCGACCAGTTCCCCCCCCTGATCCCCGCCTTCGGGGCCCAGGTCAATGACATAATCCGCGGATTTGATCACCTCGAGATTGTGCTCGATGATGACGATCGTGTTTCCCTCATCTCGAAGCCTCAAGAGGAGGTCGAGCAGGTGCTGGACGTCGGCAAAGTGAAGCCCGGTGGTGGGCTCGTCCAAAAGGTAAAGGGTCCGGCCGGTAGACCGCTTGGAAAGCTCCCGGGCCAGCTTGATCCGCTGGGCTTCCCCTCCGGAAAGGGTGGTGGCGGATTGGCCCAGGCAGATATAGCCCAGTTCTACCACGGCCAGGGTGCGGAGTTTCTCCCGGATGCGGGGATAGGCGGAGAAAAGGGTTTCCGCCTCAATTACCGTCATCTCCAGAACCTCGGCGATATTCCTGCCCTTGTAGGTTACCTCCAGGGTGTCCCGGTTGTACCTTTTTCCCCGGCACTGTTCACATTGAACGAAAACGTCGGGGAGGAAGTGCATTTCGATCTGGATTACCCCGTCTCCTTCGCAGGCTTCGCACCTTCCCCCCTTGACATTAAAGCTGAACCGGCCGGGATGGTAACCCCGGGCCCGGGCTTCCGGCAACCCGGCGAAAACCTCGCGGATCTCGGTGAAAACCCCGGTGTAAGTGGCGGGGTTCGAGCGGGGAGTCCGGCCGATCGGGGACTGGTCGATGTTGATGACCCGGTCCAGTTGCTCCAGTCCGATTATTTCTTCGATCTTGACGGAAGGGATGCGGGCGCGGTGCAGACTCCGGGCCAGGACCGGATAGAGGGTATCGATAATGAGGGAGCTTTTCCCGGAGCCGGAGACACCGGTGACGCAGGTAACCAGCCCCAGGGGGATCCGGACCGTCAGGTTTTTCAGGTTATGTTCCCGGGCGCCCTTGAGCACCAGCATGCGTCCATCGGATTTTTTCCTGGGAGGGATGGGAATTTTCAGGCGGCCGGAGAGGTAACCTCCGGTCAGGGAAGAGGGATGGTTCTTGATTTCCTCCGGGGTTCCGGCCAGTACGACCCGGCCTCCTTCCCGCCCGGCTCCGGGACCCATGTCGATAACCCAGTCGGCCGAGAGGATGGTTTCCTCGTCGTGTTCCACCACGATCACGGTATTTCCCAGGTCGCGGAGCCTTTCCAGAGCCCGGAGCAGACGGAGCTGGTCCCGCTTGTGCAGGCCGATCGAGGGTTCGTCCAGGATATAAAGGACCCCGACGAGTCCCGATCCGATTTGCGTGGCCAGGCGGATGCGCTGGCCTTCCCCCCCGGCCAGGCTGTTGGCGGGCCGGTCCAGGGTCAGGTAATCCACTCCCACCTTGACCAGGAAGCCGAGACGCTCCCGGATTTCTTTCAGAAGCCGCCGGGCGATTTCCGCCTCCCGGGAGGTAAGCTTGAGCTCGGCGAAGAATTGATCGATCTCCGCGATGGTTAAGCGGGTGATCTCGGCGATGGATTTTTGGGCCATTTTCACCGAGAGGCTTTCCGGCCTCAAGCGGGTGCCCCGGCAGGCCGGGCATTCCTGGGTTTCCAGGTAGCGGGAAAGCTCCTCGCGTTCGGACCAGTCCGGATCCTGCTCCAGCCGGGCCCGCAACTCCCCGATTACCCCGGGAAAAGGCCGGAGAAAACGGTGCCTTTTGCCCCCGCGTTCGTACCAGAACTCGATTTTTTCATCTCCCGTCCCCGATAGAATGATCTCCCGGGTGGCGGGGAGGAGTTTTTTCCAGGGGGTATAAATGTCGAAATCGAAACGCCGGCTCAAGGATTCCAGGATCTGCTGGCGCACCATCGGGTTTTTTTTCTGCCAGGGCTCCACCGCGCCTTCCCGGAGGGAAAGATTTTCATCCGGCACCACCAAACCGGGGGCGAAATCGGTTTTGGTCCCCAGGCCGCCGCATTCCGGGCAGGCCCCGTAGGGGTTGTTGAAAGAAAATATCCGCGGGTTGATTTCAGGGAGGTCGATCCCGCAATCCAGGCAAGCGAAGCGGGAGCTGAAGGTCACGGTTTGGTCGCCCGGCATCATGACCCGGACGATTCCTTCCGCGAGCCCGGTAGCCAGTTCGACGGCTTCCGCCAGACGGGGGCGGATATTAGGTTCGTCCTGCTCCTTCGTACCGGATTGTTTGGGAATCGCGATCCGGTCGATCACCACCTCGATGTTATGTTTGCGCTTGCGGTCCAGCTCGATTTCCTCGGTCAGTTCCCGCTGTTCCCCGTCGATGATCACCCGGAGAAAGCCCTGGCGCCGGAGATCGGAAAGTTCCTTCCGGTATTCGCCCTTCCGGCCCCGCACAATTGGGGCAAGGATGACGATCCGGGAGCCGGGGGGCAGTTCCAGGATCCGGTCCACGATCTGGGGAGGGGTTTGCGAGCTGATTTCCCGGCCGCAGCGGGGGCAGTGGGGACGTCCGATCCGGGCGAAAAGCACCCGCAGATAATCGTAAATTTCAGTGACGGTCCCGACGGTGGAACGGGGATTTTTGGAGACGGTTTTCTGTTCGATGGAGATGGCCGGGGAAAGCCCGAGTATTTCATCCACGTCCGGTTTTTCCATCTGTTCCAGGAATTGCCGGGCATAAGCGGAAAGTGATTCCACGTAACGGCGCTGGCCTTCCGCGTATATCGTGTCAAAAGCCAGGGAACTTTTTCCTGAGCCGGATACCCCCGTAATCACGGTCAGACTGTGACGGGGAATCTCGACCGAGATATTTTTCAGGTTATGTTCGCGAGCCCCGCGAACGATTATTTTTCCCGGTTCCATTGTTAAACGCCCAAATTTATAAGTTTATCGGATTGAGCGGGGGAAAACCACGGTTTTCGAGGAAGGAATAATAAGAAGATAATGCCAAATGTTAATGCTCAAAGTTTCCCACGACCCCGAATGGGGTCTCGGGACGAGGACCCCAGAGGGGCAAATGAATGTCAAAATCTCCCTCGAACCCGAATGAGGGCTCGGGACGAGAACCCCAGAGGGGCAAATGTCAAAACTCTTACCCTTTGAACTTTGGATTTTGCGTTTGATATTTGAATTTTAATTTTGGAAATGAAAAAAATAGGCCGTCCCAATATTATTTCTCACAATTGGGACGGCCTGGGGAGAGGGGCTTATTCTCTCTCGGATAACCACTGGACCGGTTAGTTACCCTTGATCTCAACCCGTTTGGGTTTGGCTTCCTCCCCCTTCGGGAGAGTCAGTTCCAGGACCCCGTTTTCATAGTGGGCCGTGATCTCCTCGGCTTTGACATTCTCGGGAATGCCGAAGCTCCGGGAAAAGCGCCCATAATACCTCTCGGTCCGGTGAACCTTTCCTTCCTTCTTTTCTGTTTCAGTTTTCCTTTCCCCTTTCAGGGTCAGGACCCCGTCTTCGATCGCGACTTCCAATTCTTTCTCAGTAAGTCCCGGAGTCTCCGCTTCCAGATAATAATTCTTATCGTCTTCCTTGACTTCAACCGCCGGGTAACCCAGGGTCGGGGCCTCCCCGAAGAAGAATTCGATATCGTCGCTCCCGAAGGGCCGGAAAAGCTCCAGATCATCGTACCAGGTCCGTAACGGTGATGTTCTCCAAAGTTCAATGTTCATTTAACACACCCCCTTTCGAAAATTAAGCTAATCACGAATTGAAATTTGTCAACCCGACCGATGGAATCCCAATGCCAAGGCCTTATTGAATACACTTATATGCGGCGGAAAAGTATGACAACTGGTTAAATCTCAAGGAAAAACAAGAATTTGTTGACACTGAGGTTTGTTAACCATTAGGATTACAAAGAATATTATCTGGTTAAAAACGTGGATATAAGAGCGAAGGAGATAAAAAGGGGTTTTCAGCTCCTTTTCTTTGTTTTTCTAACCGGGGAATTACTCTTTTCCGCGGATTCTTGGTCGCAGTCGGAAGCCAATAATAAAGTATATCCCCAGCCGATTACCCAGATCGAATCCGAGGCAGGTGTAACTTTTCCCGAGGGAGAAATTCGGGCAGAGTCCGAGACGGTTGATACCTTTCGCGAGTCGGTGACATCGTCGATAGAGTTTCCGGTTCAAACCTTCCCGCCTCCGCCGCCTCCGCTTGAACCGATGCCGAGGGCGATTTACCCCCGCCTCTTGACCCAGCCGGTTTCCGGACCCGGGCCGGATACGGGTGCCGGCCCGACCTATCCCCCGGAAAACCTTCGGTCGGAACCGGCAAAAGCCTCGCCTACCCTAATTACCCAATTAGAAATACCCGAGAGCGCATCCCGCCCGGTTTTAGTCCTCTTCCCCTGCGTGGGTAAGGAAGGTATCCCGAACCAGTTTCGTAATGAGTACCATGAAAATCTTTATCAAACCCTGGTGGCTTTGGGGATCTACCATCTGGCCGAAAACATCAAGGTGGAGGATGTAATCCGCAACCTCAATCTTTCACCCTACGACCTCGAACAAAAGGGTGGTCTCGATGTTGGAAAGACCTTAGGAGCAAGCGAGGTATTAAATTGCTTTGTTAATGAAACCGCGAACGGGGATAAATACTCGATTTCCTTAAAATCCCGCTCTGTTCCGGAAGGCAAGGAGAAAGGAACTGCTTCGGGGAAAATAAGTAAAATTTACGAGCCGGACCAGATGCAGGGCCTGAATGATGATCTGGCTTGTCAGATAGGAAAATGCAACCGGGTTCAAGTTTTCCAGCGCAAGAAAATTTTATTGGTGGTGGATTCCTCTAATTCCATGCGCAAATTCGGGGGCAATGATATATACAACCGCCGCCGTTCGGGCGCGAAATTAATTCTCAATTATATAAAGAGAAACGAGCTTTCCAACGTCGAGCTCGGGATTATTGATTTCAGTGATCGGGTGCATTTTTCGGTCTGTCCGCTTTCGGTGTTTGACCATTACGAAGAATTGGAATCGGCGATTGACCGGATCGGGGCCCAGGGAGGGGAAACCAACTTTGATCTTTGCCTGGAAACCGCTTATGCCTGCATAGATACCGGTCAGGAAGTGCAGAATTACATCTTTTTTCTTACTGACGGGTTTCATAATATCGGGGAATATCAAAATTTACACCGGCTTTTTAACCCGAAATACAACCCGGAGATAAAAACCAATATCCCAATTTTCGTGATGGGACTGGGCGCCGACGTCCAAAATCCCAGCCTGCAGTTTGAGCAGGGATTAGACGAGACGATGCTCAGCCGGATCGCCCGGGAGAGCGGGGGAAAGGACTATATCCCGATCTTTTCCGCCGAGGATATCCAAGCGATTTTCATGTCGCTGGTGGAGCTCGAGGTGATGTATCGGAAGGGCGTCGTTTCCGACGTGGTTAAAGGAATCAAACGCGGGGAAAAGAAATCCTTCCAGTTCCAGGGCGGCGGTGACATTTTCATTTACATCGAAGAAAAATCCGAGTTTAGCTACGAGGTAAGAGACCCCAAGCGGAATAAAATTTTAATCACTCCCAACGGAAGTTACCGCATTATTAATTCCCGAGGGCAAGATATCCCCCGGGAAAAGTATCCGCTCATCAAGGTCTCGATTTTCCAGCATCAGGCTTCCTTTATTCGCCTGGAAAACGGTTATTACGGAGATTACCAGGTCGCAATAAAAGGCAAAAGCGGTATCCCCAGCAAGGGAACCAATCTCCACTACATGGTGAGTACGGCGGAAAGGCTGGGTTTAGAGGTTTTGCGGCCGGAGCCGGGATACGTTCATGAAAACCTGGACCATGATATTCACTTCCTGATCGGATTAGTCGATCTGCCCAGGCCCGTAGTCACGGCGTCCGCCCGGGTTTTGGTTTTCAAGGAAAACCAAAAGATAGAGGAATTTCCCTTTGGTCCCTTCCGGGGCAGTGGTTCGACCATCGACTTTTTCTACTCCGGCACCCATGCTCATGGTCGGGGGCATTACCGTTTCAAGTTCGAAATCGAAGGCCAGCTCGCGGGGGGAATCTTTTTCCAGCGGTTCCGTGAGTCCAATATCCTGGTCGCGGTTCCCAAAACGGTGGCGGCCGAAAAACGTCAGGAAGTGGTCAGGGTTCAGACCGCCGCCGGGCCGGATCCAATCTCTCAAATCCCGGAAGGACTCCAGAATGTTTATTTTATGCTTGGCAACGACGAGATTTCGCCGGAGGCCCGGCCGGTTCTAAAAAGCCTGGTGCGATGGCTGCAGGGTCATCCGCGGACCCGGATTCGACTGGAAGGGCACGGCGATGATCTCGGTTCCCAGGAGGATATTTACCAACTTGGTTTTCGTCGGGCATCGAAGGTGAAAGAATTTTTACGTTCCCAGATTCTCGGCTTCGAGCCTTCCAGGATTGAGATTGTCAGTAAGGGGAGAAACGAACCCATAGTTTCCGGGCCCAGCTTCGCGATGCGCTGGAAGAACCGCCGGGTGGAAGTCAAGATTTTGCCCGCCCCTTAAACTTCCTTTGCCAAGGATGGAGGACAATGGTTACGGTTACGAGGCACGTATCGTTCCTCAGCTGCGTTAAGCGGTTTTAAAACCGGAACCGAAAAACATAACCGAAACGAATATCATAACCGCTAAACGAATCACTTTTTTAATTCAAGGGGGGCAGATGGGGTTGAAAGATTTCCAGATCCAGGGAAAGGTGGCCATTGTCACGGGAGCCAGCCGGGGCATCGGCCGGGCCATCGCCCACGGCTTGTCCGAGGCCGGGGCGAAGGTGGTGCTCTCCAGCCGCAAGCTGGAGGATCTCCAGAAGGTGGCGGAGGAGATCCGCGGGAAGAAAGGGGACGCCTTCCCGATCGCGGCCCACAACGGGAGGATCGCCGACCTGGAAAACCTGGTGAAGAAGACGGTGGAGCATTATGGGACAATCGACATCCTGGTGAACAACGCCGCCACCAATCCGGTTTTCGGACCAATCATCCAGGTGGAGGAATCGGCCTGGGACAAAATCATGGCGGTCA
>Ga0315285_10004624_pt1 | contig 14281 bp, 11 predicted proteins | sample YL17G09_36_MG_FD_203698 | JGI IMG/M metagenome (GOLD analysis project Ga0315285, IMG submission 203698) | Sediment microbial communities from Yellowstone Lake, YNP, Wyoming, USA - YL17G09_36 | ecosystem: Environmental > Aquatic > Freshwater > Lake > Sediment | place: USA: Wyoming | collected...
CACCATCTGGGGCATGAGTAACTGTTACTCCACCAATTACCCAAGTAAGAATTGCAGTTCCTGTTACAGTTAAAGTTTCAACTTGTTGTATACCAGTTACTCCAGTAAGAGTTTTTACTCCGCTTCCAGTAACACTTGTGCTATTTCCGTTGATACCAACTACAGAACCTTGAGGTCCAGCATTAGTAATTGAACTATAAACAATATAAACTTTATTACCAATCGCAGTTGCGGTTGCAATTGAACCTAAATTAATTTCATCTGCAATTGCCGCTGCAACTACAGCTGTTGAATTTCCAGAAGTAACTGCTACAGTTGTTCCTGCTAAATCATTACTTCCAGTTAAAATAATTGAACCAGAAGAGCTGCAAGCATTATTTACTGATAAAGTTTCTTCTTGTCCTACTGGGGCAATACCTGGAGTAGTAACTAAAGTTGCAATATGAATGCCATTTTGTTGTACAGTTGGAGTTTGTGCTTGTGGGCCAAATCCACTATGAGTTAGAGTAATAACTGAACCATTATTAGTTGCAATATAATCTGGATCAGCATCCAAAGCAGTTGCAATATTATCAGCAACAGTAGTTGCAGTATAATCTGGAGTACCATCATTAACTACATCAATTCCTCTAACAGTAACAGTAATATCATCTGTTGGAAGATTGTTAGCTGGTGAAGCATTGCTAAAAGTCAAAACTTCAATCTGTCTACCAGCAACAGTAAATGCATTACCTTCATAATTGATAACATCTATTGTAGGTGTACCAGAGATTGTGATTGTATCTAATTGTTGTATTCCATCGTTAAGTTGAATAGAAACACTGTCACCAACTTCATAGTTAGTTCCATCATTTGAGATGGTTACAACCGCATTATTATATAATGGAGTTGAGTTTTTTGCAATATCTGGGTTTACGATACGAACAAATCTACAATCATTTGCATATTTTAAAAAGTTTGCAACTGAAAAGAATGTAGCAAATGTATAATCATCGGGTAAACCAACACGATCTACTTGATCAGCTTCATCAGATAATTGTATAATTTGAAATGCAGGTCCCCATTGAGCTTTCCCTACGGTAGCTCCACGACCAGTTGCAGCTCTTCCGATAGTTGCAGTTAAGTCTTTTTCTTTTGTTTCTAATCCTGGGCTTAGAAGGGTCATTTTTAATTCCTCTTTTAATAAGTATTACAATTATTTATATCTAAATATTTAGATATTTTTTATTCTTGGATAAACCCCATAAAAACTTAAATCGTCTTCCTGGGCATCAATTGTTTCGTTTCCATCATCAAAAAAAATAAATCCCATATCGTCTTCCAATATAGTATTTATATCGTCTTCAAACAATTCATTAGTAATTTTCCTACTAAATCCAGTATAATCATCAAAAGTATCTAACGTAGTTAGATAGGCAAAATTTACTAATGCCATTACTGTATCATCTTTATGACCAGCTTCGGCCTCCCATGATACGTTACTTTGAATAAATGTCATTATTTCATTAATAGTTTGTTTATTATTTATAATCAGTTTATCTTTTTCTATTAAGTCTTTTAAAGTAGAACATCCATTTGCTTTGACTTTTTTATTCATTTTAAGCCCAATATCCATTCCACCAAATTCTACAAGATTATCATATTCTAAATCCATGTATAATTCTTTAGCAACTAATATTCCATTATTGTTTAATTCTATACAAACAAATGCCTTATTGTAATATTCTGACCATTTCATAATAATCGTTGGTAATAGTAATGGAGAAATTTCATTACTTCTATAACATGCCACTTGTTGAAATGGTGATTTAGTAACTTCAATAATTTGTACTACAGAATAATCTTGTCCACGACCTTCAGAAACATCAACTAATGAAATATATCTTTTACCTGCTTCAGGTTTTATATAAATTTCCATATTATCAATTATATCAATTGGTTTTCTAGCAGTTAGTTGCGCAATTTTCCATCCAGCAATTAACGTATCTGAAGAACCAATAAATAATGCTTCTTGTTCTTGAGCAAAAGATTCTTCTGAAGAGTTTGCAATTTCTTTAGCTTTCCAAGCTTCATCCCGCCCAGGTACTTGTGACCAATGAATTTTAAATGGATAGAAGTCACTAGTTCTCTCTTCAGCTTTTGTCCAAATTTGATAAAAGTGATTCATACCTTTTGGAGTAGATACTAAAATCATTTTAGATTTTTTACCAGAAGAAATTACTGGCCAGGTAGAACGCCAGAAATCTGCCCATTCGTTTCTGTCAATGAATGCAACCTCATCAATAAATACTAATGAATAAGAAAATCCACGAACTGAGTCATCTGATGTTGCATGAGCAGCAATTTTAGATCCGTTATCAAAAGCAATATCACCCTTGTTCCATACTTCTACACCCTGTTGTAAAAAATCTGGAAGATATCTAAATGCCTTTTTAACACGATCTAAAATTTCCCAAGCAATACTTTTCTTATTTGCAAGAATTGCCATTGGTTTTTCTTTATTAAATAATGCATAATGTAATAAGAAGGCGGCGGTGATTGTAGATTTACCAACCTGACGGGGACATTTTGCAACAAAAAATCTATTATCTTTCATTGCACGCAGCATATCTTCTTGGAACTCATACAAATCAAACATAACCAATCCATGGTCAATATGTACAATTCTTAAATAGTTTCTTACGAAGTAAACAATATCATCCCGACATTTTACAAATTCTTCTCGCATTTCATCGGTATATTTAATTTGAACATGACCCTTTTTAAGATCTGGATCAGCAAGATATCGAGTTGTTCTATCTTTTTTATTTTTGTAGGTTTTAAAGTTAGCTGGGTTATCGTATTGTAATGGAGTAGCTTTGGTATAGACCCAATCATCTGCACCATCTTGTTCCTTAAGAATATTAAAATGTTCTACTTCACTTAATGCATCAGACGTATCTGAATCATTTTGCTTAAGAACTAGTTTTTTTAGTGCCATTATCTATTACCATTATAGGATTTAATCCATCTCCAACTTCATCTAGTAAGTCACTAGAACTTCCAGAAAAAATTTCAAGAGCAAGATTACCAGGAATATTTGGAGTATTATTAACTCCAGAAGCTTTATTCATATCAGTTTGTAATTTCATTAATTTTTCAGAAGCAGTTGTAAATTGACCCATTAAAGCTGCAAAAGCTTCAACAGATTTTGGATGTCTAGATTCTATAATAGCAGTTAATGCCTCTCGTGAAGCTTTGTCCATTAGTTGAATTGAGTTTCTAAGAGATTCTCTTGCAAAGATATAATCATCATTAATATCTAATCCACGATTAAGTGGATGTGATTTCGTTGGTATTAACTCAATAGGAAGTTGGTCTTCTTGAGGAGTTTCTAATTCATCAATTGTCTTTACTAAAAGATTTTTTAAAAACTCTTCATCACTATCATGTCCAATCATATTAATCCTTAATCAAATAAAAACAATTTCCAACTAGATGATACTGCGCATGAAAAGTTCCATGCAGCTCTCATGAATACCAAACAATTTGAATAATTATTATCAGGTCTAGCTGTTATAGTTACTTGATGAATTTCTGGAGAATTTATTACTACCACAGAAAATCTTATTCTGGTAGCTTCTGAAAATCCCCAAAATATATTAGTTGTATCAGCTATTAGAAAATCACCAGTATATGTTCCTGAGGATAATGAGGCCCAATTAGTAGAATTAAAATCGCCATAGGTTTCTATATCTAGTACAGGAACACCATATAATAATGCTAATGATCCCATTCTATATTGCCAGACATATCCAGTTGAATGATCTGTTATAATAGTTCTTTCAGGAATTTGATATACTTCATAACTATTTAGTATTGGAGTATTAGTGGTTCCAGTTGTTCTATCAGTTCTCCAAACTTGAATTGTATTTGGTGTCCATATTCCGTAATCAAATTCTCCAAGATTAGGAACATAATATGCATCACCGTTATTCGGAGTGAGTCCGGTTGGATTAGCTATAGTAATACTTTGTACTACTACACCACCACTTATAAAATCTATAAAACGATATAATGATCGTTGATCATTAGTATATTCTTCTTTATATCCAGCATTAACTATTTTGCCGTGTTTGGGCCCATATATTTTTGTCATATTATCCTCTAAAAAATTCCGAAGTCATCCCCAAAACCCGTATTCGGGGTTGAATTTATTTCTTTATCAGAACGTCTTCCTATTCTTATCCAATTAAATCCACAGTCTACATCATAAACTTTAGTAAATCTAATTAACATACTTTTTTTATCACTAATAAAATATGAAGGATTGGCTGATTCAAAATTAAATGGAACAATATTTTGAGAAATTAAAATATTATTTTTATATAAATTGAGTTTAGTATTTGAACCATTATCTAAAACTTCTACTCTTATTACATCATTATTTATAAAAGTATAATCAGCAGCATTTTCTAATTCTTGATAGTTTGTCCATGCATCTATTACCCCAAGTATTCCGTGCACTAATATCCATTGGGATGCATCAGAAAATATAAGTTGATATAATCCACCAAAATAATCTAATTCAGGATCTCCAGAAAAATATTGATCTAGTGGAAATGATCTTAAATATACCTCAAGATAGATACTATTATAATCGTTTATAGACGATTCAAAATATTGATTAAGACCTAAATAATGATCATATCCTATAAAACAATCTTTATTTATTCCGGGAGTAGTTATTAATCCATCAATAACTATTGGGGCAAAATATGTTGGCTCATCTACATGATAGGAAAAATCTTTTAATAAACTACTCATTATGGATCCACTATAGTAAATGTATTTTTAATAATAAGTGGATCATCTTCTCCAGTAGATGGAATTGGATCAGTTACCCATTCTATACCTTCTAAAGAAACATTATCTTCTGGACCCATCACACCAAAATCAATTAATACTCTATTAATAATCGGTGCATCATTATCTAAATTAGTATATATCCATGCACGCATAGTAAACTCTAATTCCCAACTTAAATGTCTAATATCAGAATCATTTCCTACATATTCATTATTAATAGAAGTAGAATCAAGAATTACAGGGACATCTGTTTGAGTTATTCCCATTTCTGGAAATGATTTAATCATTATATTAAATGCTGGTTGAAAGAATGGTAAAATTTGTTCAACTATTTGTAACATTTCAGTTTCATATCTAGTAAAAATATATAATTTAAATTTTAAATCATATGGTATTGCGTTTAAAATAGAATTCATTTTACCAGTTTCAGTATTTTTATATATTTTTCTATTTTGTAAAGTATTAGTTTTTCTTGATGCATCATATTTAATATCAACTAAATCATATGTTATCATTGGAAGTATAACTTTTACATTTGGATCAGTATTATTGTCATCTAATGCTTGAACAAATTTTTCTTTAGTTAATTGTTGTACAGGAACTTTAGCAGTAGTATTATTACCATGACGTACACTAATATTATTAAATATATTACCAAAAGTAACAACATACTTTCGTAAAGTATTATTAAAGAAAAAATATCCTATCATTATATTTTAATTCCAAATGGGTTATCTTCTTCATCATTAGTATAAGTATCACCCTCAGTTTGAGTGAATTCATTTTCATCACTATTTGTAACATCAGTTTTTCCAGTAATTTGATTTATTTCTGGAATTAATGCATTAGCAGCTGGAGTCCAAGTTTCCCCATTTAATTCACAAGTAGCTTGATCTGTATATTGAGGGTCTGAACAGAATGCATCCCCATCAAATGAAGGTGTCCATGTACCACCAGCTAATTCACAAGATAATTGATCAGTATGTTCAGGAATAGAACAAACATAATGTTCTTCTTGATATATACCAGTATTAGAAACTTCAATAGTTTCTCCACTATAAGTATGTTTTTCCATTTTGATACGGATAGTTGGGTTAGAACCTAATTGGAAATATTCTCCTTTAATTTGAGATACCCAAGTAATTTCAAATAATACTTTTGCTAGTGGCCAATAAACTAAATCACCAAAATTTGGAATTTCTATAGGTACTTGATATCCAAATAAACTTCTTTCAACTGTGCAATCTATTTCTGCATCCCAAGTATATGCTTGATTAGTGAATGTATTATCAGGACCAATATAATCTAAAATATTGTCTATTGCAATAGCAAATCTATATGCATTGGTAAAACTATTAGTAGGATCTTCACCAAATATTACGTCAACATTTTGAAGAGATCTAGGTAAATATACCATCTCTTGTCCATGTGATTGGATCATTTCTGCAACTTGAGAAGCATATAATTGTTGTTCAGATGTATCGTTGTGCCAATTAAAATATTTATTAGTTGGCTGAGAATCTAATCGATCTTGATCCTCTGTATTAGTAACAAATTCATTTATTGGAAATATACTTGTTGGCATGTTAACCTAACCAGAATTGTATAGGAGCTTCTAAAGTATGTAATTCATCCATTAATTCTTTTAATTCTTCTTTTGCTTCAGCTTTTATTGCCGCGCCGTCCATTTTAACCCCACCCATTAATTCTAAACTAGCATATTTACCAGTGTTTTGTCCCCATTGGTATTTTACTAAAGCAGTTACATAATCTAAAAACCATCTATTATCAAAAGCTAATTGTGAAATATAAGTTGGATCTGGGTCCGGCACGGGAGCGTTTAAGACTACTTCTGTTGATGACTCTGGATTGTAAAAGTCTTGTTGTGAAACTTGCCACAGGCCTCCAGCGGTGATACAAAGAGGTTCTGTAGTATTAACTAATGGGTCTATAGAACATGAATAATTATTTAGATCTTTTAATGCAGAAGTATCTGCAATTTTACTTTTATCTATTTTAATAACTGCTGCAGTTACTGCTTCAATTAATAAAATTTGATCGGTAAAAAGTTTAGAACTATAAATTCTTAATTGTCTAGTAGCTTCATTATAGTGAAAATCTGAATCAGGTGCAAAATATCTTTTTGCAGTTTCATAATATTGATGCCATGCTTCAAGATGGGTAAAATCATTTGTTCCCCAGACACCACCAAACATACCTAAATTTTTTACAATATCTGCAGCTAAATGCCATTGAGAATCAAAAATAGCTCCTTCATACCATCCTTGCATTAAATCACTAGGAGCAGTAGAAATAGATTGAATTGAAGTGATAGGCATTTCTCTAAAATTAATAATTTGTGTGGCAGCTTCAGTTGCAGTTACTTTATGTAAACCATAAGTAATATTTGTACCATCTGGATGTTTTTCTACAAACATTGCAATTGCGCGATCAATACATCTCTCTACTTGGTTTGGAGTAACCTCAATAGTAATTACAGGAGAACCCAATCTAGAAACTATTTCATTTTTTAATTGTTGTAAATTTACAATTGTTGTCATTTTTATATCCAAGCTTTGATTAATAATTTCCAGTTTGCATTTGTTATAACTTGATTTACTCCAGTGGATAAGTTCAGTACGTTGAATGTATTTGGAGTTCCTATCTTGTATTTAATAGTCGTAGGGGTTAATGCTAAATTGATTCCACCTCCGCCCGAAATTAATATTGCTGGCGGAATGGGGACAACATCTCCAACTAAGTACCCATGTTCAGCCGTTTGACATACTAAAAATGCTTGAATATTAGCAGGTATTCCAGATAGTCCATGAGTTAAAGTTGCACCTGCAGCAGGAGTAATAGTAATCTGAGGAGAAGTATATGTATTGATTAAAGGAACATAAGGAGTTGGTCCTTTAGCATAAGCTTTAATTATATATTTCCAAGAAGTATCAGTCACATGTGCATTGCCATAATTTGTTGTAAGTGTTGGTCCATGAATAATATATGGTTCCGATCCTTGTCTAATTATAAGTTGGGTGGCAGAAGCAGTAATAGATATATTTTGATTTGAAGGTCTATCTTCTCCACCATATGCACTTAAATTAAAGGGTAGGATGTCACCAGGGACATACCCAATATCTGCAGTAGTACATTTTAAAAACACCGAAAAAATTACAGGTACACTACCTAATCCATGAGAAACCGTAGTGGTAGATGCGTCATTCATTTGTATTTCGGTTGAATATTCTTTAGTAATTAATCCTGGACCAGGTAATCCTGTCCACAAAGCTAGTTGATCCATAGTGGGTACAATACCAGCCGTATTTGCATTAATTTCTGCTTGACTGCCTAAAGTTACTATACCAGCAACATTATCTGCGGCAACAGGTAAACTTTGCCATGAAGTAGAAATTCCATTTGTAAATAACCATTTATTTGCAGATAATGCTGGTAATTCACTTCCAGGTAATACTATATTTGCTATATCAGTTTCTAATGCCTTTAGTGCATCATTAACATTTGTTGCTGCAGCAAATGAACCACCATATGCAATTGAGTAATCAAATATTTGGAACTTTGAATGTAATTGAGCAATATTATCGTTTTTTGTTGTCATTATGCTACCCTTACCCACTTATATGTATAAATTACTGGTGGTGATATATTTATTGGTACTGCAGTTGTACCATATGTGATTGTTTCAGATTTTATAAATCCTACATTTGTGGTAGAGTTAGCATTTTCTGGTAAACATCCTGTAACGTTTACTACGCCTATGCCACCAGGATCTTCACTATATAATACTGCAACAGGTTTACTTAAATTTCCTTGAGGTATATTACTACTAGTTAAAGTTAATTCATTAGTATTATTTCCATCAATATAACCAACTGCACTTGATGGAGGAACTCCCATAGTAATTCTTCCAACTGCAAATTTTCTCCAATGACCTAATCCCATATAATCCCTAGGGTTAGCTGGGTTTGTTGCATTTTCATATACAGAACCTATTGGATAAATACTATCAAAAAATAATTGAACTGTATTTAAATTAATTTGGATTTCGTCAGTTGGATCTGTTCCGCGTGCTGCTGTAGTTGTTGGTTGTTCATCATTAATAGCTGCAACAGGATTATATGAAATTAGATTAGTTCTATCAACTAAAAGTTCAGAGTTAACCCAAACATTATTTCCTCTAGCATATATTGTATCTCCAGAAATTGTTGGACCCCATGGAACAATACTACCAATTTCATTTTGATACCAAATTAAAGTTACTATTTGTCCTGGAACAAGTGCTGTACCAAATGTAACTAAATCATATCCTTCTGTTGGAACTGATTCTTCAAATTTATATTCATCTGGATCAACAAAATTACCGATTCCAGCTGGAGTTAATAAATTACCATCAATAAATACTTGTGCAGCATTTACATTGATCCTATCTACTGCAGCTGCACCAAATTGTGGTAAAGATAAAGTTAAATCAGTATTTGTAGGAATTGCTAATTGACCGGGATCATCAGTTGCATTTGATACTTCAACAGTATATCTATTAAATCCTTCAGATGCTGCACCAATAGCAGCCAAATAAGTTTTATATGTAAAAATATCATCTGCTTTATAAATTCCAGATTTTAATGCAATAACATTTCCATCTAATACAACTAATGCTGATGGTACTCCTGATCCATAACCACCATCACCTGGTGTACCAGAATCATAATATTGTAGAACCCCATTTAAATATACTTCCATAGCAGAAATATTATATCCACCAGGAATAGTAAATGTTCCAGATAAATCATTTGTACCAGCAATAATAAACGATCCATATTTTACAGTTGCGGCGACATTAGAAGATGGTAAAGAATTTAATGTCATTCCATCAATATATTTCCAATCATCATTAGACGTATAAGTTAATTCAATTTTAGAGTAATTAGTAATAAAATCAACTGCTCCACCATTATTAATAGTACTTCCGGTTGGAGAAATGGTGATTTTATTTGTTGATAATGTTCCATATACATCAGCAATTTTAATTACTTTTCCATAATCACTAGGAGTTACTGCTGGTAAAACAACCGAAACAATTCCATCCGTCGTATCAACTATATATTGTTGTCCTATGTCCGCATTAAGAGTAGCACCATCATTAAATGTCCAGACTCTCCATGCACCCGCTGGATGTAAACTAGTTTCATCCCCAAGTGATGAATAAATATCATCCATGTTATCATTAATTTTTTGACCACCTAAACGAAGGTAGTCTCCAGTAAAATCATCTACTGCAGCACCGATGGCAATTGTTTGTTTAGTATATAATGTCATGCTAGATTATCCATTACAATTTTAGTGAAGAAAGAATTTTTACTTTTAATTTATCAATATTTATTAAAGATTCAATTGTAATATCTACGTTACTACCATTTGCAGCAGCTGTAATAGAATAACGAGGAATGTTATCTGTAATTAAAATTGGATCTTCTTCAATAAATACATCAACTCCAGTATAGTTCATGTTATGAGTTATAATTACATTAGAAGATGCAACAGCAACAGTTACTTCATCAACAGCAACAACTTGCAATAACATGGTATCAAACATACTTGCTGGAATTGAAATTACTTCATTTGCAAATTGAGCAATAGCTCCAAATGTATATACAGTATTTAAAGAAATTTCTCCAAAACTAATTGAAGTTACATTCCATTCATTTGTATTAGTACAGGTGAATTTTAATTCAACGTTTGATAAATTAAATTCAACACTAGATAATCCATTGATTGTTGCTGTTGAAGATGATACAGTTAATGAATTTGTAACCCAACTATCATTTAAAGTTCTTATTACAAAAGATTCACCAATTACAGCAGCAGGAGTAAGTAATTCGATTGCTCCAGTACTTGTATCAACATCATATTTTGCACCAGAATCAATAACTGCAGTAGCAGCTAATTTTTTATAATACCCATCAACATGGATTTTTTTATCTGATAATAAAATATCTATGTCTTGATTAGTAAATCTATCATAAAAATCAGTTAAAACAGAATTTATTTTATTTGCACCTTTATATAAAGTATCGCCTGTGGCAGGATTATTTGGGATACCAGAATCAATTAAACTTAGAGTCATTATTAAAATCCTATTACTATTTGTATTTTTTGTATTTCACCAGGACTATGTTCAATTGGTGGACGATTTTCCATATAAATCAATTGACCAGTTTCTTGTAAAATTTCTGATGATAGATATGAGGCATTATCTGCTAATTTAGTTTGTATTTTCCATCCTGATTGAGATGAATCTATTCCATCTGGAAAATTTTGATCTACCATTAATGCATATTCCCAAGGATTAGAAACAATTCCAATTTGTCTATAAACTGAAACTGGATCACTATCACTTAACAACGCATGAATCATTATTTTTGATACATTTAATTTATATGATAAACTATTAATATCAAATCTTGTATAATTTACTAAATCTAATCCCCAATATAAAATATTAGTATCGGTTACTAAATCACTGGGAGCTGGAACTGGGATATATTCTTTAGTAGTATAATTTTCAATCATTTCTAATGGAATAGAATACATATATTCCCATGAATATCCATCTTCTGTATCAATTGACGCCATACCACCATTATTATATGTTGGATAATTTACACTTTCAATATTATCAGAGGATTTACTAACACATTTATATACTCCATATCCAGTATTTGGAATAGTAATATCTAAATTGTCGTTAGTTGAATTTGTAATAATTAACGAATATAAATCATAAGAATTATTTGGTTGCCAATCAACTCTTTCAGTAACCAGTTTTATATTAGTATTATTAATTTTTGTATAATAATCAATAAGTTTATAAAAATCTGATTTATACAAAGTACTATTTACTGGCATTGGTGGTTGAAAATTAGTATTATTTTCTATACTAGACCAAGTATCACTACCTCTCCCAAACGTTACATAATAAACATTACTATCAAAAGAATTAATAAAATTAATTGCTTGAGAGGTAAAATACTCATTAGGTAACTTGGTTCTATATCTTACTGTCATTCTATTTTCCGTTGGGTTGCGCTTGGATCAGCAGGATTTTCTAGATTATCTTTTAATCTTGAGATTGAATTAAATAATGCACCATATAATGGATTATTTATATCTGCTCGTTCGTACATTCTTCCCCAGGAAGAATCGAACAATGGACTATTATTTTTTCTACGTGATTGAATTTCAGGAGCTGTATCATCTATAGTTGCTTCGTTTGAAGCGTAAGTAGAACCTCCAGCACCATATATTGTTTCTTCATCTTCCCCAGAGGCTGGGAATGATTGACCACCTAAACTAAACGGGGTATCAGTTAAAGTTCTACCACCTAATGGCAATGTAACATCATAATTATTTATATTGCCATTAATGTCTAATCCATCTAATGTATCAACTATTTGTAATGGATATTGTAAAGGAATTCCCGAATCCCACTTTAAAGTTTGTAAGAAATTAATAATTGTTTCAATATGGTGACTAGGTACATTAGCAATTGATGCAGATGCAATTAAATATGATCCGATAAAATCAAATCCTACTGGATGTACAAATCGAATGACATCATCTTTATAAGCAGAAATTGGTAAAGGTGATTCAATTCTAATTACATAATTGTATGCGTTTGAATCTGAGGTCAATGCATTATTATTAAGATCGAAATTTTTATATTCAATATCAATTAAATTACCTGTACTACGTCTAATTATATTTGTCACTACGTAGATATCACCTAAATCAATAACGTATTGTTTACCTTCTTCTAATACTCCATATTGATCTACTAAACTTAAAGTAGCCTTATTAGTAGTACTATCTATTGGAGTAGCCAATACAATATGTCCAAAGAATCTTTCGGTTGGGGTATTTTCTGATAAATAAGATTCTGTTGTTTCATATCCTTCTGTTGAAGAAACAAATTCATTAAAATCTTGTTTTAAATTTGCTAACACTTTTTCCAATGCAACTTCTTGTCCTGTTACTTTGTTGATTGGAGTACCCAATTCTACATCAACTAAATATACAAAATTATAATCGTTTTCTATTTTAACATTTACATCAACATTGTATAATAATTGGAATAAGAATTTATATGAATCTTCAGTTCCTTTAATTGAATAAAAATCCACCGCAGTATTGTGTAAGAATTTATTTAATTGATTTCTTTTCTCAGAAGTAACAATAGTGTTACGTTTCATTAGATCAGTTTCAAATATAGATGTAAAATCAATATATCTACTATCGTTAATATCATGATTTTTAATTAAATTATATAACATTCCATAATTTGAATATGAAGAATCTGATAAATATTCTAAATATACTCTAATAAATTCTATAAAGTTAGGTTCATCATAAAGATAATGTTCTGGAATTAATCTTTCTCTAAAAGGTTCTAATAATGGAATACAATCACGAGGTTCATCACATTCTTCTGGAATAGTTTCCACTATTACAGGTTTTACATAATTTAAGATTCCTTCAATAACTATTCCATTACCGGTATTAATATATTGTTTAAGCCAATTAAATTCTGCAAATGATTTTGTTAATGAAGAAAGTTTATTAAAACATACTAATTTTTCTGTTAATTCATCATATACAACTGCTCCAGAAGTATATCCATTGAACGAATCAAATTTAAATTTATCCGCAAAAAATGATAGCGTGCCATCTGTAAATTTTTCTGATGTATTTGTTAATCTTACATCAAAAATTCTTTCTGGATGAATAACACTAATATTATTCATATCATTTATCCAAATTCTAGATTCGGTATTATTATTCCATATATATTGATCTTCATAATGCCAGTTTTCTGGAGATAGAATATTTAATGAAACTATATCTTCATTTCTAGGAATATTTTTCCAAACATTTTTTACTGGTCTTTCACTTGTAATATTTGATGCAATAGTATTTTCTGGATTAAAAGTAACCCCATTAAAATCTGGATCAATGAATTCTGTAGTAATATCATCTGTCAATAATACGTCATAATTTTCAGGGAAATCTCCTAAAATTAAAGTATGTTCATTTCTAGATATATTTAAAGTATTAATATCATATGAATAGTTTGCATAGTATAAAGATTTTACTAATGTCCAAGTGTTATTAACATTATTAAATGCGTATACACCCTGATTTATATTTGGTATCCAAGTTTCTTTAACTGGGTCCCAACCACCAGCTAAGACATAAATTACATTATCGATAGTTACGAATCTTTTTACTTTTATAGTAGAATCATCTACAATTTGACTTAAAAAATTATCCCATTCATAATAACTATATTCTACTTCAAAAGTATTAACGGTAGTAGAAAGAATATTTATTCCATGCTGGGTATAATTTTGTGGAC